>Ga0335396_10002732_pt1 | contig 20988 bp, 17 predicted proteins | sample FRY02_FD_205743 | JGI IMG/M metagenome (GOLD analysis project Ga0335396, IMG submission 205743) | Freshwater microbial communities from Lake Fryxell liftoff mats and glacier meltwater in Antarctica - FRY-02 (spades assembly) (version 2) | ecosystem: Environmental > Aquatic > Freshwater > Ice >... | reverse complement strand
CTTTTTTCACTTCTTTTTCAACTTTTTTCACTTCTTTTTCAACTTTTTTCACTTCTTTTTCAACTTTTTTCACTTCTTTTTCAACTTCCTTTTGTTCGATTATAACCAATTCTCCTTTAATAATAAATTCTACTTTATCAAATGTCATAATACTATCCGAATTATGACCCATTAAACTTTCGGCGTAGAAAAGAAGGTCTTCATCTGAAAGATTATCATCTAAAATAGTGTAATTAATTTCTATATCTCCTTCAACAAGTTTAACAGACACATCTTCTAGATTATTGAATGTTTTTTGACATTTTTTCCCTAATCTATCAAATAAATATAAGATATCGTCTAGCTCTTCATCGTCAAAATCGTCGATATAACTTCCGTCTTCAGCTTCTCCAAAAGGTTTAATCCTTAGAGAGGAATTCATTTTATCAAATTTTTCTCTAAACAAGAGAAAAATTATATTTTAAGAAAAATTTACTTACGCTTTGGCGACGATCGACGCTTGGGAGACCTACGCTTTGGCGACCTACGCTTTGGCGACCTACGCTTGGGCGATGACTTACGCTTTGGCGACCTACGCTTGGGCGATGATCGACGCTTAGGAGACTTACGCTTTGGTGATGACTTACGCTTGGGCGACCTTTTGGGTGATCGACGCTTGGGAGACTTACGCTTTGGCGACCTTTTGGGTGACTTACGCTTTGGTGATCGCTTGGGAGACTTACGCTTCGGTGATCGCTTAGGCGAAGACTTACGCTTGGGCGACTTACGCTTAGGAGAGCTCTTGCGCTCAAAACCATGCTTCTTCATAATCTCTTCACGTTCCTCCTTGGTCTTACCACGGGTCATTCTAACAACACGCATCAAAGCCCGACGAGATTCAGTCGTTCGGGGGCTGGACTTGCGTGTATGCTTACGAGTATGGTGCTTGTGCGAAGTAGCCCGACGAGGGGTGGCATGAGGAGCCTTATGGTGAGAAGTGGGTGAATGCTTAGCACGAGTAGAACGTCGCTTGGAGGATGGAGTCGGAGTCATCTTTTTTAATTAGGGAAGTTATTTTTTTTATTTTTTTTCTAATTTCTGTAAAGTTAGAAAGAAACTTTCTTAAAAATAATTTTTTCTTTTTTTAATTGGTATACTTTTTTTCTTTTTTGGAGAATCTTTTTTCTTTTTTGGAGAATCTTTTTTCTTCATCATTCTCTCAGAATACGTGATTGGTTTTGGCTTTTCTTCGTCTTCGATAATAAAATAACTAACTGCTAAACCCATTCTCTTTTTTAGAAAGAGAATAATTTTATTTCTTATAGAGTAGTTTTTAAAGTTCAATTTATTTCTTCGAATCTTCTTCTTATTATTCTTTGTCCAATCGGATGATGAGAATCAACACAGATATTTCTCCATCTATTCTGGATTATAAAAGCTGACATATGTTTTTTTCCGTATTTTATCTCTAAAGAGATGTATAAAGTTCTAGAAAGACCACTCCAATTCCAGCGCTTACCCAAATTATCTTGAACTATATCCCAGGTAATATTAGGATGTCTAGAAAGATAATTCCAATTCCAATCTTTATCCAAATTAGCTTGAACTATTTCCCAGGTAATATTAGGATTTTCAGAAAGATGATACCAATCCCAGTCTTTATCTAAATTATCTTGAACTATATCCCAGGTAATATTAGGATGTCTAGAAAGATAATTCCAATTCCAATCTTTATCTAAATTATCTTGAACTATATCCCAGGTAATATTAGGATGTCTAGAAAGATAATTCCAATTCCAATCTTTATCCAAATTAGCTTGAACTATTTCCCAGGTAATATTAGGATTTTCAGAAAGATGATACCAATCCCAGTCTTTATCTAAATTATCTTGAACTATTTCCCAGGTAATATTAAGATTTTTAGAAAGATAACCCCAATCCCAGTGATATTCTAAATTAGCTTGAACTATATCCCAGGTAATATTTATATTAGCAGAAAGATAACCCCAATCTTTATCCAAGTTAGCTTGAACTATATCCCAGGTAATATTTATATTACCAGCAAGAATTCCCCAATTCCAATCTTTATCCAAATTAGCTTGAACTATATCCCAGGTAATATTTGGATTTCCAGAAAGCCAACCCCAATTCCAATCTTTATCTAAATTAGCTTGGACTATTTCCCAGGTAATATTAGGATTTTTAGAAAAATAATTCCAATTCCAATCTTTATCCAAATTATTTTGAACTATTTTCCAGGTAATATTAGGATTTTTAGAAAAATAATTCCAATTCCAATCTTTATCCAAATTATTTTGAACTATTTCCCAGGTAATATTTGGATTCATAGAAAGCCAATACCAATCCCAGTCTTTATCCAAATTAGCTTGAACTATTTCCCAGGTAATATTACGATTTCTAGTAAGCCAATCCCATTCTTTATCCAAATTAGCTTGAATTATTTCCCAGGTAATATTAGGATTTCTAGAAAGAAAACTCCAATCCCATTCTTTATCCAAATTAGCTTGAACTATCTCCCAGGTAATATTAGGATTACTAGAAAGATAATACCAATCCCAATCTTTATCTAAATTAGCTTGAACTATTTCCCAGGTAGCTATACAAGAAAAATTAGGAATTTGATCATCCGAAATCAATGGAAATATCTTTTCTATTCTTTTTTTAAATTCATCCTTCACAGAAAGGTGAAAAGATTTAATCCTCTTTTTAGACATTATTTCTAAATTATATTATTATTTAGAAATCAATTTCCTTTTATTTTCCTTTTCTAACCCATCTAAGTTTTCCATTAGTCATTTCTTTTGCTATCCACATTTTCCCGTCTTCTCCTTTCTTAGTAGTTCCAGATTTAAAATCTTTGGCTGGTTTAGATGGGCATTTCCTAGATTTCTTAACTGGATCCTTTTTAACTGGAGATCCTTGATATGTTTTTTCAACATATCTAGTCCAATATAAATTACCATTGGCTTTTTCTTTACAAATATACATTTTTCCGTCTTCCCCTTCTTTAATTTCACCAACTTTCATCACTGAAATCTTCTTTTTTCTCTTCATTTTTAAGGTAGTTCTTCGGGGGGTAAATGGCATTTTACTTTTCTCTTCAACATCAATTATTTCCTTATCGTCTTCATCATTCTCGTCATTCTGAGTATTTTTACTCTCTATTTTTTGATGTTCTTTGGCTAAATATTCTAAATTAATACCATCGGGATAATGTTTTTCAATCATAATAGAATTAATTCCGTTGCCCCATAGATCTACACCTCCTGCTCCTCTAGGTTCCCAGTCCATTCGCCTGATCATGTCTTCGTAATTTTCTTTAACATAACCAAGAGCTTCTTGGTAGTTTTCACTTTTTCCAATCTTTTTTCCATCTATATAAATGTTGTAATATTCTTTCATCCCTACCCCTTTTATAAACCCAACTCCTTTAACAAAAATAATATAAATATCATTTTTAGCATAGCAATTTTTCAAATCTTCTTCTTATTATTCTCTGACCAATTGGATGATGAGAATCAACACAAATATTTATCCATCTATTTTGAATTAAAAATGTAGCCATGTATTTTCTTCCGTATTCTACTTCTAAAGAATTGTATAAAGTTTTAGAAAGATGATCCCAATTCCAATCTTTATCCAAGTTAGCTTGAACTATTTCCCATGTAATATTTGGATTCATAGAAAGCCAATACCAATCCCAGTCTTTATCCAAATTAGCTTGAACTATTTCCCATGTAATATTAGGATTAGCAGAAAGCAAATACCAACTCCAAGATTTATCCAGGTTAGCTTGAACTATTTCCCATGTAATATTAGGGTTTTCAGAAAGACCACGCCAATCCCAATCTTTGTCCAAATTACCTTGAACTATTTCCCAGGTAGCTACACTACGATTTCTAGAAAGACAATACCGATTCCAAGGTTTATCCAAATTAGCTTGAACTATTTCCCATGTAATATTTGGATTTTTAGAAAGATAATTCCAATCCCAATTTTTATCCAAATTAGCTTGAACTATTTCCCAGGTAATATTTGGATTCTCAGAAAGACCATACCAATCCCAATCTTTATCCAAATTAACTTGAACTATTTCCCAGGTAATATTAGGATTTTCAGAAATATAACCCCAATCCCAATCTTTATCCAAGTTATCTTGAACTATTTTCCAGGTAGCTACGCTACAATTCGTAGAAAGACAACTCCAATTCCAATTTTTATCCAAATTAGCTTGAACTATTTCCCAGGTGGCTACGCTACTATTCTCAGAAAGATAATACCAAGACCAAGGTTTATCCAAATTAACTTGAACTATTTCCCAGGTAATATTAGGATTCTCAGAAAGATAATACCAAGACCAAGGTTTATCCAAATTAGCTTGAATTATTTCCCAGGTAATATTAGGATTTCTAGAAAGAAAACTCCAATTCCAATTTTTATCCAAATTAGCTTGAACTATTTCCCAGGTAGCTATACAAGAAAAATTAGGAATTTGATCATCCGAAATCAATGGAAATATCTTTTCTATTCTTCGTTTAAATTCTTCATTCACAGAAAGATGAAAATTTTTATTTCTCTTTTTAGACATTATTTCTAAATTATATTATTATTTAGAAATCATTTTCCTCTTTTTCACTTATTTTCAGTTATCCTCGTCTTCATCGCTGTCTTCTTCAGCAGTTGATTTTACCCTATATCCTGACCAGTAATAACCCTCCTGTTTTCCAAGTTTATCTCGGGTACACATATCAGCCGTGAATTGACCCTGTGTTGGAGGTTTAACGCTATAATCAGATGTTCGAAGCCATTTCTTAAAATTTCCAAAAATATCTTTGGTTCTAATTCTATAGTCATTATCGGGTTTCATTCTATATCCCTTATCACATCTTTTACATCCTTTTTCGGTTTCTTCTTTATCAGCACATTTCTTACAATCGACTCTTTTTTCCATCTTTTCGATAAATTCATCGATAAAACAAATATATGGATCATTTGCCTTCCAGTAATCTTTCATTGATTGACGAATATATTCGGGTTTTCGATGTCCTTCAGTGATATATTTTTGATAATATTCTAGGGACAACCAAAGTAAAGCTGTAGCTAATCTTGGAATTTGTTTCTCAAAACGTTTGTCCATCCAATAAATTTTCTCGTTGAGTTGTTCTTCAAAAGTATCAGGTACATCAATATCGTCATCTTCATCCACCCATCTACCTTCGAAAGGTGTAATTGAAAAACGTCTTTTGGCTGGTTCATCGAGATTAGAAATATTGGGAATTCTATTTAAAACCATAATTGCGTTGTAAGAAGGATTAATAGAACCTCCGTCTTTATAATTTCCTCTTCCAAATTGACTGTCGCTACCTGTGATTAATTTAATTTTATCGGCCTTAAAGTTAAGACCAGCATCTGGTTCCGTTGAAAAAACAACTCTTGCTCCAGTAAGCTGAGCCATTTCTGGAGAAGATCCACTTGGATCTCTTTTGGTTTGCGAATAGAACTCATTAGGAAGATCTCTGTAATAATCTCCGAACATTTTCTTAAGCATAGCTTGGAAAATACTTTTACTACCATTGGTATTCCCTGACCATACTCTAAATGATTTTTCAGTATTTCTACCATATAGTAAAGCAGAAATGTCTTTTTTCATGAATTCAAAAATACTCTTAACCGGAAATACTTGACGGAGATATTTTAATAAATCTTTCACATCTTTATGATTATAATCATATTCTGATCTATAAGAAACACCACATCTTTTAGTAATATAATCTTCTGGTTTTCCAGTTCGAGCAAACGCACCACTAGGAATAAGTTCAATCACACAATTAGAAACACCAAGAAGATTAGGGTTAGTATCTACTTTATTTGGAAATCCTTCATCCAAAAAATATTCTCTAATGGTTCTCATCAATGCATTTCTATATCCATCTGAAAGAAGTTTGTCAATCAAAATTCCAATCATCTTAATGGTTTTTTCAAAATCTCGACTCATACTTCTGGCTTGTTCGGAAGATCCTAATTTTCGATTAGTACGACTTTTTTCGTCCATATACTGATTTCTGAATTCGTCGAAAAAAGGAATAAATTTCTCAGTAATGTCTCTTCGGATAGCCTCGTCGTCATCAATTATTTCCAAACGATGTCGTCTATAACGATACCAGGTCTTATTTTTGCCTCCAGCATAGATATAATCTAACCAAAAACAGCGATGAAACGCTTGAGCTACCAAAACATGAGGGAAAGTTTCTCTGGATATAGCTAATTTCATCTTAGGTAAACAATATTTTTCATGTATATCTTTATATTTTTCCATATCATCTTCCCTAGCATACCAGCCAATAGTTTTTACAGTAATATAATTTTCGTGTTCAAAAGAGGGGTAGTTTTCGCTACAAAAACTATAATCAAAAATTTCACTCCTTTCTTCGGTATACTTTGCCCAAATAGTTAATCCTTCTAATTCTCCGTCGAAAATATTAAACAAACATTTCCCGATATCCAACAAAAACATCTCAGTATTGAAACGTTTTGTTTTTAGACATTCGACCAGTTCTATAAATAATTCGTATGGAGTAATATCTTCATATTCTTCTTTAGTATCGTTAGGTGCTTGGGAAGAATTTTCGTCATACCCTCTTGGTTCCTCTTTCTCTCCTTCTCCTTCTTTTTCGGATTCTTCAAGTCCTTCATCGATATCTTTCTTATTTTTTTTATTACTTCTTAACTTAGAGTCTTTAGTACCAAAAAACACCGATAAAAAGATAGGAAGACCAATGATAGCTACTTGATAATCGTCTCCATGATCTTTGAAAGTGATCTCTTCGTCGCCCAAATATCTTTCATTTAAAAATTGGTGATTATCGATAGAATAAGTTTCTGAAAGATCTTGTATATAAATTTCTCCATTATCTTCAACACCATAAATTCCGTCATATATGATAGGAGGAATATCGCTAGATTCACTGGACCCCATAAGAGGATAAATATCTTTAACTGGTGCAAGGTAATTTTCCCATTCTTTTTCAACATCTTCCTCAGTGATTGGGGAAGAATAAAATAAACTATCTGTATCCAATTCCCCCAAAAGTTCTAGTAGTCTTGTTCTCATTTTTCCTTTAAATAAATCTCTAGGACAACGACAATATGGAAATTGAAATCTAACCTGTAGCAAAATTATTGGTCCATGCCGAACCAATCTACTTTTACAAACTACAGCCAAAAGTTCAGATTGCTGATATGAAAGTATAAAAAATTCTCTGATTAACCTATGATGAATAGTGATAATTTGTTTACAAAACTCGTCATTTTCCATCTGATCATCTAATTCATTTTTCTTATTCTTATCACTAAACTTGAATTCAAATTCAGTAATCAGAGGACAGCTTTTCTCTTCTCCAAGATCTTCTCCTAGACCAAAAATAGGAGCTTGATTCCATTCATTTTTATCTTTATTATGAAGTGCTAGAGAATACCCCTTATAAAAATATGCTAAGTTAGAAGCAGGAATTTTGTGTTCAGTTTCAGTGATAAAATCATACGACTTAAATAATATTTTTTCTTTCTTCTTTCTTTGAAACATTTTGGATAATTCTGTATAGTCCCAATTTTGGGTGGAATTTTCAAGTTCTATTTTCATTTTCAGATCAAAAACGAATTTGTTTTTGAAACTATTTTCATTTTCAGATCAAAAACAAAATGAGTAAAATTGATGACTGGTCATATAATCGAGGTTGCGGGAAGAGAGAAGACACAAAAAGGTTTATTATTGTTCTAGGATATGTCAAAAATTTGACCGAGAAGAACATAAAAAAGATTGTATAGATGATGGGATTAAGATAAAGAGGTCTCCCAAACAAGATCCAAAAGATCCTCGATTATCTTACTTGGAAGAATAAGTGAGGATCCAAAAGATCCTCGATTATCTTACTTGGAAGAATAAGTGAGGATCCAAAAGATCCTCGATATCTTACTTGGAAGAAGAATGTGATGAAGGAATGTATATATTATGTTTTCAATGTGGTGGTAGATGTTGTGTTCCTAAAAATTATACTTGTCCAGTTTGTAGAGACAATAAGATGGCAGGTTATGAAGAAAATATTTAACATCTGGATTACTTATGTATCTGGAAGGATCGTATGTTGATAATATTAATTGAACTAGGTAATTATTATTCTTTTCATAGGTAAAATATTCTGATTTATATGGTAATCAAATAGAATTGGAAACCTTAAAAGATATGGAACCAAATTATAAGGAAACTTTTTTGGAAAGAGGAATTAAATATTTAACCAGAGCATATGAATTAGGTTCTGGTAGATTGTTATCGAGCCATGAAAAAATACTCAACTGCGATAGGTTTCCAATACGGAGAACCTATTTCATATTTTTATATGTATTTAAACGGAGAAGGTGTACCAGTTTAAGCTCTATATTAGCTTGTCAGATAACCAAAAAATTCTTAAAGGAATGGTTAGATAAAATAAATTGTCAAAACTAAATGAGTTGTCCTATATGCTATACGCTTCCATGTGATTATGGAAACTCAACTATATGTCATTGCTGTGGAACAATGATATGTGGAAATTGTTTTTTAAATATATATCACAAAACAAATTTTAACTGTCCAATGTGTCGTACCAGTTATTTGACAACAGCCGAACAGGCTATATCTGGATTTAAAGAAATTTGTAAACGTAGTGATAACAAAAATATAGATTATATTAAAATTTGTTTAGCTATTAAATATAAACAAAATAATGAATACCAAGATTCTCTGGAAATGCTAGAACAATTAGGAGAAAAAATATACAAGTTTAAAGGAGCTTGTTATTTTTTAGCCGTTTTATACCGAACTGGTTTTGGTGGAAAATGGGAAAGTAAAAAAGCTTTTAAATTATTTCTTAAAAATCCAGAGGTAGGTTCATCTATCCTTTTTTTAGGAGAGATGTTTGAACGTGGGGAGGGGGTTGTTAGAAATAGAAGTTATGGAAAAATATTAAAAAGAGTATCTAAACAAATGGCTGGATGGAACGATCCATGCAGTCCTCATCTTAAAACTGGAGAAAATTTATACACTTATCTTCTCTAACATTTTATTAACACTTTCTTCTAATACCTTTTTCTTCTCAATAAATTGATATACAATTGAATCTCCAGAATAACATCCTGTTTTCTGAGACGAGACATCTGTTTCTAAAATCATATAATAAATATCAACTACTCGGTCTTTTTTAGGAAGATGAGAATGAGAACCGTATCTAGCAGCTCTACCTTTTATCTGTCTCATCCCAGATGGGTGCCAGACCGGATCAATCACAATTACCTTACGAACACCAACCAAATCCAACCCCTGTTTCCCAGCAGGAGCGACTACTAATACTTGAAATTCGTAGTCATTAAAATCTTCAATTATTTGATCCTTCTCGTGTTTTGAAATTTTTCCGCTATACCCCTCATAACTAATTCCGGCTTCTTCCAAGGCATCAGAGATTGGATCCAGGCCAAAAGATAACCAATTACTATAAATCATAGCTTTGTCATCTCCAATAATTTCAATCGCCTTCTTCATTTTCATCGAAAAATATTCTTTACCAGTTCCAATTTTATTGACTGCTCTTCGGTGTGCATTATAGAAAGAACTTGGAGATGAGAACACTGATTCGTTAACAATTTGGCCTCGAATTAATTCACAATAATCTTTTTCATAATCTTTTTCCATCTTAATTTTGATGATATGCTCGTTTATTTTAGGGAAATTACTATCAAAAATTGGTTTAACGTAATCTACCAACCCACGAAGATAAGGAATAAAATCATTTACAGTTTTGATTTGGGATCGTTTAGTAATCAAGGCAGTTCCATGTACTAAATTAGTCATTGAAATTAAATCACTCATATCATTAACAAAAGGAGTAGCGGTCATAAGTAATATTTTCTTAGCCTGATATAATAGATGAAGGACTGCTTTAGCTCTAAGTCCAGTTTTTTGAGATCCCAAACTCATATTTCTTAGTTCGTGAACTTCATCAACAATGATTAAATTTCCCTTTGCCTTAATATTTTTATATTCTTTTTGAACTTTCTGATAAGAATAAATTTTATATTTTTCTGTATCTTCTGGAGATACACCATATTTAATCATATTTTTTTTAAAATTTCCTTCTAAAGAAGCTGGGGTTATTACGATTACTTCCTGGTCTGGAAAATTATTAATAAAACATTGGGCATAGGTTACTGCTGTGAGAGTTTTTCCAAAACCAGTTGGATGAACTAATAATAAACTTCGGTTTTTTCGAGAACTTAAAAAATATATAACTTTTTTTTGATATTCTTTTAATTTTATTTTACTTTTATAAATACATTCCATCTCTATTATCTTTTATAATATAATTTTATTATATTATAGATTACAATTCAAGCAGAGACTCGATGTCCTCTGGGTTGGTATTTCTGACAACATCAGCAACATACTTACCAATAACATTCATCATCAAATCGTAGTTTAGATAATCTACTGCATTGGCCATTGTAGAAATCTTTCCTTTTATTGATTTACACTCGTCAAGGAATTTTACATCCCACTCATCGAGAGGATTTTTCTCTAGATCTGGTTCCTGATCAATACGTTGATGATGATCAAGAAAAAATATTATAGTTTCCAATGTTTCAAGAGTGATATTCTTCATTGGAATTTCTCTATGTCCTTCATCCAAATCATCCTTTATATTTTTGAGGGTAGTACACTGGCCAATAAGACAGTCATCCACAGCCATCCTTCCATCTAGACAATTCAGAACAAATTGTTGTTCTTCCATCTTGTAAATTGATTTTTTAACAAAATTTATTAAAAAAATCAATTTCGGTACAAAAAAGTAATATTTATATATAAAAAATATGGACGATAAAATCGATTCATTGGTCTATCCAATATCTATTCTAATTTTTGTTAATCTATTTGACCCATTTATTTTTAGAATTAGAACCGATGATTATATATTCGCTTTACCATTTCCATTTATTTTAGCTATCTATATAGCTTCTTTCTTTTTATTTGGCTATACTATTTATTTGGCAGATACCATAAACAATGATGATATTTTTTACATGTCTATGTTCCTGGTTTTAACTAATATTTTATGGGGGATTGGATATGATAAATATAGTAATTTTACAGTTGCTATGTTATTTGTATCATTATTGTCAGGTTATATGGTTTATAATGAGATTTTCTTGTCCGAATTAACAGCTAATGGAACTACGTTATATCTTAATCTCTACTCAGGTTATATTATTTTTATCGGATTTATGATTGCAGTTACTATTGAGAAATTTAGAGACAATCCTGATTATATCAGAAAAGATATTGCTTACAAAAAAATAGAAAAAAATAGAAAACAAAATTGAAAAAATAAAGAGAAAATGAAAATGAAAAAAGAGAAAAGATGAATACTCCCGAACAAGAATTTCATTTTTCAAAACTATATTTCGATGATGGTAATTATCATCTTGCTTTTGTAGCCGCAGCCAGAGCTTCATCTAATGGTCATCCTGAAGCTACTAACGCTCTTGCCTATTATTATCAATATGGGTATGGTGTAGATCCTGACCAAGAAAAAGCCACTGAATTATATCAAAACGCTTCAGATTTAGGTTCGGTAGTTGGAAAATATAACCTAGGAATAAATTTGATCGGTAATAATCATTATGGAAAAGCAATTAAAATTTTAGAAGAATCGTCATTGTCAGGATACGCTCCATCTACTCATAGATTAGTAGAATTTTATTTTTTCAAAGATGATAGAAAAAATGCTCTTAAATATGCTCAACGTTATATATACCAAAATCCTATTGTAGGCGCATTGTCTTATGTAGGGGTTTTCGTATTCACTGGTTGGTGATAAAATTATCTTATATTATTATAAATATAAAATAAATAAAGTTAAAAATTTTTACCCATGATTTGACTATAATCATTCGGCATATAATCTTCAGGTAATTTATTTCCCTCTTCATCATAATTATCTGGATTTTCAACATAATCTAAATATTCCAACAGGTTAGGAGCATCTCCAGAAATAGCCCTGGCAATTAAAATAAATAAATCCTTACCCAGATCATCACTGATTTGTCCATCTAATCGACTAACTGGAGTATCATTTTTGGCTAACGAATATAAAACTCTAGTAGTAGTTCGTTGTTTTAAAACCATAGGCATTACATCAAAATTAATTAATCTAACCCCAGCGATATCGGTTAAAATAGTATCCTTGAGAGTTTCACTTCGAAGACTTTCAAACCTTTCTTGGCTAACACCATACATTCCCAAAACTTTCATAACAGTATTATATTGAAGATCAGTCTTTTTATTATTAATTACTGAACGACTATAAACTTCTTTAAGAGAATCTTTAATATTCTCATTAGTTTCGTAAACTCCAATTTCCTTGAGCGTGGATAATTGAGATTTGATTGTAGATAAAAATTTTTGAGGAAGTTTTTGACCATTATAATAATTAATCCTGGTTGAGATAAGAGAATCAAAAGTATCTGAGGTAAAACAATAAACTTCTCCATCTTTTGGATCCTTATAAAACGCCATTCTAGCATCATTATATGCGTATGGATTCTTGAGAACCATAGATTTTGCAGAACACCTGGATTTAACTTTTTCAACCCCAGAACTTAAAAAGGCAGTGGGTCCCTCTACATCCAACGCAACTCGTTCTTCTTGACGACGAATAGCACTCTCGAAATATTGATCAACACCAACATTTGCGATTTGTTCTAATTTATTACAAATCTTCTCATCGTCCATAGAATAATCAAGATTCAAATTAAATGCGATTTGACGAAGTTCTGGTCTTCCATCGGAAGAAACATTTTTCTTAACACTACATAATTTTTTCCATTTTGGGGTTTGAAAACTGTTTCTAATCTTCTCAATTTCCCCGTAATCTGCTACTGAAACAAAAAATTCAAATTGATATTGATCAATATCGGCTCCGATTTTGACTGCATCATTCAACATATTGAAACAATTATCAGCCAATTTAATCTCTCTACCTCTAAATATTTTATAAAAACTAATAATAGCATTGATAGTTATATATTTAATACTGCTTCCTTTTCTGATAAATAAATTAAACATATCTTGATCACAAGAAGCACTAGCAGCAAACAGAGGAATTGATTGACCATTGATGGTTTCCGCTAATAACGGATATCTCTTAACATCCATAGTAGTTACAATATTTTCAGCTGAAGCCGTTGATAAATCAATGATAAATCTGGTTAAACTGATTGGGTTATCCAGAACAGAAGAAATATATTTCCATTCATTTTTCTTAGCATCATCGCTGGTAATTGAGTTAAATCTAACCACATCGTCGGCAGCGACCAGCACATCCAAAAGCCATTCATCGCTCATACTGTTTAAAAAACTAGTGACTGTTTTTTCAAAGATATATCCATTCTGAGCTACATAATCATTTACGTTCATTCCAGCTCGATAATAATAAGAATCATCAGTTCCAGTATCCTCAAAAGCTTGTTCTAATACTCTAACGTCTACATCACTAGAATCACCTTCAAACCGAAGAGCTGGACGATAGATATCTGAACCTAACATTCTGAGAACGGTAGCCATGTATTGATACATTGGATCAGCCGGTCCCCTAACTGCTGCCATCCAGACCAGGACATGAAGATTACCCTTCCCTGGATAGTTTAAATAAACGTTCGGGTTGGCTCCTTCTCGAATAACCATTCCAAGCAAGAATAATGAAATACTATTTGGTCTAGCCCATTTAATAATGGAAGACATAACATAGTTAGGATTAAGTAGTTTTCGTCTCATAATTAATCTAAGATAATTAGAGAAAACAGAGAAAGCATTAGAAAGAGGTTCGTCTCCTCGTCTAACATCGGCGGTTAAATATAGTTTAATAACTGCATTTATTTCACTATCAATCTTATCTCTCCTTTCATTTCTAAAAGCAATATTCATAATCTTGAGAACATCTGTATTACTTTCCACCTCGGTTCGATCATCCATCTTTTTAGTATATATTTTATTTTAATGATAGATAACATTTATATATCCAAAAATTGAAAATATAAATAATGTATTCAAGTTTAAATGGAAAAACTGATAAGTGATCTTATCACTTATCAGTTTTGATAAACTGATAAGTGATCTTGAAAAATGTAATATAACATCAGAAGATATTATCCTAAATTATAAAAAAATATAAAAGAGATAATAGAGAAAAAAATCAACTCTTTTGAAAAACCATATAAACATGAAAAAACTATCCTAGGTTGTAACACTGAAAAACATATAGAAAAATTAGACAAAGACATATGAAGGAAGGAGATATTGCACAAATCATTATTTGAGAGGTTGGGAAAATTTAGGAATAGGACATAAAAGTGGCTTAGATTGTAGAAAAAAAGATAATTCAATTATATTAGAAATTAAAAATAAATATAATACTTGTAATTCGAATAGCCAAAAAACAGTTTATGATAAACTTTCCAAGTATAAGAAAAAATATCCAAAAACAAGGTGTATATTAGGTATTGTTAATTGTTCTAAATTAGAAGAAAAAATAATCCATAATGAAGTTCAAATTGAAAAAATTCAAGGAGTAAAATTATTAGATCTTATCTTTACCAGTTATACAGAAGATATATTAGAATATACAAGAAATATTATGTATCCTCTAGAAAAATAAAAATTTTCTTAGCAAGAGCTTCTCCTAATTTAACTGGAACTGCATTACCTATCTGTTTATATGTTTGATTAACAGATCCTGAAAATTTATAACTATCTGGAAAAGTTTGAATTCTAGCATATTCTAAAATTTGAAGAGGCCTGGTTTTGATAGGATGACATCGTTCTGTTTGTTTTTGAGAAGGAGATGTTAAGAGTGTAAGACAAGGTTTTTCCATATCTAATCTTTTCAAAATTCCTCTTTTTCCACCTCCAGAATAAAAACTTTTTCCCATATATTCTTTTTGAAGTTCGACTGGTAAATTTACCCAACATCCGCCCGGAGGAATTAATTTCATTAATTTTTTCTTTTCTTTACTATATAAGATTCCTTGGCTATCAGGACAATCTAACAAGACATCTTTAAGAACAGGTTTGTATATATGTTTTTTTGGAAATTTAAATTCTTTTTCAATATCTTTTCTGACTCCAATTATAAAGAGTCTTTCTCTGTTTTGCGGAACAGAATAATCATTTGCATTTAAAATTTTATACTTAACATTATAATTACCTATATTTTCAATCTCGTCTAAAATATAACTCAGTGTTTCTCCTTTATTATGAGTAGCCAAACCTTTAACGTTTTCTATTAAAAATATTTTTGGTTTTAAAATTTCTATCATTTTGATAAAATAAAGTACCAATTTTCCTCTATCATCTTTGATACCTTTTCTTTTACCTGCTTGAGAAAAAGATTGACATGGAACTCCGCCCATTAAAATATCAATATTTTTATCTTTGTATTCGTCTAAATTAATATCAACCATATTTCCTTCAAATATTTCAACTTTAGCGTGATTTAAATGTAAAGTTTTAATACAATGTTTATCATTATCATTTAATAAAATGGGTTTAAACCCAGAATCTATAAATCCTTTGCTCAGGCCTCCACATCCCGAGCAAACTTCTATAAATGTATATGTCATTTATATATAACTTTTAATTTTATAAATCGATTTCTCTTTTGTCAGAAATTGAAAATGTATCTTATCTTTTAACAATAAAAATAGCATAAGTATCGCAGGTTATGCCAGAAATCGGATACCTTAGAGACGACCTTATCATGATCTATATCTCAGATAAAACGGATGAAATTGGGATTGAAAAAGATACCACAATAATAAATTTCCCATATTTTAGTACCTTTTGTATTCATTATCTTCATTCAAAAAATGGAGAAAAATTAGTTGATCTTTATAAAATTCTAAAGTATTTTGAAGATAATCCTCCTCCTCAAGATATATTAAACGAGTTTTTGACCCAGTTTGGACATTTTTCACCGCTTATATTAATTAAAGATATGCTTGTATATACTGCTGAACAGGAAGATGTTATTATTCCGGCTTGTTTTCCATATTTGGCTACTTTAGTTAAAAAATTTTCTCAGTTTGATCCTGGACAAAGTTGGAATGACGAATCAGATTTAAAAGAAATAGAAGGAATTGTTAAAAATTTCCTAAATTGAAAAAAGATCTATAATATTATAGATCTTAAAAATGGAGAAGGAACTTATAAAGATATCAAAACTCAAATATTCACCAGGAGTTACCCTTGATAAATTAAAGGAATTATTCAAAACCGAGGATATAGATTTGATTTTTGTTAAAATAATTACTGGGTACCACCTCACGATAGAAGAGATAAAGAATATCTGGAATCATATTCAAGTTCATGGGACTTATCAAAGCATTATTAAAACTTATTTACTCAAAAGAACAGTAAAGAATTTCGGTGTTTTCTATACCTCTCTTTTTCAAATTTTCGATAAGGAACTAAATCCAGAAGAAATGAAATTCTTGAAAAAAGAAATTTCTAATCTTTCTGAGAAAACCAAAATTCCTGTTGATGATGCTGAACATTTTTTAACTGTTTCGATAGGAGAATTAACAGAAGCCCCTACACCTCCCTGGGTTAATGTTCAAGACGGAGAAAATTTATCCCTTCTTACTACTGTTTCTGCAGGAGGAGAAGTTTCAGATAAACGTTATCAATCTCTTTTAGACGAAGCAACTGATATTTTTTACTCTTTTACACCTTCTACCCCTGACAAGGGGAACGGAGAAGGAACATTTGTAAAAGAAAAGATTGATCTTGATATTCGAGATACTATTCAAACTTATCTTAGTTCTATTTCATCTTTAGAGATTGATCCACGAGACGAAATTCTCCCCAATCGAGTTTTTGGTCCTCAGAATAGATTCGAGGATAAAAATTGTCCCTACAATTTAAATGAGATTGGACCATGCAGAATGTTAAATTGTTATTGTCGAGAAGGAGATGATTTAAATTGGTTTAGCGGTACTTGTGATATATGTAAAAAAACTATTTTAAACAAATCCCATGCACTTAGATATCCATTTAAAAATGGAGGATGGGTTGGTGTATTTTGTAGCTGGGATTGTCTTAATCAAAGCGATTTTTTTGCTGGAACAGAGGATGTAGATCAATATCTTCGTCTGGAAAATCTCAGAAACACTTTGGATATGTATGGGATTATGGATAGATCTAAAACTTAATTCAAAGAATAATTAATTTTCTTTGAATTAATTTTCGTTCCAAAAATAAATTTAGTAATACTAAATTCTTTTTTCTCCGTTATCTGTTTATTGAGATATAATAAAGAAGAGACTATTACTATACCTAAAACAGTCCAATTGATAATCTCTATCGGTTGATTAAGATGATCGTGGTTTTGACCTTTATATCTTAAATATTCTTGTTGTTGGAACATAACATAATTTGTAGCTAACAGAGTTATAATCAAAATACTTGGATAGAGAGTGCTCTTATTGAAAAATATATAAAAAACATATACAATTAAACTTTCATAAAATTTTTCAAAAGGAGATTTTTCACTAACCTGATCAACTAATTGGAGTGAGAAATATATTAAAAAAATTATAAGAAGATGTTTAACAATTATACTATCAGTAAGATAATTATTTAATTGTCTAGGGAATAATTCATAAAGATAGTTATTTAACATGATCAGAATAAGAAAAAAGAAAGTATTGATCAAGTCTTTGATGTCCATTTTATATCAATATTAAAAAGTAGGAACCGCATTCTTCCCAGTTTTAGAAAATTTTCTAATATAAATATCAGTGATTGAATTTGGAATAAAACGAACATCATTTGTAGTGTATAAATCGTAGTTATAAAATAAATCTTCTTTATTTCTTTTAGCGGAACTAAAACTAGTGTATGGAATAAATTTTCCAACGGTTAAACTATCATTGCTACTGATAACATTACTAGGTTGAACAGATCCATTAGCTGGATCATTATATATTTGTCTATAATTTAACTTAGGAAATTGAAGTGTTAACATATTCACTGAACTCAAAATACCTCCAGGAGAATTAGTAAATAAAAAAGTTTTAAATTGATCTTCTCCTCCTGTAGTAATAACAAGATTAATATCTTTTTCTAAACTAGGTGGAATATATCCTATTTGTTGCGGAGATTGATTATACACAGGTTGTTGTTTATCTTCAAGATTAGGATCTTGTTTATAAAAATTGTAAGTTATGAAATCATCTGGGATTGGATTTTGGAGATTGGAAGAATATAAACTAGGTACTCTGACTGGTTCATTTGAGTTTAAAACATTACTAACTTTTATTATTGCTTTAGTTCCAACTATTGCACTAATTCCATCTTGATCTACTTGATCGATTTGAATATTATCGCCTATTGTATACCCAGTTCCTCCGTACAAAATACTATTTTGAGGTTTATTAGTTCCAAGAGTTAATTGACCAGAAACTATTTTTACCTTGGAAGGATCAATCACTAATCCATAGGTAAATATAGAAGTTGTAGAGGTTGGAGGTAGCGGATTTCCATCAATATCTGTTGGAATAGCTACATAACGATAATCGCTATCACTAACTAAGACTACTAAGTTGTCAATTTTTAAATTTTCAGTAGAACTAACCTGAATAGTAGCTGAACAACTTTCTCCATCACTATAACCACTACCAGGATTAACAATACTTACCCCAGAAATAGTTCCTTGTTGAACAGTAATATCTACTTTGCAATTGGAACTAGTTCCTACAAGTGTTATATTTTTATATGTTCCAGATTGAGGAATATTTCCACTATTGATAGAGAAAAATCCCCAATCAATATATATGACTGTTCCTGTTTGAGGACTCTTAAACCCGTTGCCTTTATTGATAATATTGAAATCTGATATGGGTCCTCCTTGATTGGTAGCTTGGGAAAAATATTCTATTCCAAAAACATTAATCAGTGATTTATTATTAACTATGTTCCAGGTCACATTTCCATCAATATATGTTTTAGTGTATGACGTAGGTGGATTTTTGGGGTATGATATCCAATAAGAAATACTACATTTGAAATAAGGACATCTACCAACACCACAAGTAGGACTATCATTCTTATCTCCTCGATAACCATATAATGTAAAAAAATCAGAACTAGTATTATCTACACTTCCTTTAACTTTATTAGTTGCTACTAATGAATTTTCAACATAATTATCTGGATATAGCGGGGATGCTATAGACCCTAAATTTTGTTCAAAATAAGCGTTGGTTGATAAAGTTTTTCCTGTATCTTTATCTATAACTCCGCCCACAGCATATTGATTTCTTTCAGCCATATCCCACCAGAATCCAAATCCAGGTGGATTATTTCTGGGATTGAGATCTGAATCATTTGAACCAAAAATATTTTGTTTAAAATTTCTAAATAAATATTGATCCTTTTCCTTAACACTCAAATCTTTTCCTCCACCAGAATATAAAAGTTCTCCAAAAACTTCTGAGTTTTGTGGATCTGGTGAGGGGAGTTTTCCAAAACAAAGTGTCTCATTTCCATCTCTTCTAGGAGAGTGTCCGGTATAATGATTAAAGAGATAATTTAACCAACCAGGATCAAGTGGTTTATTCATAGATCTCATTCTGGAAGTCCGATCTTCTCTGGGAATAATTTGACCCCCTCCAATATCCATAGGAGGAATCAGTAACCATTTCTTGGAGGTTTGAGATAAAATAAAATAATTTGAATAATCAACAGTTTTAGTTACTTTAATTTGAAGAGGACTTCCGCTTAAATCATCATTTTGAATACTTAATACTTCATTTCCTGAATAAGTATGAGTACCTGCTTTATATATAGTAACAGTAGCTACCCCTCCGATTACAATAGCGGTACAAGTATCTCCATAATAACTAGTACCGCTTAAAATTTTTCTAATTACATCAGCATCTAGATATTGATTTTGAATTCCGCTTAGATCGTTTGTAACGATACTAAACCCTCCATTGGTTAACTGACCAGACGTTTCATTAATCTTAATATCCAAATATAATTGTTGGGGGCGAAATAAAATTTCTCCATAGGGACCTTGAGAATCTGAAATATATGACCCAGATTTAGTTTTATCTTCTGAAGGTTGAAAAGAATATCTGACTATTTTGATATTTTGTTTGAAATTAGAATCTTGTTTTCCCAAGAATCTGATCAAAGGGAAATATTCGTCATTTTTTGGATTAAGAACAAGGCTGGGTTGGAATAATCCTCCTTCGTTTATATAAAATTGATTGGTTTCGCTAGATGCAATCTTATTATATGTTGATTGAGAAACATAAATTTTACTAAAGGTCATAAATCTAGTCCCCGAATCTATAGATGCTAAATCAACAGTACCTCCGTCCGATGTTATAAAATCTTGTAAAAAATTGAATGTAAGACTTCCAGTAGTACTGTCGCATGCTGGTAAATCTTTTCCTCCACAGGAACTATTAAAATTTTGAACAGTGTTTCGATTGTATCTTTCTCCTTGAGCTCCAATACAATCAGCAGTTCCAGTACCATCACATGTTTTAGTGGCAGTTCTAAACACTATCTGATCTTGATCAATACAGGATTGAGCTGGAGAAAGATGAGAAAACCCATTTTCAAAATCAGAAAATGCGTTGGCAATATTAGGATTTTTGGTAATGTTATAAACATTTTCATATGTAAACCAATTACATACAGAGGTATCAATTCCTAGAGGGTTGGGTGTGTTAGTATAACTTGTATCACCCCATGGATTAATAGTTGAAAAGTAATCTGAGGATATAACATCTCCTTTATTCTCGCCTCCTCTTTTGTTAAGTAAATCACCATTGATTGTTAATGCCATCAGTATATTAACCGCAATTAAAATAATGATCAATATAGCTAGTATG
>Ga0335396_10002731_pt1 | contig 20990 bp, 14 predicted proteins | sample FRY02_FD_205743 | JGI IMG/M metagenome (GOLD analysis project Ga0335396, IMG submission 205743) | Freshwater microbial communities from Lake Fryxell liftoff mats and glacier meltwater in Antarctica - FRY-02 (spades assembly) (version 2) | ecosystem: Environmental > Aquatic > Freshwater > Ice >... | reverse complement strand
CTATCGTAGGCAAAGAAATCTGAAATAACAGAAAGGTTGGCCCCTGAAAAAACTTGAACCCTTGGCCCACCACCAGCACCAGCACCAACAATAATATCGTAGTTTGCATCGGCATCGATTAATCCTGATGCAATATTAACACCCCCTGTGAAGGTTGATTCAAAAGCAAAGAAGTCTTGCAAAACTGAACCATTTAAACCACTAAAAATTGTAACCCGGGGCCCTCCTCCAGGGCCTGCACCCACGATGATATCATCATACCCATCGTTATTAATATCACCTGATGCAACCACTACCCCACCTGTGAAGGCAGATTCAAATGCAAAGAAGTTATAAAGCACGGTGGTGTAATCTGCCCCGGAAAATACTTTGATATTAGGGCCACCGCCCGGGCCGGGCCCAGTAATGATATCAACAAAACCATCTCGATTGACATCGCCCATTGTAATGGTTAGGCCACCTGTAAAAGCAGATGCATAGGCAGGGATTATAAAAACTGGCGTGGTGGGATTTGTTACAGTGGAATCATAAATATTTGCATTAGGCGAGGAAAAAGAGTTAGCCCCTGCCCCTGGGCTTGCTGCAAAATTCGTTGTTGATAACCCATTAGAAACGGGAGTGCCAACGATGAGGTCGATGGCTCGGGCAAATGCCGATACCCGCGCATAAGAACCAATCGAGGCAAATTTACTGTCATCGGTTGACCCACTTGTAATGCCTGCAATTACTAACCCAAAATTGGTACTCAAAAAAGCTGGGCCTCCTGAATCGCCACTGCCTACTGCTGTTTCCACCAATACTCCCGAACTAAAAACTCCTAAGTTCGAGGGCACCGTATAAGTATTTTGTAATGCATTATCCGCAGAAGTTCCATTATCAAAATCGTAAGCTAAGTTGCGAAAGTATTTGTTCCCTTCGGTAGCGTTATCGGTAGCTTCAAAAGTATTGGTTCCAATTCTTTTTGTTCCTGCCCCACCTACTCCACCTGTTGTTCCATTTCCCGTATCCCCAAAACCTACCATGGTAAAGTTCTGCCCTATTTCATTATTCAGCCGGTTGATGTCATAGCCTTGTATACCAGAGGGAACTACACCGTTTATCCTTATCAAAGCAACATCGTTGGGCACAATATTTCCAGAATCATTGGGGTAGTAACCATTAACCACACTGACATCATTGGCGGTATAAATAATACTTTGCGTACCCGAAGAGGTAACGAAATCGATAGTTCCCGATAACTTTTGTCCCGCATCGTTGGTAACCACATGAGCAGCGGTAAGAATGAAGGTTCTATCGATTAAAAGACTACCGGTGCCAATGAAGGATTGAGACCCATCGTTAGCATGAATAAGGACCACGCCATCGTATTGGGGGGCAAGTGTGGTCGGGGCATCTGCAAAGGCCCCTACCACGGGAACAGTCCGGTCTTCGAGAGACTCAAGGAAAAGTGGTTTTCGAACTGGTTTTTTGGTTTTATGCTTCACGAATCACCTCGAAGAATTAAGTGCATATTTTACCTATCTTACCATATTTTGACATTATAGGGCTAAAAATATATAGGAGTTACGCAGTTGTAACTAAATCGCCCCTAATTCAGGTGGAAATTTGGGAAAGACAGGTTGATCAGAAAAAGATGAAAACTGCCCAAACAACCAAATTAAGGGCAACTGCGTAACTCCTAATTTAATGCTGGACCATTAATTTTCTATCAAACCTTGAAGAATATTTTGTTTCGGTAAAGCCAATTTGCAAGCAACCAATGGCTAAATACTAAAACAATGGCTAAAGCTACGGGGCCCCAGTTTCCTAAAAAAGTTAAGCCTTGCGTTGTAAAAGGCATTAGCAAACTTTTAATAGGCCCTGATAATATCCCCGCAGACATATAAAGAAAAATGGAGTTCATTCCTGCGATCTTAAGTGGAGTCGCCCAAGATTTTTTGCCCAGACTTTCAGTAACCCAATGGAAAAAAGCAAAAATCAGACAGGTCCAACCTATTGCAAATAATCCAAAGGAGGTAGTCCAGATTTTCTTCACCATTGGAATCATAAAACTTAAACCCCAGCCCAGTGCTAACCCTAACAGGCCGCCAAGTACCAAAACTTTTAACTGCGATTTTATCTCCCAGCCATCTCGAAACATCCTTCCCGCCAAAGCCCCAAAAATTATGGTAGCAGATGCAGAAAGCGCATTTAAGGTCGCATAACCACCTGTGCTATTTGGGAAAACAGTTGGGCATCCAAGCGAAGTAAAGAACAGATTAAGTTTGGTATCAATTATATACCCAATATTTTTATCTCGTTCCCAAGGGTCGTAACCATCACCCTTGGACCATCCGTAAAGCAAATGCAAAAGCGTATGAAGGCCAAGGCAAGAGATAGCGACAAGGAGTTGATTTTTCCAGTTTAAGGTGAGAGTAAAAAAGGCAATGATATAGCCCAGTGCGATTTGTTGCAGCACCCGAATAAATTGGATAACTGGTTCTGGCTTATTCATAGAATCGAGAATAATGCCAAGAAAAATAAGCAGGCAGGCCCGCCTGAGGGCGTGTTGTAACTGCGTACCCCAAGAATCGCCCCGATCTTTTCTTAAACCAAAAGCAATAGGCATAGAAACGCCGACGAGAAACATAAACGAAGGCTGGATCAAATCCCAAAAAGTACACCCCACCCATTCACGATGAGTAAACTGATCAGCAAACCAACCCCAGTTGGGATCTTTAAGAAATTTTCCCAGCCCCATACCGCCCGAAATCATGGCGAGCATGGTAAAGCCACGATAAGCATCAATAGAAAAAACACGCTGAGATACGGGCCGCATAATAGGTCTCCTAACGGGTGAGGAAACCAGTTTGCCATGCTCGAGGTTGCTTTGCTAAAAGAAAATACTAAAGAATGAGTTAAAAACTAATAGCTAAAAGTTAGGCAACATCACGATTAAATTCTAAAACTTCATCTGCGGTTTGAAAGTGTTTATGCTTGGGATGATATTTTTCACTGGGTACGGGAATGCCATCTACTTTTTCTTCCAGTTGTTTAATCGCATTCGACTTTTGATCCTTGGAATAATCAAGGTATAGGCTAACCATCCGAGCCAAAAGAATTGTAACGAGAAACTGGCCAAACACTGCTTCAAGCCAAACCACTGTTCGAGCTATCGGTGCAATGGGCGAAACATCACCAAAGCCCACCGTGGTAAGAGTAATAAAGCTAAAGTAAAGTAGAACGGAACAGCGGATATGGTGGTTGGAACCATTATCGTCATCAAGAAAAAGCGAATTAGAAACGGCAAAAGAATTGGGATTAAATTCTTCAATAATGCCATAGAAATAAGCCCAGATCATTCCGACTAAAAGATAAAGGCTGCAAGCCCCCATAATCTTGGCAAACCCCACCGCTTTATCAAGCCAAAGCTCGCGAAGTAAATAACCAGCAAGGCTTAAATAAAATAGAAAATGCACAATCATTCTGCTAAGTATTATCAGTTTCGGATTGATCGAATCAGGCAAATTATCTGGCAAAACCAATAGCGCACAACCTAGCAAACAACCCGGTAATGAAAAGAAATATATAAAATTCGCAGCTTCATCATCGTTGCGTAATTCATAAGGCACCGTGAAAAGAAATAATGCGTAGAATAATGCTAGTAAATCATCGCCCGCGGTGTTTTTATCTATCGAAGGAAACACAATCGCAAGAAGTAACAAATTAATTAAAATCCAGAAGAAGCGGTCATTTGAAAATATCTTACGATACTTGCTGTACCAACTATTTGAACTTGCCTCAGCAGGAAGATTTTCTGTTTTAATAGCATCTTCAGAATAAATATAGTTGATAATCTGAACTGGCTTTTCTTCAATTTCACTCATTCTTAAATGCACACCCTAGCCATTAAACATTCCAAATTAAGTTATGCGGTTGCAAGCTATAGCTAGAGTATAAGAGCGAGTAAAGGTCTGTTTCAGGCAATGAAATTACCTAGCTTAAGGAAAAATGATTAGACGATAATCTGGGATGAATAGTTAGTTTTGAGGTTTGACTTTTTTCTTAAATACCATCAGGGTTTCATCTGTACCTTTGGGCGCTTCAAATTTCGTGGGGCGGTCTTTATCTTTAGAAGCCATACAAATGGTAAGAATATCCCCTTCCAGCTTATAAATCCCCAAAAGTTTTTCGCCACGCATAGGTCCTCCATCTGGCATAACATCTAAAGTTTTCGGGTTGAGTTCGGGGTTTAATTCGACCATAGTTCCCGCAAACCTTTTCCCATCCCTTTTCCAAACGGTGTGTTTGCCATCTACCATCCGTTCAATGGAATCAACAATCTCCTTAGCGGTATCCTTGTCATTGCGGGTGAAGGAAATTACCTGCCAAGTACCCTGATGCCGTAATTCTTCTTGTTTAACTTTTTCGGAGATAGCAGGTTCAATTGCTAAAGAAAAGGCAGAGAGAAATAAAGAGATCAAAAAGCTAAAGCGAAAACACATTGAAGATTAAACCTCGAAAAGATGAAACTGGCAACCTATGTTAAATATAATAGTAAGGAATCAAATTGAACAGTATAATGCTCAAGTATTGGAGTAGGGTGTTGTAGAATATGGTGCTGTAAGAAACCTGCCTTTAAGATTCCTTAACCACGAGTAAACAATGAATAGTCTTAGTTTTGCCCTTGGAATGATGACCCTGATTTGTAACGCTGACACCGATTGGGTTGAACTTATCCCCGAAGGCAAATTAGAAGCATTTAAAAAAGCTTCCCCGAAATTAGTTTGGACAAATAAAGTAACCTTGGATGAGGCTAAACAAAATAAGTTACAAGCAAGTTCCGAGAAAGGATCTATCCTTTTTAATAATAACCAAGGAATACCAGATTTAGTAACAAATCAATTGTGGGGTGATCATGAAATTCATTTAGAATTTATAATTGCCAAGGGTTCGAACTCTGGTATTAAAATGCACGCTCTTTATGAAATCCAGATTTATGATAGTTTTGGCAAAACTAATCTCACGGGTTCCGATTGTGGCGGCGTTTACCCCCTCTGGGAATTTAAACCTAAGTTAACTTACATTGATAAAGGTATTCCACCTTCTAAGAATGCTTGCAAAGCTCCGGGTGAATGGCAAACCTTGGACATCACTTTCATTGCACCAAGATTTAATGAAGCGGGGGGAAAATTAAGAATGCCCAACTGCCTAAAGTGTTATTGAATGGCGAATTGATTCACGACAAGGTCGAATTAAAAACCCCTACTGGTAATAACTTCAAAGCTAAGGAAAAAACCACGGGTCCGATCTTGATCCAAGTCGATCACGGGCCTGTCGCATTTAAAAATATCAAGGTCCGCGAGATCAAATAACATACCAGGGTTTATTGCAATGCTTAGCTCTTCCTTGATCCTTCATTCAAGTATGGTATTTGCCTTTGCAATAACAGGAGTGGATAACCCGCAGATAAATTTCTCTCGGGATATTCTTCCTATACTTTCGGATCATTGCTATTCGTGTCACGGTCCAGATGAAAAAGCACGGAAGTCAAAGCTAAGGATTGATACTTTGGAAGGCGCCCTAGGCAAATCAAAAAACCTAGGAATGTCGATCATCAAACCAAAGGAGTTGTTTAAAAGCGAGTTATACCAACGGTTGATCAGCCAAGATGCAAAAGAACAAATGCCACCCCCTTCCTCGGTTAGAAAAATTACCAAGGAACAAATTGATCTACTAAAATCTTGGATCGAGTCAGGCGCACCTTGGGGCAAACACTGGGCCTTCGAATTACCCCTACGATCTGCTATTCCTTCGGTAGTCAAAGGCAATCGAGCTAGTAACCCGATCGATTCTTTTGTTCTTAGCAAACTGCAAAAAGAAGGGTTAAAGCAATCGCCCCAAGCTTCCAAAGAAATACTCTTACGCAGGCTGTATCTCGATCTCACAGGCTTACCTCCCTCGAAAGAACAAGTAGAAGCCTTCTTAAGCAACACCGCACCAAATGCTTATTTCAAGCTGGTGGAATCGCTACTCGCCAACCCACATTTTGGCGAGCGAATGGTCTGGGACTGGCTCGAGGCTTCTCGCTATGCAGATAGCAATGGCTATCAGGGCGATGGCGAACGAACCATGTGGCCTTGGCGCGATTGGGCCGTTTCTGCTTTCAACTCCAATCTTCCCTTTGATCAATTCACTCTAGAACAACTTGCAGGCGATCTGCTTCCCAATCCAACTTTTGAACAACGCCTTGCCACAGGGTTTAATCGCAACCACATGATTAATGGCGAAGGCGGGCGCATCCCAGCGGAAAATCGTGTCGACTATGTTATGGATATGGCAGAAACCATGGGCACCGTCTGGATGGCTTTAACCTTCAACTGCTGCAGGTGCCATGACCATAAATTCGATGCACTTTCTCAAAAAGATTATTATCAGCTTTTTTCTTTCTTTAATAACACCCCGGTCGATGGCGGAGGGGGTAACCCTCAGACTCCCCCGGTTCTGGAATATTTCACATCGCTGCAACTCGTGAAAAAGAAAGACCTCGACTCTAGCGTGGGCAAGGCACAACAAAATGTTGAAGATTCCGAAGGTAAACTTTTCCCCAGAGATCCTAAGAAGAATGCTTCAGATTCTCTCGTTGCAGCTAATTTTTCCAAAGAGATAAAAGATATTCTTGCCAAGCCTGCGGGCACTCGAGGCAAAGCTCAGCTAGTTCAACTTGCTAAAGCCGTTGAAAAATCAATCCCAGCTCATTCTCAAATGCTTAACAACCTAATTAAAACAATCGATGAACGGGATAATTTCTCTAAGGCTCTTCCCAGAGTCATGGTCATGGAAGAACTCCCCAAGCAGCGCGACACTTTCATGCTTGATATAGGCAATTATGAAAAGCCTACAGTAAAGGTGGGAATTGCTGTTCCCAAAGTCCTTACTCAGCTTCCTAAAAATGCGCCTGTCAATAGGCTTGGCCTTGCTCAATGGTTAGTATCTAAGGAAAACCCACTTACATCACGCGTGATTGTCAATCGCATTTGGCAACAATTCTTCGGCATGGGATTGGTTAAAACATCTGAAGACTTCGGCGTTCAAGGTGAAAAACCTTCCCATCCAGAGTTGCTCGATTGGCTCGCAGTCGAGTTCCAAGATTCTTCATGGAACACCAAAAACATCATTCGCTTAATTGTTTGCAGCGAAACTTATATGCAATCTTCTATCATTGAGCCCGGAATGGCAGAACGAGATGGTACTAATAAATTTCTTTCCCGAAGTTCCAGATTTAGAAGACCAGCTTGGATGATTCGCGATCAAGCACTCACGGCATCTGGCTTACTGGTTCAACAAATTGGAGGCGCTCCAACTCGGCCCTATCAACCGCCGGGGATCTGGGAAGACGCAACCTTTGGCAATAAAAAGTATGTCCAAGATCAGGGCGAAAACCTCTATAAACGCAGCGTTTATACTTTTTGGCGCAGAATCATTGGCCCCACCATGTTCTTCGATACCTCCGCAAGGCAGTATTGCAATGTCAAACCAACTAGAACCAACACACCGCTTCATGCGCTCGCAACTTTGAATGATATCACCTATGTTGAAGCTGCTCGGGTCTTGGCCCAACGAGAACTTGAAGCCCTGCCTGAAAAGGATCTGCCTGAAAAGGATCTGCCTGAAAAGGATCTGCCTGAAAAGGATCAGGCAATCATTATAAATATTTTCAAAGCCATTCTGGTTAGAAAACCAAGCCGGGAAGAAACTACGCTACTTAGCAATGCCCTCAATCGGTATCTTCAAGCATTTGAAATGGAAAACGATGATGCTAAAAAACTGATTGCAGTAGGATCATTTCCCATAAACAAAAACCTCGATACTAAAAGACTTGCTGCTTTCAGCATTCTTGCACTTTCCATTTTCAATCTCGATGAGGCTTTGAACAAGGAATAATAATGGACCCAAGGATTGAACAATCATTGCTCGTCAACCGCAGGGAATTCTTTGGAAAACAAGCCTTGGGACTTGGGACCGCTGCCCTTTCGGGGTTATTGACCCGCGAGGGACTCGCCAAGGCCCCCACAGGCCAAAACCTCGGCCTGCCCGACATGCCTCATTTCAAACCTAAAGCTAAAAACATCATCTACCTGTTTCAGAACGGCGCACCCACCCATGTCGAGCTTTTCGATTACAAGCCAAAGCTGATCGAGATGCACGGTAAACCTGTCCCCGATTCTTTCTTCGAAGGCAAACGCTTTTCCACGATGACTGGTAATCCTAAAGGTAAGGTCATGCTGGCACCGGTGGAACCCTTCAAGCAACATGGTAAAAGTGGTGCATGGGTCAGCGATTTTCTGCCTCATACTGCGTCCATTGCTGATGAACTTTGCTTTATTAAAAGTATGCATACCGAGGCAGTGAACCACGCCCCTGCGATTTCATTCTTTCTCAGCGGGGCGCAAAATCCAGGCAGGCCAACTCTTGGCGCTTGGCTTTCCTATGGCCTGGGAAGTGAATCCGAAAACCTTCCTGCCTTTGTCGTTATGACTTCCATCAGTAAAAATACCACTTGCGGGCAAATCTTTTATGACTTCTATTGGGGTTCGGGCTTTCTTCCCTCTAGGCATCAAGGAGTAAAGTTTAATTCGGGAGGCGACCCCGTGCTGTATCTTTCTAACCCCCAAGGATTAGGAAAAAGTTTGCGCAGGGCTCAACTTGATGACATCGCAAAATTAAATACTCTCAAACTTAAAGAATTTGGCGACCCCGAAATTGCTACCCGTATCGCTCAGTACGAAATGGCTTTTCGGATGCAAACCAGTGTCCCCGAACTTACCGATTTCTCTAACGAATCCGCTAAAACACTTGCGATGTACGGCCCACAAGTTAAAGAACCGGGTACCTTCGCATACAACTGCCTGATGGCCCGTAGACTTGTTGAGCGTGGCACGAGGTTCGTTCAGTTGATGCACGCAGGGTGGGATCAACATCGTAGCATCACCACCGAGCTTTACAACCAATGCAGAGATACCGATCAGGCATCTGCAGCACTTGTTCGCGACCTCAAACAACGCGGATTACTCGAAGACACTTTGGTGATCTGGGGCGGTGAGTTTGGCAGAACGCCTTTCATCCAAGGCGACCTAGCTAACAGGGCACTATGGGGCAGGGATCATCACCCCTATGCTTTCACCATCTGGATGGCAGGTGGGGGAATTAAACCAGGTATAACCTATGGCGCATCCGATGACCTTGCAATGAATGTTGCAACGAATCCCGTTCATGTTCATGATTTTCAGGCTACCGTTTTAAACCAACTGGGAATTGATCACACCAAGCTAACATTCAAGTTTCAAGGTAGGCACTTCCGCCTAACCGATGTCTTTGGGAAAGTCGTAAAAGAAATCGTTGCTTAAAACCTTTTTACCAACCGACGCAGCACCCACCACCACCAATGCCAGAACCAAGTATCGGAAGGGCTCTTCGGGCAAAAGGCGTCTTTAAATAATCATCTTGGCTATAAACAATACGCCCGCCAATAATGGTGAAGCGAACATGAGTCGCATGCTCAAAAGGGTCGCCATCGTAAAGGACAAGGTCCGCAACTTTGCCTGTTTCAATTGAGCCATATTCTTTTTCAATGCCCAGAATTTTAGCAGCATCTATGGTAATGCTTGCAAGTGCCTTGTCATAAGGAAAGCCGTTTGCCATTGCCATTGCTGCTTCATAGCGAACGGTTCTGGTTTTGGGAACATAGTCTTCAAAGCCAGAACCTATCGCCACAGGTATATTCAAAGCAGAAAGAGTACGAGCACTACCTACGAAAGTGTTAAAAGTTTCCATCCGAGCTACTCGCTGCATGGTTGGATGCAACACCACCGAGATACCAGATTTCTTGATTTCATCGGTCATCAGGTAGGCTTCGGTAGCTTCATCAAGTCGAGCTTTGAGGTTGAATTCGGAAGTGATTCGAAGTGCGGTTTGAATATCATCAGCACGGTGAGCAGCGAAAATGACAGGCAACTTGCCTGTTACAGCATCTGCAAAAGCATCGAGTTTAGGTTTGGGTTCAGTTTTTACTCCATCGGTTTCTTTAGCGCGTTTGCGAGCTTGTTCTTTACCTTTACTGAATTCGTTGCGAAGAAGGGCAGCGGTTGCCATGCGTGTGGTGGGTGCTTTATTGGGATAAGTTTTCTTAGGAGTTTCGCCTAAGTTAATCATAAGAGCAGCAGGAAATTTAATAGTCATAGCATCAACGGTGTTGCCCCAAGCGCGAAAAATTCCAGTCTGCCCTGCTATAACATTTGAAGCACCGGGAACTACATGCAATACAGTCACCCCTTGTCTGCGTAAAAATTCAAGCAGCGCCTCGTTTGGGTTAAAACCATCGATCACCCGAAGATCTGCCTGATTAGGATCCGTGGTTTCATCTTGATCCTGATCCGCTTGGATATTAAGTGCGCCTGAAAGACCAACGCTAGAATGTGCATCGATCAAGCCCGGTGAAACTTCTGCAACAGAAATGCCTGGCGTACCTACGGGAATTTTTATTTCAGTAAACTTCCCTACAGCCGCAATACGACCTTTTTCAATTAGTATAACTCCATCGGTAATAGGCTTTCCCACAGCGGTATGTATTTTACCAGCATAGATAGCAAACCTATCGGGAGTTTCAGTAGTGGGTGGTTTAAGGTTTGGTATTTGAGGTATTTTAGAAACGGGGCTAGGGGCAAAAATTTCAGAAATCTTTGTTATGTTTTTATCTTTGGATGAAAGAGCAAATCCCCCTGCCTGATAAGCCCAGTCTTCTTGTAGACTTCGGTTAAAGACTTTTTTTCCTTCAATAAAGGTTTCTAAAACTTGAGTATAAGTGCTAAAGGGAGCCCCCGAAAGAATAACAAAATCTGCATCTTTACCTACCTCAAGAGACCCAACGCGCTTTTCTAAATGCATCATCTTCGCAGGGTTGGCGGTTAGCGCTTTAAGAGCTTCGTTTTCAGACATACCGCCGCGCAAAGCAATCGCCCCCGTGCGAAGAAAAAATCGCGATTCAGTTACGGGGTCATCCGTATTGATTGCAACAGTAACCCCCGCCTTAGCAATAAATGCAGCGTTTTCCTCAAGTAATCCTGCAACTTCAGCCTTGCCCCCGGGGCTATCGACCAAGGTTAATGAAACCCAAGCGTTATTCTTGGATAGTTCATCTACAATTCGGTAAGCTTCGGTTGCGTGTTGAAGAATAATTTCAAAATCAAACTCGATTGATAACTTAAGTGCAGAGTAAATATCATCAGCACGATGGCAATGAAAATGAACCGTGCGTTTGCGTTCCAAAACTTCTACAAGGGGTTCGAGAGAAAGATCGACATCAGGTTGTTCTGCCTTGGGGTCCGTTTCTTTTTTCTTGCGGTAGTCTGCCCACTTGCGTTGGTATTCTTTTGCCTTCATAAATTGCTCACGCTGCATTGCGTGAATTTTCATTCTGGTTGCAGGGGCAGATTTAGACCGATCAAAATTAAATCTCTTTGGGTTTTCTCCATTTGCCATCTTCAAACCACCTAAAACGGGTATGCCTTGGATGCGCATTTGCTCTACCGTCTGGCCTACTAGTTTGACATAAAGGGTCTGCCCCCCGATGACATTTCCACTACCAGGCATAATGTTGGCGGTGGTAACTCCACCTGCAAGAGCCATGCGAAACCCGGGATCGTTAGGAAAAATGGAATCCATTGCACGAAGGGCAGCTTGAAGTGGGCCACTACCTTCGTTACCATCCGAGTTAGCAGGAACCTGAGGCCGTGCAAAAAGGCCAAGATGCGAATGTGAATCCACAAGTCCAGGAATAATTACCTTACCTGTTAAATCAATGATTTCACCTTTGATATCGGGCATTTTATCTGTAGTGGAAACCGCAATTATTTTCCCATCCTTAACTATCAATACACCGTTAAGAATGGGATCCCCTGCTGCGGTATGAATCAATGCGTTCTTATAAATAACAGTAGTTGAGGCACCTGAGGGTACTTCTAAAGCAACTCCGCCAGTAACCACGGATAAGAAAATAAAAATTGAGTTCATCGCTTTGTCCTTTTTAAGAAAAATTCATTGCGTTGATGATATACCAAGAGGTGGTTGCGGTTCAACCAGCAAAGGATGAAAGCAAGAAAATCAAATTTAATTGAGAGGCAGTTGAGGTTTTCGAAAAATAGGGTATAGGACTAAAGCAAATAAAAGTAAGAGGGCATAAGTGGGTATGCTCAAAACGGTAAGGCAGTAGATAGTTTGTGGAATAATTTGGAAGTCTGCTAGATTTTTGATTCCATACTGTAAGTCTCCCATATAAATGCAAAAGAGAATTAAGGTAAGGATAAAAAAAAGATTAAGTATAGGGTGGTGCCTAAGATCTTTCCAAGAAAGTGCAAGGGCGGGTAAAGCTAAAATCAGATAATGATCCCAAGTAATGGGGGAAATTAAAAGCATTACGATAATGCCAAGGAAAAAATAGCGGTCTGTTTTTTCGGGCATAGTCCTCCACCCCATTACGATAAAAAAAGTGGTGAAAACAAGCTGAAGGATTAAGACCAAAGTTTTTCCAATTGCGGGTAGAAGGGGGAATGGAGGATAGAATTCATTATGTTCAGGAAAGAACAACTTCCTAATAAAACCATTCCAAGAAGCATTCACCACCGAACCTTCAAATTCTTTGACAAGTGGCAACACCCTAAAAATGTAATCTTGGAACTCGTGCATACCAAAAACAATTACAGCAATAAGATTGCAAATTGCAAAGGTGATTACTGTTGCAAATAGACTTTTCCATTTACGCTGAATAACAAAGATGAGAATTAAGAATAGTGGAGTAAGTTTAATAGCAGCAGCCAACCCAAGGGGAATACCTGCAAGCCAGGGTTTATTTTCTCGGTGGGCAAGCCAAGAACAAACAATAAGGAAGAGGAGAATAAAATTCCATTGACCTTGGATGATCTGACTTTGAATGGGACCACACTGCAGAAAAAGAAGCGTAGCGGAAAAAATACTCCACCAATGCCAAGGGAGTTCTAAAGTGCGCCACACCAAAATTATCGAGAATAAAAACAATAACAAACTAAAGAGATTCCAAGCCAGGACAGAACTTTCATAGCCAAGCAAAGCAAAAGGAATGACCATAAAAAGAGAAAATGGAGGATGGGCATTGACCTGAATATCCATAACGATGCCGGGAACCTCATTTTTACTGACCTGAATATTCAGGAGGTGATTAAGAGAGTCAGAAAGATCTGCGTATAAACTTCTGCCTGCCAACCAATCGTTTGCTGAGGCCCAATCTTGAAAGAAATCTCCGCCCGAAACGAGGTTGCCCGGTAGCGAGGCAAGAAATCTTGGACCTTGAAAACAAACTACAAATAAAAAGAGCAAGAAATAAATCAGCGGGCGATACTTCCCCACCGGCCTAAAGGGGTCTAACCAAGGCCAAACCTTTTTAAGGTTACCCATCTGGCCTTCTTGCATATTTACCTTATTTCTAAGACTAACACTTAAAAGTTATACTAAATTTTACTGATTTGCTTTTGTTTAACCTTTCATACTTTTCAAAGTATAACGCCTCCAATCCCAAATTGGTTAAACTTATTCTAACTACCCTTTTGACTTCCTTCTCTCTGCTATCATAAAATAACTTTATACTGTTGGTTTGTAATCTTTTGGTTAGTCTCGGAGAAACTATATGAGCGTGCTGGTAGCTATCCCCGTTTTTAATGAAGAGCGATATGTTCACAAAGTCCTTGATGAAGTTCGTAAGTATGCTAATCGAATTTTAGTCATCGATGATGGTTCAACCGATGGCACATCCAAAGCACTCGACCAAGAAGCTAATCTCGAGCGGATCACGCATCAAAAAAACCAAGGTTATGGCGCTGCACTTATCTCTGCCTTCCAATATTCAATTTCACATAACGCTGATACTCTCATAACAATGGATTGCGATGGCCAACACGAACCCTCGCGCATTCCTGTTCTTCTTGAAGCTATTGATAATGCTGATATTGTTTCGGGCAGTAGATACCTGCGTGATTTTCGACAAGATAACAGTGCCCCAGAAGATCGTAAGCGTATCAACTCCCTGATCACACAAGAACTTTACTTGCGTTATGGCTTACAACTTACCGATGCATTCTGTGGATTCAAAGCCTATAACTGTGCTTCCTTGGCGAAACTTGAAATTAGCGAAACAAGTTGGGGTATGCCATTGGACCTTTGGGTTCAAGCAGCTTACTACAACTTCAAGATAAGTGAGGTTGCAGTACCGAGACTTTACCTAGATCCGAATCGATCCTTTGGTACTGTTTTTGATGATTCGGCAAAAAGGCTGGCCTATTACCGCCAAGTACTGGTTCAAAGCGAAGACAAACTTAAATGGCACGGGATCAATGCACCAAGTTCTTTTAGCTTTGACCCCATTCTAATGGATTTAAGCCGTTGAAATCTCTGCACGAACTTCGCGCACCATCCGAAGATCGCGGAATTCTTCAATATCCAGACCCCACCCTTTTTGCTTCTTTAATTGAGAATAATAGGCTTAGCTTTAGTAATGCCAATACTTTGATTGCTAATAAAAGCATTCAAGATTTGCGTAGCCTTGCTAAGCACGAAACTTACTCTCTTGCAATTTCATTTTTGGCACAAAACCACCAAGGTATGAAGGTAGATAACCAGCGTAGTTTGCTGGTGGCGGGTCACCAACCCGAGTTATTTCACCCCGGGGTTTGGATTAAGAATTTCGCCCTTAACTCGATTGCTAATTCCAACGGTATGACTCCTTTAAACTTGATTATCGATAACGATGTGGTCAAGCACGAATCCATCGCTATGCCGTCTTTTGAAAAAGAGAGGCGACAAACAGCACTTCATTCGTTGCATTTTGATCATAAAAGTTCTGGGATTCCCTATGAAGATTGGTCTGTAAATGACTTGGAAGTATTTAAGAAGTTTGGTGAAGAGGTTAAAGCGCAAACAGCAAAATGGAAACATACCCCACTGGTCAATGAATATTGGCCCGAAGTTTTAAGGGCGTTAGAAAACGGGTGTAAACCAGGCTTTGCATTTGCTTGGGCTAGAAGGAAATTTGAACAACAACTTGGCTGCTTCAACCTTGAACTGCCTGTAAGCTTACTTTGTGAAACCGAATCATTTGCAACCTTTGCTTTGCATCTTTTTAATAATGCTGAAAGCTTTGCAATGGTATTTAACCAAGCTGTTGCAAAATACCGAGCCACCTATGGAATTAAAAGCAAGAACCATCCATTTCCTGATCTGGCTATTGCAAAAGGATGGGCGGAAACCCCTTTCTGGATTTTACTTCCTGGCTCAACTCGGCGTCAAAGGTTAGGCGCAAAACTTGAACCTAATGGCGAAATCCGTCTTGGAACCCCAGGCCCCGATGGCATTCGACTTAACCTCGGTATAAGCCATCAACTTGAGGAATTACGAAAACTTGGGTCGCAAGGTTTTAGAATCCGGCCCCGCGCTCTTTCTACCACACTCTTTGCTAGGCTTATTCTTTCGGATGCTTTTATTCACGGTATTGGGGGCGCTAAATACGACGAAGTTACCAACGAGATGATCCAATCCTTTTTCAACATTCAAATACCCAAGTTTCTCGTGATCTCGGCAACCGCCCAGCTTCAACTTATTGATAATCTCATTTCAGAAGCTGAGGTTAAAGGCGCAAAATTATTCGCTCGAGATCTTTGGTGGAACCCACAAAGGCACAACCCATCACAATATTCCCCCCTTTGGCATTCCTTACTAGATCAAAGAAAGAAACTTCTTAATCAAATTTCAATAACTCATTTGGAACGCAAATTGCGCTATGAACAACTGCGAAATAATTTGGAACAGGCAAGGCTTTTGATTAAGCCTGATTACCTTAATGCTCTTAAAATTGCCAAGCGGTTGGCAGAAGAATTTAAGTTTCAACAACAGTGTGAAGGTAGGGAGTTCTCCTTCATTTTGCACTCCAAAAAAAAACTAACAGAATTGTTCAGTACCTTTTTCTAAACCCTACTTCTTCTTATTCTGTTTTGAATCTATCTTCTTTAGCATCCCTTCATCTGGACCGCCTCCGAATTGCTTCCAGTAAAGTTCTTTGAAAGGATTTATCTTAGGCCCAGTTACATCTTCATTGACTAAGAGTGGCACAACGCTTTCCCACCATTGGTCAATCGAACTTTTTAGTTTTTTTACAACCTCAGGGTTGGCATCTGCAATATTTTTAGCTTCACTTGGATCAGTCGAGATATCATAAAGTTCCCACTTTTCGCCTTTGTTAACATTATTCACAAGGCTGTAGCGGGTGTTTCTAGCAGAGACATAGGCATATTTTGATTCAAGGGCTTTGCCTTTTTCCCATCTACCAATGTGAGTGAATAAAATGCGATCGTCCCAAGGAGCTTTAGGGTCTTTAAGCAAAGGTAAAAAACTTCGTCCCTCAACTTGGGCCATTGCTTCTTTAGGCATAGGGATATTTGCAATTTGAAGCAAAGTGGGAAAAATATCAAGGTGGGCAGTAAGAGAAGAAACATCCTTGCCCCCTTCGAACCCATTGGGCCAGCGCCAAAAAGCAGGTACCCGCGTGCCCCCCATATAGGGAGTATTTTTAGACCCGTGCATTCCAGCATTAAAAACCTTTACCCCCGCAGTACCTCCATTATCAGTCATAAAAATTAGAAGGGTATCTTTTGCAATACCTGACTGTTCGAGAAAAGCCATTAGTTTTCCCATATTATCGTCAATGTTTTCAATCATACCAAAGAACTTGGCAGCCTCTGGCGGTACCTTGCCCGTGTACTTTTTTTCATACTCTGGTGGGCAGATAAGGGGACCGTGGGGGGCATTGGGTGTGATGTAAGTAAAAAAAGGTTTATCAGCTTTGTGCATTGCAGTCATCCAAGAGATGGCTTGATTGAAAAAGACATCGGTGCAATAGCCAGTGGTTTTTTCGAAAGTACCGTTATGCAAGATGATAGGGTCAAAATATTTATTGTTGGGGACATCGCCACAACTTCCTATATAGGTTTGTCCAATGCCTCCTGCACCGTGAATAAAAAACTCATCGAAACCGCGTTTGTTGGGCCAATACGCTGGCTCATCGCCTAGGTGCCATTTTCCAAATATGCCCGTGCTGTAGTTAGCTGTTTTTAAAACTTGAGGAAGTGTTATCGCCTTTTGAGTAAGTCGTTCCCTTTCAAAAATCGTATGAGTCACCCCGTTTTTAAATTCGTGCCTGCCTGTCATCAGGGCCGACCGGGTTGGTGCACAAGTTGGGCTAACATGAAAATCGGTGAACCTTACGCTTTGAGAATAAAGCTTATCAATGTTCGGAGTTTTAAGAATAGGATTTCCGTGGCAGGAAAGATCTCCATAACCCTGATCATCAGGCATCACTAGGATGATGTTCTTAGGAGGGGTAGTAAACAAAGTGACGCCAAGAACTAAAGTAATCAAATTAAACATTAAGTTTCTCCGTGAGGTTTCCCAAGGAGAGATTGTAACTCAAACAAGGACTAGATTTCCAAGTTAATTTTGAAAGATGTTTTAAAAGTGACTATTGATTCAGGGTGGAAAGTAAGGACAAAGCATCTGGGTAATCAGGTTGATTAGCCAGCGCTTTGATCAAATGCTCGCGGGCTTCATCATTTTTTCCGACATGGTTCATCATTCGGGCAACCTGATAATGTGCTTTGGCAGGTTCATTAATTTTAATAAAAACCTTAAAGCTTTCATCAAACTTCCCAACTCTACAAAGAGCAAACCCATAGGTATTAATGAATTGGCGATTTTCTGGTTCTAACTGTACGGCTTTGCCAAGGTGACTGATCGCCAAGTCCCATTCTTTTTTTCTGGCGTGCATCATCCCTAGTTCAAACCAAATGCCTGCTTGCTTGGGATGTTTTTTTGCAGCTAACTCGTAAGTTTCTCTTGCGTGCTGATAATCTTCAAGATTCGTATAGAGACGAGCCAAGCCAACTAAAGCTTGCATATTATCTGGCTCAATAGAAAGCGCCTGTTGGTAAGCTTTACGAGCATCTTCGGAAAGCTGTTGTCTTTGGATGGGGGAACGATCTTTGTTAGTAGCTTCGGCAGCTCTGAAGTCGCCAAACGCAATGCAAGTCGCAGCCTTTGGAGGTCGTACCACATCATTTTCATTGTTGGATTTTTTAACGGAGGCTGTTTCGATCGCAGGAATATTTCGGTCTCTTAAGGCGGTATCAGTGCCTGTAAGAGTACAGCCAACAAGAGAAGAACTAAGAATAGGAAGAAGAAGAAGAAAATATTGTTTCATTTGCTAACTCCGGTGCCCCGGTAAGTCTGGGAAAATCTATGAATCTGGGAAAAAGCATAAGCAAAAGAAATTAGGTAAATTCACCAATGAAACTTGCTGCTGCTTCTGCGATCAGTTCCCGAGTCAATTGAACAGGGCTACTTCGAAATCGGCATATTGAAGCCACCGTCTCCAGCAAATCCCTACAATCACTAGCACGAATAGAGCGTCCTTTTGTGTAGTAGCGTTCAAATAGGTAGTCCACAGCTTCGGGGCAATTCTGCATCCCTAATTTCTTGCAATAAGACTCAAAAATCTTCTCGTAAATATCCCGCTTCGGTGCGCTAATCTCAACCTTGTGACGCATACGCCTAAGGAAGGCTTCATCCACCAATTGCCTTGGATCAAGGTTGGTAGAGAAGATGGTTAATTGTTCAAAAGGAACCATAAACTTTTGCCCATTTGCCAAGTTCAAATAATCTACCCTGCTTTCCAAAGGAACAATCCAGCGGTTAAGTAACTCCTTGGGGCTGCAAAGCTGTCTACCAAAGTCATCGATGAGGAAGAGGCCGCCGTTGGCTTTTACATGCAAAGGTCCCTGATAATAATTGGCTTCAGGGCTGTAACGGGGGTCAAGCATTTCGAGGCTGAGTTCACCCCCGGTAATAATAACTGGCCTACGGATTCGAACCCACCTTGCATCGTGATTACTGGTATTGAGAAGTCTGCGAATAGCAGCATCAGCCTCATCTTTGGGTGCCTCTTGTTGAACTTCATTTCGGATATGAACCGCAGGATCGAAAATCGTAACGATATTGCCTTCATACTGAAAAGCGTAGGGGACGAAAATATCGCCCCCTTTGCGATTCATAAAATTGCCAATGGCTTGCGCGATCGAAGTTTTCCCGGTGCCTGGTGGGCCGTAAATAAAAATCGACTTCCCACTTAAAATCGCAGGCCCTACCGCATTAAATAATTCATCGGTAATTATAAGGTGACTAAAAGATTCTCGTAATGCTGCAGGGTCGACTGGTAGATTAGTCACAGCTTGCCTGTAGGTTTGATCCACATAATCTTCAAGGCTAACAGGCGCAGGCCCAACATAGCCACAAGCTTTTAAAGTCTCTTGGGCTCTACGCCTACCTAAGTCAGTAAGGTTGAATTTGTAACTAATGCGCCCGATGAGGTCTCCACCTGCAATATCTAAACACTTTTCATTTTTGAGAAACCCAAGCGCTTCGTCAACAATTTTAAAAGGTAGGCAAAGTATTTTGGAAATATCTAGACCCAACATTCCACCGCGGGTATAGAGAATTCTTAATACCATGTCAGATAACAGGCCCAAAGTTAGGCCTGTTTCTTTAAGGTTGTCGGGTGAATGAGGTGCAGTTGGGGTATAGACACTTTGTCCCGTTTGAGATTTCACCAGCACTCCTTAAAAATCATTTACGCAATAAAAGCCAAGTTCCCAGAACAAACATAAGTAAAAGTAACTGGGTGAAGTTTGCCTGATCGGAAAAGACAACGCTCCACCAGTATTCGATGGTAAAAAAAGTCATAGCGTCTCCAGAAAGGTTTCCCTTTCATTATACGCCCCTAGTACCCTCCGGTGTTACCAGAACCTGAAGAGTTTCCTGATGAACCACCGGATGAACCAGAACCTGAATTCGATCCAGAGTTAGAAGACCCAGAAGAAGACCCAGATTGACCACCGGTAAAGACACCCGAAACCCCTGAAAGTTTGCCAGTTATAATGCGGGCAGCCTCAATCCCTGATCCCGAAACCTCTGCAGGGTCGTGTACCACAACCTGAAATTCAGGATGATCTCTTCCCTCGGTTACCTTATTCATAAAGGCTATGATTGATTCAGTTCTTTTCTTATTGAGTTCCGTAATAGGAATATTTTCATCCAAGTTCTGAGCGGTCTGCAAGAAAATAACTTCCTGTGGGGCAGGCCTTCTGCGGGCCAACCTTCGTAAGTGATCTTTACCCATTGCATTAAGCTCGGGTTTCCCTGTTTCAAAATGAAATTCCCAAACCGTTTGGTCAAGCACATTCCCATTGCATACTTGCGGGGCGAGAGATGCCCTTACGGAATTACGAGCATCAACATTGTAACGCTTAGGGTAATAAGGATCGACCACATCGCGGTAGCCAAAGCAACCAGTAAGGGTAAGAGCCAAAGGAATAAGGCAAAGAACGATCTTGTGAAGCGAATTCGAGTTGAAGTAAAACATAACAAACCTCCTTGTAAGAAACTACAAAGCCATCCTTGGCCCAAAGTCTGGTAATTAAAACTGTCCGGACATCATCATCTTGATTGCGGCAGGGCCAACCAAGATGATAAAGACGCCCGGGAAAATAAAAAATAACATAGGAAAAAGTAGTTGAACCGCAGTTTTAGCAGCTTTTTCCTCTGCCATTTGTCTGCGTTTAACTCGCATCGTATCGGAATGAACTCTTAAAGCATGGCCGATGCTAGAACCAAAGCGATCCGCCTGAATGATAATAGTGGTGAGGCCACGAAGATCATCGACGCCATTTCTTTCGCCGAGGTCGCGAAGGACCTCTTTTCTAACTCTGCCAATTTGAAGTTGGAAATTAGCAAGGCTTAATTCTTGTGCCATCACTTTGGCATGATCTTTCATTTCCTCACAAACTTTGCGCAGTGCAGCATCGAGCCCTAAACCGCTTTCAACA
>Ga0335396_10002729_pt1 | contig 21004 bp, 17 predicted proteins | sample FRY02_FD_205743 | JGI IMG/M metagenome (GOLD analysis project Ga0335396, IMG submission 205743) | Freshwater microbial communities from Lake Fryxell liftoff mats and glacier meltwater in Antarctica - FRY-02 (spades assembly) (version 2) | ecosystem: Environmental > Aquatic > Freshwater > Ice >... | reverse complement strand
CCCACTTTCTCAATCTGTTCTTCAGTTATAATTGGTACTTCATACGTATCATTGCCATTCGTCATTCGTATTTTACCTACAACATCACCAGGCTTTAATGGCGCTGAAATAAACAATGGTAACTCTTTTTTTAGTTCAACGTTATTTTGTTCCAAACGAGAAATAAGAATTGAGGCATCCTCTGCTGCTGCTAGCTTAACTTTGTCCTTTACTCCAAGCCTCACAGGTATCTCAGCAATTACTTCGCTCTTAGTATAAAATTTCTTGTTAATAAAATTTTGCTTAATCCAGCGTAATAGATTCAAAGCTTCATTAGATCTCTCTTTCATAGAATCAAGGCCGTTAATAACAATAATGTAGCGCCTATCATTATCTAAACAAGATGCAACCATACCATAGCCACCTTCATCCGTCGCGCCGGTCTTAATACCATCACAATTAACATCTTTATATAATAATGGGTTTCTATTTCCTTGTGTAATTGGAGCTCCTTTTTTGTTTTTACCAAAGGTAAAGTCTTTCTCACTATAGATATGGTAAAATTCTGGATGCTCTCTTATTAAAGCCATTCCAAGCAAAGCCAGATCATATGCAGTACTATAATGATTCTCTGCTGGCCAACCACTGGAATTGACAAAATGAGAATCTTTCATGCCAAGTTCTTGAGCTTTTGAATTCATTGCATCGGCAAAATTTTCTTCGCTGCCGTATAATCCTTCTGCAGCTACGATACAAGCATCGTTGCCGGATTGAATAATTATTCCTCGTAAAATGTCCTCAAGACGCACCGTCTCACCAAGAGGCATAAAAGTCTTTGAGCCACCCATGCGCCAAGCTTTTTCGCTAACGACAAAGCGAGAATCAAAAGATGCTTCTCCTTTGCTGATTTTGTCTTCAATAAGGTAAGATGTTAGCATTTTAGTCATGGAAGAAGGAAGCATCTGCTGCTTAGCGTTTTTTCCTAACAAGATTTTAGAAGTAGCATAATCCATGATTATTGCTTGCGTTGATTTCACGCTAAGTTCTGTAGTGCCAGGGTAGCGCTCAAGGTTATTATCCTCTATGATTTTCTCTTGTTTGCTTGATTCGGCTTTTGTTAGATTAGATTCTGCTCTAACCAAAAAAGTGGACAGGGTAAGCAGTAAGGATATGTATATAAAATAAGTTGATAATAATCTAAATATTGCTTTCATATATAGTTTAAAACTTTGTTTGTTATTTCTGTTACATATATATTATATCTAATTGCTTTTCCAGCAAGAACTCTAATGGTAAATAATTATATGGCTCTATCTCGCCGTCACCTTTACCGCAGATCAATTTCATTTTGCTTGAAATATATTCAGCTATTGGAGTATCTTAAGGCGTTCTGCAGTCATAGGATCATCAGCTTCTTCTGCTGCATCATATATACACGTAGTTCCGCCTGGGTGACTTAAAAATATAAGACCAAATACCGTATTGCCTTAAAACCTTATCCCAACTAATACCTTTAGGAAGAGAAAAATCAGTTTTTCTAGTCATTGCTTCCATATCACTTAAGCTTCATTTTTGTGTTATTTAGAGCTCATTTAAATTATAGTAGGTCATCATCGACTTGTTCATTTTCTTCTAAGCTTGTTTCTAATTCATCATATAGCTCTATCATATGTTCTAATATTCCATGTATCTCATCTTTGCTATCTTTAAACCTTTCAATATTAAGCCCCTCTACTAACTTAGATAGCTCAAGGGTTAATTCAGTAAATTCTTCTATTGTCTCTATTGTTGCTATATTTTCCATATGTGAGTTCCCAGTTTGTTTCAATAATTTATTATCTAATTTGTCTTAAAAAAAAGTCAAGTAGATTTGGCTCATCTGACTCAAATATTTTAAAAATTCCGGTTCTTTGAGAATTTGCCTTCCCGCGCAAACTCTCAAAAACTAGAGGAAAGAGATTTTAGAAGGTGTTATGAAATACTTTGGGCCATAAGCTTTAAAAAACTTCTAGTTGGTTGTATTTTCTGTCTCTTGGGGTTGTAGTATGGGATTATTAATTTTTTTCTCATCCTCTTATTCTCACCTTCATATTCTTTAAGTTACTAAAGTATCAAGATGGTAATTTATTATTTTGCAGCATTGTTCTATAGCTGAGCCATATTTTTCCGTGATCCAATCTTTGAGGAATCTAGTTGGAGCTTTAAGAGTTATTTTTCTTTGAGTTATGTCTTCCTCTGCTCTAAGTTTAGAAAACCATGCTTTGTCTAAACCACTGCCAAATTGGTCCTTTAGGGCTACTCGGATCTGATACCACGCAGTAGCTTGGTCTAGCTCCTCTAAATATATCTCGTCCTGCTGCCTTTCTATTTTAGTAGCCTTATTACCTAACGTATTATAATCCATTTCGCTATACATCACTTCTATATCCTTGCCGTAGATTAACTGGATTTCATTGGTTAATCTTTCCTGCTGCGTTTCTGTTAAGTCTAAGTTATAAGCAAGCTCTACAAGAAATACACCAGCGTATGGTCTAGTATATTTACTTTCAGTAAGTAGCCTGTAAGCTATCTCTGTATTAAATAAAGCTGCTATCTTCCTTTTCAGTTGAGAGGCAGCACTAGTGTTTAAATCTGCTTCTATAGTTGCTAGGTGTCTCTCCATTTTGTCTTTTTTCTGTTCTTCAGGCTCTATTCTAGCAAACCTAAAGCTCTCATGGTTTACCTTTTCACTTTGGTGCTTCTCATACTGAAAGGCTTTGGTTAAATAAGCAAGTATTTGTTTGCTATTACCAAAAGACATTAGAGGATATTTGCTATCTAGCTTTAACAGTAATTCATTAGCAAAGTTTACACTAAACTCTCGACCAGATTTATGATTTAACTCCTGTACCAGGCTTTCGTCTAATGGAAATATATCTTTTAGTCTCTTGTTAGTATAGAAAGATCTTAAAGACGATGAAGAAACGCTAGGGGTAATCTTTTTTTGTTCTGCTTCAACGTTTGCTATTTTTTCTTTATTAGCTGAATTAGCCATATTCACTGATTCTATATTTGCCTTGGGTTTTTTGCATCCGGACTCGATGAAATTTTCAGTTTTTTCTAATCCTTTAAAATAATTTTTAGAAGATACAGATTTCTTAAAAAATACAGATTCGCTATCTAAATTATCTTTATTCTTTATTTTTTCATTTATTTTAAAATTATTTATTTTAGAGTCTTTAGTTAATAGTGGTCTAAATTCTGCTACGTCAGGGTCATAGGAGACGACTAGAGGTTTACTTTTAACAATTTCATTACGCCCAATATTTAAGGTAACCTCTAAAGAAGTAAGAGCGGAGTCACTCAATGTATGCTCGTACTGAATTTGGCTTAAATCTTCGTTATAACCTTGCTTTGTATCATTAACCTTAAGCGATTGTACATTTCTACCTGAAATAATTGTATCAAAAGCTTCAGAGCTTAGTTTAAGATTAGACCTGTCATTTAATTTTAACAGAACATCTTCGTGCCCACTCGGAATAGAAAGAGTTATATTCCATAAGGATTTATCTTTTCTATCTTGAACAGAACTCTCCCCTTTAATATAAAATTGCTCTCTAGATATAAACCCAACTTCTTCTAAAACGCTCATAGCTTTCGATAAATAACGTTTATCACAAGAATATCTACCTACTAATTCATGGTAAGAAACTTTGAGAGAAAACTTACTATCGCTATCTATACTAGTATCTTTATCATTTCTATTTTTAACAGAGTTAAATTTGTAACATTGTGTAAATAAATCTAACCATAGAACTTTATGAAATGAAGTTAAATGCTCATTAGAAGTAACCGTTTTAAGCAGTTGATAGTTGAGTCTTATATAGAGTTTAGTTCTATCTAAATAAGCTCTACTGGATTCCTGCAAAAGGTTATAAGGTAAGTGCTGCCCTGCCCTATCAGGTGATTTAATTAAAAGAACAAAGACTTTACAAGGAAGGGTTGGAATAATAAGATTTCTTTTATTCTGGCCAGATTTATTTTTATCTTTAATAATAATAAAATAACCCTTTTCACTTAAACTTTGCTGTAATTTAAAAACTTGAGATCTTGAACATCCTAATTGAGTTGCCCACTTGTGACTTGGAAGAGCTACACTTCTTTGTTTACCAGTATTTGCATTGATTAAACTCAAAGAATCTGCGGAGATATAGAAGAGCTTTTCTAAGTGAGATAACTCAGCACTAGATAGAATATAGGCAAGAACGCATCCTGATATAGGTACATAGGATTTATTTTCAGTTGCTTGCCCTAAGTGAAAATAAGCAGAGGGATTGTTGAATTTCGCATGATCCCATTTTTGGATGAGTTTCATATTACACCCTCTTTTTGACTATAATTGCAATATATTATGTTTGCATATAGCCTAATGATAGAGAGCGTAAATGGGCTCTTATACATAACAGCGCACATAAATAAATTCCATTTTGTATGGTTTTTTACATATGCACACAGTATAAAGATTGACAAAAAGCCAAAATTGATATATAAATTAGATTCCGAGGCCTAAGATACACAAGTTTTTGCTGTGTGCTTTAGTAATAGAACTAAGGGGAATTTCTTTTTCTCCTTAAGTTTTAGAAATTTTTAGCTTATTTCATACCCTAACTTCTCTAGTTTTTCTACAATAGCTTGAGTTATCCATGAACTTCTAGGCGCAGAATACTTAGACCTTTCTTTATCTATTAAATCAACAACAGATTTTTTTATGCGTAACGTAACCATTTGTTCTTCTGTCTGTTTATTCTGTAATTCGTCAGTGTCCATATTCATAATCGAAAAATCTTTTTAATAACAAGCTCTACATACACTTTATATCTAGTGATTTAAAGCGTGTCAATAAAATATTTTCTTACAATACCATGTATTACAATTATTTTATAGATACCATGTAAACTTATTATCGATGTAGCTAGATTTAAGTTTATTATTGATAGTAGTGCGGGCATACTAAAGCAATCGAGCTTCTAACTGACTTAAGCGTCGTTAAATCTCTTTTAAGGTAAAGGATAGTTTGGTTTGCAAATATCAATTAAATGATAATTATGTCAGGAATTTTTTTACGCAGCTGATAAGTTGAGGATTAAATGCTTATCTCTAATGAACTATAAAAATTAAGTAAAGGTAAGGAAATTTACTGCTCATTATATGGCTTCATTTCGTTACAAGTAAACTAAAAACATAGTTTACTTTGTATACTGAAAATCTTAGTAAACAAAGTAAACTATGTTTTTAGTAACCTAGTTTATCTATTGCGGTAGCTGTATTGGACCTTTTTCCTTCTCATAAAAATCGAAATAAGCTGTTAAAGCCTCATCTAGAACATTTTTAATCAATTTTCTTTCCCAATAGGATATGGCTTTTAGTCTTTCAACTTGAGAAGCCTTGACTATAAATGTTGCTCTAACTTCCTTAGCAGCATTAACAACTTTAGTCTTAATTTCCTCTTCTCCTAATAAAGAATCAAAGGAAGTTTTAAAATTTTTTTTAGACATTTTTAGAATACCCCCTTCTCGATTATTTCATTGCATAAATCGTCATAATCTACTGCCCCTTTACAGCTTCTGTTATAAATAAATATGTCTTTCCCTTGGCTTGGAGCTTCTGCCAAAGCTATGTTGTTAGAAATCTTTGTATTTAAAAATTTATTACCAAAAAAATCTGCCACACTTTCGGCTATATCTCTGTTTAAAACTTTTCTAGAATCATATTGCGTTAAAAATACACATCCAATTTGAAGTTTATTGTTTAACCTTGTCTGAATTTTAGTAATGACTTCTGTTAATTTTGCAAGGCCTCTTAATGGAAGATATTCAGCTTGCATAGGAATTAACACGTAGTCAGCAGCCGTTAAAGCATTTATAGTTAATAACCCAAGAGATGGTGGGCAATCTATAAATACATAATCAAATTTATTTACTACTTGAGATAATATATCCTTAAGTATGTACTCTCTACCTGGTTCAGAGCTTAATTCAATTTCCGCAGCGGATAAATCTAGAGAGGAAGGTAATACATATAGATTACTTCTATATTCCACCGGATGTATAATTTTTTCACCTCGCAAATTTTCATAGATACTTATTTGTACATTTTTTATGCCTAAACTTTGTGTAAGATTGGCTTGTGGATCGAGATCTACTAGCAAAACTCTTTTACCCTTATTAGCCAAAGATGCTCCTATATTTACAGTTGACGTAGTTTTTCCAACTCCGCCCTTGTGGTTGCTAATGGCATATATCATTTTATATCTCAAATATTGTTATTTTCCTAAAATAGGATAGCAATAATCATAGTAACATAATAAACTTAGTAATTCTATAAATATAGTAAAAAAATAATATGAATAATATGAATAATATTCATTACTAATAACATAAGATTATTAGTAATGAAAACAGTTGAATAGAAATATATTATATAAGCAACATAATAATACTCTAACTTAATAAAATAACATTAGTAATATTATAATATAAGAGTTAAATAATATAGTATTATTAGGCTATTAGTAATACTATATTATTTATCATCAAAAAATATTATTGTAAGATAATACAGATAACTAAGTAATAAAATAAAACAGGTAATATAGAAAAGTTAGTAATAGAATTATATTAATAATATTAGTAACGCGGTATTATAATATTATTGTATTAATAGTAATATAAATGCAAAAAATATTTGTTTCTGTGCGAGTTGAAAAGGCTATGTGTATCGGTGTAAAATGTAATAAGATTTTGACCCCATTGTAATCACAATTGACCCTCTTGAAAATTAAAAATTAACCCTTCCAAAGCTGTATGTTATCAGGGTTTTAGTTGTACTAAGTTAGGGGTCAATTGTGATTACAATGGGGGGCAAAAGTTCGTTACAATCTACACTACAAAAAGCTTTAAATCCTAACTACACCGCCGGCATAGAAAAATATGGCCAAATCTTTGCTGTCAATGATAAGGTTATGCAAACAGAGAACGATTACGATAAAGAAGTATATAACGGTGATATTGGTATCATTAGTGGTATCAGTCAAGAAGACCAAGAAGTGATAATAAACTTTTATGACCGGGACGTTAAGTACGATTATACTGACTTAGATCAGATCACTCTTGCCTACGCTACAACTATTCATAAATCGCAAGGCTCAGAATATCCAGCGGTAATTATCCCACTTACTATGCAAAGTTTTATGATGCTTAAACGTAACCTAGTATATACTGCTATCACGCGTGGCAAAAACCTAGTAATCATTGTTGGCCAGAAAAAAGTTCTAGCTATTGCTGTAAAAAATAATAAAGGGTTGATGCGTTACTCAAAGCTAAAGGAGTGGCTTTGCTTACCAAATAATAATGTTGCTAATCAAACAATTGAAAGCTTGTTATGATGATTTAACTAAAACTACTAGGCTTTTATTTGCTACATACCTGATGCAGCTGCTAAAAAATAGAATTATATGTGAATTTACAGTTAATTTACAAAAGAGTTCTTGCATTAATATATAAATTATCAATATATTTATCAGTAGGATATAATTGTTGACCATAGTCTATCTAGTACTTAATGTATAACTAACGAGACCAAGAGCAATAAAGTAATTAAAACTATGAATATATCAAGTGTTTTAAAGAAATATCAGGAATTACCCTATATTGAAAAACGGATACTTCAGCTTCTGGCTTTAAGCAGAGCGAATATTGCTAAAACAAATTTCCTAGGAGTACTTAATGATAGCGATCTAAAAGTTTCTTTAGGTAAGCAATATACTAATAATACTCTAGCGCCAAAGTTCAATAGTTTAACCAATCAAAATTTATTACAGCAAAACAAGGCAGGTCAATATAATTGTAACCCAGCTATTTTGCACCATGTTTTAATAGATGCTATTACCGGGGAATATTCAAAGGAGAATATTAATTCGATAATTAATACTGTAAGTAACCACTCGCATTTAGTAGATACACTAAAACTAGGTATTTACCTCAATAATATAAAATTGTTTAAAGAAGCTATCTCAGCAAGTGCGATTAACAAGCACCAGGAGATTATTACACACTTAAGCCACTATTTTGCTCCAATTCGTATGGAACAGGAGTGGTTAAACAAGTTGTTACCGGAAATTCAATATTGGATAGTAGCAGCTAAGATATATTATTACTTGCATGGAAAACCTCATAGCAAAGAACATGAGGTAGAGGTAGCTCTACTAAAACAAACAATTACTCATAAGCTTTCTACCTGGCCAATTGCTTCAGATTTTGTTATTGACCTCTTCTTAGATTTTTTCTTACTGGATGGCGATATAGAGAAGATCGCCTACTTAATTTCCATTACACAAACAAATCCCATAAAATATTATGCTGTCCTAGGAGTTGTAGATTTTTTACGTGCTGACACTAATAAAGCTCTGATTAATTTTGACATAGCAATAAAAACTATTCAGGACCTAAGTAAAAAGCGCAATGTTTGTTTATCAGGTATCTATGGTATCTGCCATATCTTATCGTTATTACAGATGGATCATACTAATAACTTAGAGCAGGTACAAAGTTTACTTAAAAAATATAAAACATTAGAAGTCTCGTATTATAAAGACATTGAAAGATCAAGATACAGCTACAATAGAGAACTCCCAGAGATAATAAAATACTTTACCCCTCGCCACGGCTTGTCTTACCATCTACTTGGCGCGCTAACTAGATTTCTGGAACTTGGCTCAAATGATGTTGATTCAGAACTATCTATGACTCTAGCATCTGTAGATAACAAACTTTATAATGTTTTCGACTGTTTTATATTGTTTTTGGTACTATACTGGACAAAATCAAAGGTAATGGATTTAAATAAATATTCTTCAGATCTATGTACAAAATATGACAATGTTTTATTGGGCCTCGTGTCAGTATTGAGGAGGCAAGCTGGTAACAAAGATGCTGATAAAGATCAAGTTATAGCGGATGGTCCATTAAAGCCAGGCGCTCAATATGCTCAATATGCCCCATATAATTTTGACTTTACAGAAATTATCCAAGTAAAGCCTGAATGGGAACGGGTTATTAATACATTATCCAGTTATTTCGGTAAGCAAGGTAATATCAAAATTCATGATAAGCGTTTGGTTTGGCTTTTATCTCCTAAAAGGACTAGAGAGATGATAGTACCTATGGAGCAAAAACGAATAGGGAATAGTAACTGGAATAAGGGGCGTCCCATTGCTCTCAAAAGACTATCAGAAAATCAGCATAGTTTAGATTGCGTAAGTAGCGATGATAAACCAGTGATTAACTCAATAGAGCAAGAATATGGCTATCGTGGTGGTAATTATTGCATAAATAACGATAAAGCCTTACTAGCCCTTGCGAATCACCCTTTAGTATTTGATGCTGATACTGGTGAACATATTGAACTAACTAAAATTCGTCCAGAGCTAATAATAAAAGAAGATAAAAAAAATTATCAGATAAAATTATCGGCATATTCTGATTATCCAACTGTTAAGCTACAAAAAGAGGGAGAAAATAAGTACCAGGTATTGGAGATAGCTCAAGCTACTTTAGATGTTATAAAAATAATTGGTCATCAAGGAATTACTGTTCCCAAAGTGGCCAAGGAAAAAGTATTGTCACTACTGCAAAATGCAGCTTCTAATATAAATGTAAGAACAGAATTTGATACTGAGATAGTTAAGAGCACACCAGGAGACCCTAGCATTATTATCCAACTTATTCTGATAGATGAAATATTAAAGCTTAAAGCCTTGGTTAGACCTTTTGGTAGCAAAGGTTCTTATTATAAACCTGGTAAAGGTAACGTCAATATTGCTGCGCAAATTGATAATATATATCAAGGAGTTACTAGAAGTCTTACTGAAGAACAAAACAATGTAACCAAGTTACTGAATCATTGCCCTACTTTATCTCAGCAGGATGCTACTGATTATGAATGGAAGGTAGACGAGTTAGAAACTAGCTTAGAGATATTATATGAATTAAATGACTATAAAACTAAGCACCTCACTAACCCTATTACTATTGAATGGCCTCATGGCCAGTCACTCTTTATAGATCGAGAAATATCCTTCGATCATATGAAATTAAATATTACTAGTAATAATCAATGGTTTAATTTTGATGGTGAAGTAGAGATACAAGAATCTCAAGTAATGGAAATGAGAGACCTGCTAGCTAAATTAGATCAATCAAAAGGACGTTTTATTGAATTAAGCGATAAAAGGTTTATCGCTCTAACCGAAGCTTTTGCCAAAAGGCTGGAAGAACTTAACATTGCCGCTAAGACAGACGACAATAGCCAAGCTATTCATAAGCTTGCTGCTCCCCTATTACTTGAGTTTGCCCAAAAATCTAACAACGTTAAAACAGACAGTAATTGGCGGACGCATATTGATAAGATCTCTAGCACAGAAAAATACGATCCTCAGATTCCAAATAATTTGCAGGCGGAACTTAGACCTTATCAAATCGAAGGTTTTAAATGGCTAGCGAGATTATCCAACTTAGGATTTGGCGCCTGCCTTGCAGATGACATGGGTCTTGGTAAAACTGTTCAAACTATTGCTCTATTACTTGAACAAGCGGCCCTCGGTCCTTGTTTAGTAGTTGCACCTGCGTCTGTTTGTTATGTATGGGAAGAAGAGTGCAAAAAATTTGCCCCGAGCCTGAATTGTATATCTCTTGCAACCAGCAACTCTAGTAACAGAGAAGAACAAATCAATAATTTAGATAAAATGGATGTGTTGATATGCAGTTACGGTATTTTATATCAAATTGAAGAGTTATTAATTACTAAACAATTTCAAGTAGCTGTGCTAGATGAAGCGCAAGCAATAAAGAATTTTAATACCAAAAGATTCAAAATTATTACGCAATTAAAAACGGTTAACCGCATTGCTTTAAGCGGCACCCCTGTAGAGAATCGTAGTGAAGAATTATGGAATTTATTTGAATTCTTAAACCCAGGATTTTTAGGCAGCAGGCAATCATTCCAGGCAAAATATACTAAACCCATAGAACTGGATAAAAACATTACTACCAGAAATACCTTAAAAAGACTAATACAGCCTTTCATATTAAGAAGAATAAAAAGCAAAGTATTAGATGAATTGCCACCAAAGATAGAGCAAACTATCTTTATTGAACCAACTGATCAAGAAAAGAACTTTTATGAAGCACTCAGAAGAGAATCTGTAGAAAAGATCAATAATCTAAGCAATGCGAGTAGTGCTCAAAAGAGATTTAGTATATTAGCTGAGATCACTAAGTTACGCCGTGCCTGCTGCGATAGTTCACTAGTCGATGATAAGCTAGAAATGCCCAATAGTAAATTAGAAGCATTTGACGAGATTATCAGTGAATTAAAAGACAATAACCATAGAGCCTTAGTGTTTAGTCAATATGTAGGTTATCTTGATATAGTGCAAAAGAGACTTAAGTGCCAAAAGGTGAGCTATCAATATCTGGATGGCAGCTCTACCCAAAAACAAAGACAAAGTAGTGTTGAAGCCTTTCAATCTGGCACAGGAGATCTGTTTTTAATTAGTTTGAAAGCTGGTGGGGTTGGATTAAATCTAACTGCGGCCGACTATGTTATACATCTTGATCCATGGTGGAATCCGGCCGTTGAAGATCAAGCCTCAGATAGAGCGCATCGTATTGGTCAAACTAGGCCTGTTACAATCTATCGGCTAGTTATGAAACATTCTATAGAGGAAAAGATACTGAAAATGCACCATGACAAAAGAGAACTTGCTATTAGTTTACTAAGTGATTCTGACAAAAGTGCATCTTTAAATGAAGGTGATTTGCTAGAGTTAATTAACCAGTCCATGTATTGAGGGCCAGCATAAAAGGTCAAAGTAAATGCTAACTGGTGTCTAACTGAACTGAAGTGGCAAGCAGAAAAGTATCAAATAATGAATTATTCGAATATAGTTTAGAATATATAACAAATTAATAATTGCGCAACATCCTAATCATAAGTAATATGATCACAAAAGAACAACTTGTTGCTATTGGCGTAGAAAATTTAGCAGATATTATATTGTCTCTTTATGAAAGTAACGATGATATAAAAAAGCAATTAAATATTATGGTTGCAGGATCAAATGAAGATCCCAAAAAAATTATTTCTCTTATCAAAAAAGAACTTAACTCACTTAAGAAATCAACCAAATTTATAGATTACTATGGTTGCAATCAACTAGCAGAGCGTTTGGATCAATTAAGACTTTATATTATAAAAGATCTAATGCCTAAATCACCAACAGAAGCAATGGAGTTGATGTTAGATTTTTTAAATCTACACGAAAATACTATAAATCGTGTCGACGATAGTAATGGCTCAGTTAGCTACTCTTTTGTAGCTGCATGCTCAGATTTAGGAAAAATATATGAGGAGGTGCCAAAATCAATTGAAGAAATTGTAGAATTAGTATTTACAAGATTTATGTCTGATGAATATGGAGTATATGATCAATTAATTCAAAATTTTAAGAATGCGTTAAAAGGGGAGGGGCTTTCATTACTTAAGACCAAAATCCAAGGTGCATTTAATGAAAAAACTGTTAACAAAGTGCAGCAGGGCCTTAAGTCTATTGCAGACTGCCAAAATGATGTTGAGGCTTACATTAATGCATGTCTTTTAACAACTGATAAACTATCAGCTTATGAACATTTAGAAGTAGCGAGGCGGTTTATAAAACAATGGAAGGGTAAAGAAGCCTTACAATGGATTAATGAAATTGATTTAACACAAAACCCAAATCGTAATAATGACTATCATCAATTAAAAATACAAGCTTTTGAACTGAGCGGGGAATATGATAAAGCGCAACAGGAGCGGTTGACCTGGTTTGAAGAAAGTTTATATCCTGATGTATATGGACAAATTTTAAGTCATGCTAAGCCAGAATTTAAAGAATCGTTTAAATTAAAAGCAATTGAACAAGCTTTCAATTTTAAATATACCAGTACTGCTCTTGAATTTTTAATTCAGGCACAAGAATTTGAAGAAGCTATAAAATTTACATATCTCAAACTTGATCAAATAAATGGAGAGCAATACCATACATTAAGACCAGCAGCAGATATTTTCCGTAAAATTGATCCATTAGCAGCTACTCTTTTATACAGAAAGATGCTCCAATCAATTGTCGATAGAGCAAAATCTAAATATTATAATTATGCAGCCAAAGATTTAATTACTTGTAAAAATCTAAGTTCTGAAATAACAAATTGGGGCATTTATGACGATCATGATAAGTACCTACAGGTACTGCAGGTAACCCATAAAAGAAAAGTTGGTTTTTGGAGAGAATATGAAATTGCATTACAAAAACAAATAGCAAAAGAATCAAAGCAATCAGCAAAGAAAAAGCGTGAATTATGAATTTAAGCAAAGTTCCTTTTTCGACCTCCACCAAACTCTGTATACTTAGTTATAATATAATTGGCACCACAAAGAGCGGCCAGTTTACTGTATCTAAAATCGTTATATAGATTTAGTAGGCAACACTTCTTGCTGACGCACATAATAAACAGTTTTGTAGATAATAAATGTAAAACGATTTAAAAAATATAAGTGGGGTAGGGCACTTGTTTACTAAGATTGTATAGACTTAACATGACTCTAAGTCGGTGTTTCCTTACCTTATAATCCTTGCATAAACTGCATATTACTTCCATTAATGCCATTTCTGTTACCTTTAAAATAACAGGTTATAACACTTCTGATCTTAAAACACAAATTTGAGGTATCATCAAATATTTTATAGCCGTGAACGATCAGAATTATGTTATTTACCCAAGAGTCCTACCATAGATACTAACACAAGATTTTTTATGCCACTATACCAAATTTCATACCATCAGAAAAGAGATGCGACATCAAAACAGTTCAATTATATTTTCCCAAGCGTAACTAATAAAAGAGAAATGCTAGTGATTTAAGGGTATTGACTTATTAGTGGCTCTGTACCATTATATATAAATCGCTGACAATAAAAGAGTGTATATATATGAGCATACTGATAAATAATAAAAAAATTGAGGCGTTTGTATTTCCAGGTGGAGAGTGCCAGGTTAAAATTAACCCCTTTGATATTAGTGCAACCACAGACATTGTTGCCAGCGTGTATAACTCAAACGATATAATGTACCTTTTACTAGCTGTAGATGCTGTCCGACGTGTAAACCCACAAACAAGTATTACTCTCACTATCCCTTACTTTCCCTACGCAAGACAGGATAGAGTTTGCAACGATGGAGAAGCTCTTAGTGTAAAAGTAATATCTGGACTTATTAATTCGCTAAACTGTAATAAAGTAATCATCTTCGACCCGCATTCAGACGTCACGACTGCTCTTCTCAATAATGTTGCAGTGACCTCTCTTGCAGACATCATTACAGAAAGTGGAATTGCAGAAATTATTCATGAAAAGAGACTGGTTTTACTATCTCCAGATGCTGGTGCAGAGAAAAAAGTATGGAATGTATCTAAGAAACTATCTGCTTTGGGAATAAACTCAGAGGTTTTATATGCTAGCAAGTCAAGAGATACGAAGACTGGTAACATAACTGCTACCCACATTCATGGAGATATCAGAGGCAAAAGTTTTATTATAATGGACGATATATGCGATGGGGGAAGGACCTTTATTGAGTTGGCAAGGGTCCTAAAGGAACAAGGAGCACCAGATGTGTATCTCTACATTACTCACGGCATCTTCTCCCGAGGGCTGGAAGTACTAAAAGGATACTTCAATCATGTGTATTGCTACCACACAATGCTTGATGAAAAACTATTAGATAGTAGCTTCTTAACTTTAATAGGTCACAAGACATGAACATTATCACAAAAGACATTACCACCGTCTCCTCTCCAGCCATAATTATACATGGAGTAAATTGCCAGAGAACGATGCAAAGCGGAGTAGCAAAGGCTCTTTATACCAAGTGGCCACACGTAAAGGACAGCTATATGAGCTTCGCAAAAGAGGATATGAAGCTTGGAATGACATCATCGGTACAGGTCAGAAATAAGTTATACGTGATGAATTGCTGGACGCAACAAGAATACGGCTATGACCAAGGTATATATGCAGATAGCCACGCCATTAAAGAATGCTTAGAATCTACCGCAGTATTTTGTGCTGAGAGCAACATTAGACAAATCTACTCTCCGCGTATGGGCTGTGGCTTAGGCGGGCTTAATTGGGAGAATGATGTTCAACCTATACTTGTTAAGTTTGAACGATATTACCCAAACATCAATATCACGATTTGTGACTTAAATAAATAAACAGGAGGATAACATGTATATTAACCCACTGACAGCAATTGACTTTTATAAAACAGACCATCACAGGCAATATCCCCTAGGTACAACTGAAGTGTATTCTAATTTTACACCTAGAAGCGGAAGATTAGGAAAGGTATTAAAAGAAAGCTATGATAACAAAATAGTATTTTTTGGACTGCAATATTTTCTCCAGGATTTTCTAATAAACGCTTGGAATGACTACTTCTTCAAGAAACCGAAAAATGAGGTTATTACAAGATATAAACGCAGAATGGATACTTCTCTTGGCAAAGATGCAATAGATATATCTCATATATCAGCTCTACACGATCTTGGCTATTTGCCATTAAGAATCAAAGCCCTTCCTGAAGGTACAAGAGTTCCAATAGGTGTACCCGTGCTAACTGTTGTAAACACACATCCTGATTTTTTCTGGCTTACAAATTATATTGAGACGGTGATTTCCAGTTATCTCTGGAAGCCAGCAACTTCAGCTTCTACAGCGTTTGAGTATAAAAAACTCTTGTTGGATTACGCCACCAAAACTGGCTCCCCTAAAGAATTTGTTCAGTTCCAAGCTCATGACTTCTCATTCAGAGGAATGTCTGGTCTTCAGGATGCTGCTTTAAGTGGCGCAGGCCATTTGACTGCCTTCTGGGGCACTGATACAGTGCCAGCTATCGACTTAATAGAAGATTACTACAATGCAAATGCCGAGAAAGGAATGATAGGCTGCTCTGTGCCAGCAACAGAGCACTCGGTTATGTGCATGGGCATGGAAGACGGTGAACTAGCCACTTTCAGACGTTTGATTACTGAATTGTATCCAAGCGGAATCGTTTCAGTTGTTTCTGACACATGGGATTTTTGGAGAGTAGTTACCGAGTATACAGCAGCTCTAAAGAATGAAATCATGGGCCGCCAAGGAAAACTTGTTATTCGACCAGATAGTGGTGATCCCATTAAGATTGTAGCTGGTGATTCAGATGCACCACAAGGAACCCCAGAACATAAGGGGGCAATTGAATGCTTGTGGGATACCTTTGGTGGAACAAAAACTAATAAAGGCTATAAGATGCTAGATTCGCATGTAGGTTTAATTTATGGGGATTCAATATCATTAAAACGTGCTCAAGCCATTTTGAAATTACTTGAGGAAAAGGGATTTGCTTCTGCAAACGTTGTGTTTGGTATCGGATCATATACCTATCAATACGTAACGCGCGATAACTTTGGTTTTGCTATGAAAGCAACAAGCGGTGTTGTAAATGGGAAAAGACGGGATATTTTTAAAGACCCAAAAACAGATCATGGTACCAAGAAATCTGCTAAAGGTTTGCTCAGAGTCGAGCTTGATGGAGATAATCTTGCCTTGTTCGACCAACAAACGGAAGAACAAGAAAATAAAGGCTTGCTCGAAGTAGTGTTCCTGGATGGGAGAATTACTAAGCTTGTTTCTTTTGCAGAAATCAGAAAACGTATCGATTTAGCATTATAAATTAATACTGTAGGATATCTTATGTCAGAACATCATATGTACGAAGAGGATTTCTTGCGTGGCTATGACCCAAGAGTCTTTGAGAGGCCAAATATCTCTGTGGATACAGTCATATTTACTGTCCTAGATGGGGACTTGCATATTTTGGTGGTTAAGCGTGCTGATCATCCCTTTAAGGATTATTGGTCACTTGTTGGGGGATTTATCGATCTTCAAAAAGATGATAACCTTGAGGCGACAGCAAGAAGAAAATTGGAAGAAAAAACAGGCGTAAAAACCCCATATCTTGAACAGTTTGAAACTATTGGAAACAAAAAGCGTGACCCCCGGGGCTGGTCTGTTACCACAGTATATTTCGCGCTTATTCCTAATCGAGATATTCAGCTTCAATCCGGCAAAGGATCCGTGGATACCAAATGGTCAAGGGTAAAAGGAGGAAAAGTGAATGACAAGCTTGCTTTTGACCATGCAGAAATTCTTGCTCGGTGTACGCAAAGACTGCGTAGTAAAGTACTTTACACTTCTCTACCTGTGCATTTGATGCCGAAAGATTTTACTCTGGGAGAATTACAGAAGGTCTATGAGATTATATTCGGTAAAAAACTCGATCATAAGTCGTTCCGCCGAAGGATTATTAGCGCAGACATTCTAGAAGAAACTGGTGAATTGAGGTATGAAGGAAAACGGCCAGCACATCTATACAGAAACAAAGAAAGTCACCAGACGCATTTCTTTGTTAGGAACATTGAGGGAGCTTATTAAAATGGATGTATCGTAAAATTTTAATTAGGTGTATTAGCTGAGGCTTACCATAATAGAGGTTCTGCTTTAGAAAGGTTAGGCAAATACCAGGGAGCAATTGATTCCTACGATTTAGCAATCAAATATAAACCTAGTGATGCTTTGGCCTATTCTAACAATGGTGTTGCTTTGGAGAAAATGGGTATACATCTACAAGCAAAAGAAGTATTTAAAAAAGCGGAAAATTTAAGTTAAAAACATTGGTAAAGGCATGCTTTTTATGGTGAATATAATTATTTCTGTATTGCAAAAATTGAAAGGAGTTTTACGCAACCTATTACCTTTTATAACTCTTGTGCTTCTATGTGTAAATTTTTTGCCTAATACTAATCGAGCTGTCACATTATATAGTCAAGCAATTCAGTATGGAAAAGCAGGCGATTATTTCAAAGCAATTGAATTTTTTGATAAAGCCATATCTATTGCACCCAACTGGGAGGAACCTATATACCAAAAGGCAATTACCTACCTATATAGGGGAGATTTAGATGATACATCACGAGCACTTGAAAGTTATAAAAAGGTTAAAGCTATATCTCCAGATGGATATCATATGACAGACATAGCAATATGGAGCCTAGAAAGAGAAGTAAGAGGCACATTGCCAAAAGCGACATTTCTAATGTTTATTCTTGCGACAGATTGTAAAGAAGCTAGACAAAAGAAGAAGTTAGTTAAACAAATACTTCATTATGCGCCAAATTATCCTCCTGTGTTAGTAACTTATGCCAAACTCATTAGAAATAATGCAAAAAGTATGATAATTCTTAATAAAGTATCTGAATATGAACATGATGACTGTACTAATAAAAACATTATAATTAAAAAAGCCCTACTTCTTAAGTCAGAAGGTCAAAATGACGCTGCTTATAAGTTATTAGATGAATATATGAACAACCCTATCATTACTTCAAGCCTATACAAAGCTGAAGTAAAATTTGTTAAATCTTGGTTAGACGGTACACTTATAAAGCTTTCCCCAGAACTTAAAGATATATCCCAGTTCAATTATTATTTTACTAAACTACCTAACGGTGAATATAAAGTGCGGCTGTCTATTAAGCCTAATTAAATATTAGAGAATGGGCCATCACTTAGGTGCTATCTTTGGAGCCAAGAATAAAAATGCATAAAGTTATAAGTGTTTTATTAAAAAGCTATAAAGGATCTAGCGGATAAACACCCATTTAGATAATATTGCGGTGTGGTAAGGTTTCGGTAGCGTAGAGTAGAATTAGGCTAAGTTAGTAAGATAGGTATTAAAATACAAAAGCGCGTGAACAATTAATGACACATCATAGCAATTGCGATATTTATCAAAACTAAACTTTGTAGTATCTCCACTATTAGATAAGCGGGCTTTAATATAATTTTATATACAATGCACAATGTTATATTGTGTGATATTGCCAATTAGTTACTAGTGATATATACTAGTTACACTAGTAATTAAACTCACAAAAACCCAGAAGAGAAATATATAACAGAAACAATTTTACGTCCTGATGCAAAAGGAAGAATAAATCTTGGCGATATCGCTAAGAATGTTAGTAGTTACAAAGTTACACTTGAAGAAACTGGTAAAGTTATTCTTGAGCCTTATGCTGAAATCCCATTATCCGAGAAGTGGATATTTGAAGATAAGGAATTATTGGAAAAGATTATAAATCAAGTTAAGCTTGAGCAAAACAAGTAAGTTGTTAATTTATTCAGTTGTTGCACAAACGATCGTTTGTGCATAAAAAATAAACCTACGGAAATAAAAGCTCTTGCGCTTTGCACAAATGTATTGCAAAATACAAACCATTGGCAATTGATTTGTGCAATAAAATAACGAACCAAATCATGATAGTAAATTCCGAAATAACAGATTGTCAGTAGAACAATAAAAAATAAATATATATATACAAAGACAAATATAAATATGATTATTGGCTATAGCAGAGTATCCAAACTTCATGAACAAGATAATTCAGTTCAAAACAAAATACTAAAAGAAGCGGGTGTAGAAAAATTTTACGAAGAAAAAGCTTCTGGTGGAAGATGGGATAGGCCACAGTTACATCTTATGTTAGATCAGCTTCGTAAAGGCGACATTGTGGTAGTATGGAAACTAGATAGACTTTCTCGTTCCTTAAAAGACCTGCTAAGTATCATGGAAAAAATAAAGTTGCATGAAGCGAACTTTAAAAGCATTACCGAGTCCATAGATACAACAAGTCCTGCTGGAATAATGATGATGCAAATGGTTGGCAGTTTTGCAGAGTTTGAGAGAGCTATGGTTAAGGAAAGAACTCACGCCGGACTTCAGGCAGCAAGAGCTAATGGAAGGGTAGGGGGGAGGAGATTTAAACTAACAAAAGCCCAGCAACTAGAAGCCATAGAAATGGTCTCTAAAGAAGATAAAACTGCTTCTCATGTAGCTAGAGTATTTCAAGTCCATCCTTCTACTATAGGTAGGCTAATGATGAAAAATTAATAAGGTTGAATATATACCATATTTGGGTCTAAGGCGAGAAGGTTGTAATTTGGACTCTGTTTTATTACCTGGAATAAATATTATAATCATGGCTGGCTTTTTTAATTAGTTAAATTATAGTGCTTAAACTTAATCATAAATTAAATTAATTTAATGCGATTTAAATTATTACTCAAAACCATTAGCTATGGAATTACTCATTTGTGCGTTGCTACGGCAGTAGCATATTTGATTACTGGAGATATAAGAATGTCTTTGGGGATAGGTCTAATTGAACCAATTATACAAACTGGTGTATTTGCAACACATGATTATTTGTGGGAACAAAAAAATAAGAATTAATAGTTTATTATAAACGGTTCAATTTTAACAGTCTATTATAGATCACGTAATGCTATACTCATATTTGTACTAGGTACAAAGTCTTATAGAAGTAATTAATCTTTAAGCGCTTCAATTTCTTCATTAGATAATCCAGTAATTCTAGCTATCTTTTCTACAGAATCTCCATCTATTAACATCGCTCGTGCTATTTCAGTATCACGTTCCGCTTTACCTTCAGCCTTACCTTCTTCTCTACCTTTCTGTTCGTATTTCTTTAGAGTATTGGCTTCTATTCTCAGCCATTTTAAATGATCTTCATAAGCATCACGTTCTTCTGCGCTGAAGTTCATTACTTCAAGTACGGCAAGTGCCTTTTTAAGATTACTGTCGTTTAGTTCGTCCGGTAAGTTATCTTTATTTAGTAGATCGTTTCTAGTTAAAAAGGCCGACCATATATCAAGAGAGTTTTTTACTCTAGCGACTATATCAGATAATTCATCTTTAGAATTAGGTGTAAATTTGTTTAATTCTATAGTGTGTAGCTCTAGATCTTTAAAATATATCAGTCCACT
>Ga0335396_10002725_pt1 | contig 21015 bp, 18 predicted proteins | sample FRY02_FD_205743 | JGI IMG/M metagenome (GOLD analysis project Ga0335396, IMG submission 205743) | Freshwater microbial communities from Lake Fryxell liftoff mats and glacier meltwater in Antarctica - FRY-02 (spades assembly) (version 2) | ecosystem: Environmental > Aquatic > Freshwater > Ice >... | reverse complement strand
GCTCCACGCTTCCTTCCCACACTCGGTCACCCTCATGCAGTTGCGCTTCACTTCGCTCACTGTGATCAGCTCGCGGGAGGACTTGCACCTCCAAGAGTGCGCCCATGCTGGGCGCACCAAAAAAAAGGCCCCATCTTGCGATGAGGCCTAGAAGGGATCCCTGAACCTGTTGGTTTCGAAAGGACCCGAGGAGACAACCTGAAATTCAGTTACCGGCAGAGTATCTCAGGGTTTTCCCTTGATGGCCAGATCTGGCGATGAAAAATCACCGGATCTTCTGACGGTTTCAGCAACAAGCGACTAATTAGCGCTTCTTGGCAACAGTCTTGGAAGCGTTCACTGCGGTGGCAGTGACGGTGTTGAAGTTGCTTTCGGCAACTTCGGTAGCTTGTTTGACAGCCTTCTGGACCGATTCCAGAGCGTTGTTAGCAGCAGCCACGGCACTTTTCATGACAGCCACGGCGGTCTCGCTGCCAGCCGGCGCGTTCTTGGCGGCGGTGTCGACCAGACCCATGAATTTCTTCTGGCTGTCGCTGGCCTGGTCTTCAAAGGCACGGGTGAATTCGGAAACCGAACCCGTGGCGATGTCGTACAGGTGGCGATTGTAGGCAGCTGTTTTCTCAGCCAGGGGCTGCATCAGGCCGGATTGCAGCGTCAGCAGTTCTTGTGCGTCTTTTACGCTCATGACGGCCTTGGCGTGGTCGCCGGCTTCAGCCAGGGCGGCTTTGGAAGCGGTCATGTTGAGTTCGACCATCTTCTCGACGCCTTCAAATGCCTTGCTGGTCAGACCCATCAGGGTTTCGATATTGGCTTTGTGCGATGCCATAACTTGTTCAACGGTCAACATATTCATAATTTACTCCAGTACGGTGATTAAGGGTTTCTGTATCTGCCCCGTAACCCTGTCCTCTCAGGTCTATGTTGCAGTGCAGCATGGCTTGAATTGTAGGGTTATCCCGGATCAAGGCAAGCGTTTTTTGTTGCGGTGCAGCAAATTAGGGGTGAGTTTCTAGAAATGCCCGAAAGGTCGCGATTGCCTCTCAAACTCTCAGGCCAAAAGCTTGCGCCAGCCAGGCCAGTCGGCCGCATGAATCGCGAACTTCTGTGCGCAGGCACTCCATGACGTGCCGTCAGCAATGGCCACGCGAAATCCTGCTCCGTCGACGATACGCGTACCGCCCATCTATGTGACGCCACGATCGAACAACGGGTCGGGCCAAAGCCCTGCCGACGGACCGATTACGGCAAAGTGTGTCGCTTGCGGTGCTGCCGCGAGCATCGCGTCCAGGGTGTCGTTGAGCAACATGGTCGAGGTTCCGAGTACCACATTGCACTGCGCCAGTCGCTTACGGTCGAGCGAGATGTCGACACCGGGAAACCGTTGGCGTTGGCGCAACACCATTGTCTCGTCCAGTTCCACCACGGTCAGCCGACAGTCCAGCCCCTGGACCTGCCGCACCAGGGGCGGAAAGAAGCCGATCATTCCCAGATGGTCCGACCCGGACAAGGCGATGTCGCCAAGTGAATTGCCAGCCACTGGCGGGATGAAACCGACGCGGCGCCAGACCGAGTCGGTGAGGGCGTTGGCGCAGGGCACCGATTCCGCGGCGCGGGGAACATGCAGCCCGGCAATGGGGGCCGGCGCAAAATCGATAGCAATCGCTTCAAGTTGCGATATCAGTGCTTGCGAGATCGGGATCGGGATCGGGATCGGGATCATGGTCATGGTCATGGTCATGGTCATCTCCAGCGGGCATTGTGCCGACGATCCGCAGCATCCGGTTTGAAGCGTCGCAACAGACGCGTCGCAACAACGCGGTTCCCGTACACTTCGCGGTAAGCTGGCACAGCGACGCTTCCTCGAACCGACCGACACAATGATCATCACCAGCCTACTCGACACCGATCTGTACAAGTTCACGATGATGCAAGCGGTGCTGCACCAGTTTCCGGGTGCGCAGGTCGAGTACCGGTTCAAGTGCCGCAATGCCCACACCACGCCCGCCGCCGGCGGACCAGGTTTCGACCTGGCACCGTTTGCCGATGAGATACGCGACGAGATCCGGCTGTTGTGCACGCTGCAGTTTCGCGATGCCGAACTCGCCTATCTGCGCTCGATGCGTTTCATCAAGAGCGACTTCGTCGATTTCCTGGGCCTGTTTTCGCTCAATGAGAAGTACATCACGGTGACGGCACTGGACTCTGGCGAGATCGACATCACGATCCAGGGTCCCTGGTTGCACACCATCATGTTCGAGATTCCGGTGCTGGCGATCGTCAACGAGGTGTATTTCCGCAATACCCGCAAGTTGCCGGATCTGGTCGAAGGTCGCCGTCGCCTGGACGTGAAGATCGGGCAGTTGCGAGAGCACGAGCTGACCGACCTCAAGATTGCGGACTACGGAACGCGTCGGCGCTTCAGCAAGGCATGGCAGGAGGAAGTCCTGCGTGTTTTGGTAGCCCGGCTTGGCACCCATCAGCGACCCGAGAGCGCGACTGCGGCGTCCGGCCAGTTTGCCGGCACCAGCAACGTGTTGTTGGCCATGAGGCTGGGTCTCACGCCGCTGGGCACCATGGCCCATGAATACCTGCAGGCCTGTCAGGCGCTGGGCCCCCGCCTGCGCGACAGCCAGATCTACGGCCTGGAGACCTGGGCCAAGGAGTACCGGGGCGACCTGGGTATCGCACTGAGCGATGTCTACGGACTCGACGCCTTCCTGCGCGACTTCGACATGTATTTCTGCAAGCTGTTCGACGGTGCGCGCCATGACAGCGGCGATCCGTTTCAGTGGGGCGAACGCCTGCTCGCGCACTACGTCAGCAACCGGGTCGATCCACGCACCAAGACGCTGATCTTCAGCGACAGCCTGACCGTGCCCAGGACCATCGAGTTGTACCAGCAGTTCCGCGGCCGTTGCCAGCTGGCCTTCGGCATCGGAACCAATCTGACGAATGACCTCGGATATGAGCCACTGCAGATTGTCATCAAGATGCTGCGCTGCAATGGCCAGCCCGTGGCCAAGTTGTCCGACACGCCATCGAAGAACATGTGCGACGACGAGCGTTACCTGGCCTACCTGCGCCAGGTGTTCGAGATTCCGCAGCAGGCCTGAAACGAGGCGACTGGCGCATTTCTTAAGTTTTCCGCATCCCCCTAGCCCATGTCCAGACCGACCATTGCAGTGGCCCGTGCCGTTTTTCCCGAGGTCGTTGCGCGCCTGCAGAACCATTTCGACGTACGTGCAAACCAGCAGGACCGGTTGCTCACGCCGGATGAACTGATCGCGATGTTGCAAGGATGCAGTGGCGTGCTGTGTACCGGTAGCGAGCGCATCGACGCGACCTTGCTGGCGGCCTGCCCGGAGCTGAAGATCTGCGCCAATATGGCGGTGGGTTACAACAACTTCGACCTCGATGCGATGACTGCGGCTCGCGTGCTGGGAACGAACACGCCCGATGTGCTGACCGAAACCACCGCAGATTTCGGTTTTGCGCTGTTGATGGCCACGGCCAGGCGCATCACCGAAAGCGAGCATTTTCTGCGCGAGGGCAAGTGGACACGCTGGAGTTACGACATGTTCGCCGGCCAGGAGGTTCATGGGTCGACGCTGGGCATCATCGGCATGGGGCGTATCGGCCAGGGAATCGCCCGCCGCGGCGCGCTCGGCTTCGGCATGCGGGTGATTTATCACAATCGCACCCGGCTTGACACAGCCATCGAGGACCAATGCCAGGCCCGGTTTGTCGGCAAGGACGAATTGCTGCAGAGCGCCGATCACGTGGTGCTGGTGGTTCCGTACTCGGCCGCATCACACCACACGATAGGCGCCGCGGAGCTCGCGCGTATGAAACCGACCGCCATACTTGTGAATATCGCCCGCGGCGGCATCGTCGATGACGCGGCGCTGGCGCAGGCGCTGCGCGATGGCCGTGTCGCTGCCGCCGGACTTGACGTGTTCGAAGGTGAACCCCAGGTGCACCCGGATCTGCTTGCCCTGCCCAATGTGGTGCTGACACCGCATATCGCCAGCGCGACGGTGGCGACGCGCAAGGCCATGGCCGATCTGGCCGCGGACAACCTGATCCGGTTCCTGATCGAAGGGCGGCCGTTGACGGCGCTCAACCCCCAGATCGTGCGCGCCTCCTGAACCTCACCGCTATGCACCTGCTGACCGAGTTTCCGGTTCCTTTGTGGTGGCTGCTGGCACTCGGCGCTGTCAATGTCGTTCTGCTGCTGGCGTTATTGCTGCGTCCGGGCGTGAATGCGCTGCGTGCCGACCAGGCGCACAACCATGTGCAATTGATGGAGCAGTTGCAGGCCGGGTCGGCACGTGTCGAGCAGTTGGAGCGTGCCTTGGGCCGTGACGTGGCGGATGCCTCGCGTGCACTGCGCCAGGAACTGATGCAGACGATCGCAGTGTTCCAGCAGACCCTGCTGTCGCAGGGGGCGGAGTCTGCCCGCACGCAAAACGCCCAGATCGACGCGTTCGGCCAGCAGCTGGCCATGCTCAAGCAAAACGTGTCCGATACGCTGACGTCGCAATTGCACAACCTGGGCGAATCCAATGCCGCCCGGCTGTTGGAGGTGCGCGCGACGCTGGAGGTGCAACTGGCACAGTTGCAGGCGAGCAATGCTGCGCGGCTGGAGGAAATGCGCGCCACCGTCGACGAAAAGCTGCAGGCCACGTTGCAGGCGCGCCTGGGCGAGAGCTTTCGCCAGGTGGCAGAGCGGTTGGAGCAGGTGCACAAAGGTCTGGGCGAGATGCAGACGCTGGCACAGGGGGTCGGCGACCTCAAGCACCTGCTGAGCAACGTGAAGACACGCGGCATCTTCGGCGAGGCGCAACTCGAAGCGCTGCTCGAGCAGGTATTCGTGGCCGACCAGTATGCGGCGCAGGTCGCCACGCGACCCGGCAGCAAGATGGTGGTCGATTTCGCGATCCGGCTGCCGGGGCACGGTGACGATGGCCAACCGCTTTGGTTGCCGATCGATGCCAAGTTTCCGAACGAAGACTACGAGCGCTTGCTCGATGCCCAGGGGCGGGCCGATGCGGCGGGCGCCGAGCAGGCCGGCAAGGCGCTGGAGGCGCGGGTCCGCCTGGAGGCACGCTCGATCGCGGACAAGTACATCGAGCCGCCATACACCACCGACTTCGCCATTTTGTTTTTGCCGACCGAAGGGCTGTATGCCGAAGTGCTGCGTCGCCCCGGCCTGATGGTGGCGCTGCAGCGCGAGCACCGTGTGACCCTGGCGGGCCCGACCACCTTGCTGGCAATGCTCGGATCGCTGCGGATGGGGTTTCGCACCTTGGCGCTGGAAAAGCGCTCTAGCGAGGTCTGGCAGGTGCTGGGCGGCGTGAAGAATGAATTTGCCAAGTTCGGCGACGTGCTGGCCAAGGTGCGGAGCCAGACCGAGACCGTACTCAAGACCATTGACGCGGCGCAGACCCGCAGCCGCGCGATGGGCCGTGTGTTGCGCAAGGTCGAGTCATTGCCGGATACGCCAGCGGCTGCATTGATTGCCGCAGAGCTTGATTCCGGCGCGGGCGCCGACGATGAAGTCGCCTGAACTCGCGCGCCTGATCTGCGGCCATATCTGTCTGCATGCCTGCATGGCGGGCACCCGCATGGCTGCGCCGCTGCTGGCGCTGCGCGATGGCCACAGCGCGATGAACGTGGGCATTCTGCTGGCCCTGTTTGCGCTCGCGCCGATGTTCCTGGCCCTGCCTGCCGGGCGATTTGCCGACCGCCGCGGTATGCGGCTGCCGGTCGGGATCGCAGTGGTGGTGGCGGCGCTCGGTGCCGGTCTGGCCGTGTTGTTCCCGGTATTTCCGGTTTTGTGTGCGAGCGCCTTCCTGACGGGTGGCGCCACCGGCGCTGCGTCGATCTCGCTGCAACGCCATGTCGGGCGTGCCGCGACCGGTCCGACCGAGCTCAAGCGCGTGTTCAGCTGGCTCGCCATCGGGCCGGCGGTGTCGAATTTCATCGGCCCGCTGACCGCTGGCTTGATGATCGACTATGCCGGGTCGAGTGCCGGCGACACCACCGGCTATCGCGGCGCCTTCTTGCTCATGGCGCTGCTGCCGATCAGCACCTGGTTCTGGATCCGCCACATCGATGATCTCGCGCCAATTCGCGGCGTGGCCGGCGCTGCGCCGACCCGCGCCTGGGACCTGATGCGCGAACCGATGATGCGTCGCCTGATGCTGGTGAACTGGTGCTTGGCGTCCTGCTGGGATGTGCATATGTTCGCGGTGCCAGTGATCGGCCATGAACGCGGCTTCGACGCGACGGTCATCGGTGCCATCCTCGGCGCCTTTGCCATCGCAGCGGCGCTGATACGGGTCGTCATACCCTTTTTCGCCGCCCGGCTGCGGGAGCACCATGTGGTGACCGCGGCCATGCTGGTGACGATGCTGATTTTTGCGGCCTATCCTTTCATGCGCAGCGCGCTGGCGATGGGCGCCTGTTCGGTGCTGCTAGGCCTGGCTCTTGGCGCGGTGCAGCCGATGGTCATGAGCATGTTGCACCAGATCACGCCCGAGGCGCGTCATGGGGAGGCGCTGGGTTTGCGACTGATGGCGATCAATGCGTCCAGCGTCGCGATGCCGGTGGTGTTCGGCACTTTGGGGGCCGTCATGGGTGTCTCGGCATTGTTCTGGGCGGTCGGCGCGTTTGTCGGCCTGGGCTCACGCCAGGCCAGGCTGCTTCGGCTGGATGGACGGGCAGGCCACGGGCCCGTACGCTAGCCGTCAAATTCGATGTGCCGCTGCGGGCCCGATGCGCTCTGCGCCGCGCCATCGACCCGAGCCCCGGGGTCAGAGGTCGTAGAACTCCTTGATGTAGTCCCAGGCCGCCTCGGGGGAATCGACATAGGTGAACAGTTCCAGGTCCTCGGGTGAAATCGTGCCGGCTTCGATCAGCATGTCGAAGTTGACCAGGCGTTTCCAGTAATTCGAGCCGAACAGCACGATCGGCACCGGCTTGGCCTTGCCAGTCTGCACCAGCGTGATCACCTCGAACAACTCATCCAGTGTGCCGAACCCGCCCGGGAACGCCACCAGCGCCTTGGCACGCATCATGAAATGCATCTTGCGCAGCGCAAAGTAGTGGAACTTGAAACTCAGTGACGGCGTGATGTAGGGGTTGGCGCTTTGCTCATGGGGCAGGGCGATGTTGAGCCCGATGTTGGCCGCGCCCAGTTCATGCGCGCCGCGGTTGGCCGCTTCCATGATGCCGGGCCCGCCGCCGGTGGCCACATACAGGCACTCCGACGGATCCTTGGTCTCGCTGTACTTCACCACCAGTTGTGCAAACTGGCGCGCCTGATCGTAGTAGACAGCGTTGCGCACACCGCGCTCGGCCGCCGCCAGCGCCTTTGCGTCACCGCTGGCACGGGCGGCTTCGAGTGCCTTGGCCGCGTCTTCGGGCGCTGGAAACCGGGCACTACCAAAAACCACGACCGTGTTCTCGATACCGGCATCCTGCTGGTCGATGTCGGGCTTGAGCAGCTCGAGCTGGAAGCGGATGCCCCGCGTCTCGCGCCGCAGCAGGAATTCCGGATCCCAGAATGCCAGTCGGTAGGCATCGGCCTCCAGCGGGTTGCCCTGGTCGGCGTGCCGTTGCAGTTCGGCCAAGGCATCGGCCAGGCGGCGCTCTTTGAGTTGCTGGTGTTTCTTCATGCCGTCCATTGTGGATGAAAATATGCGAGCGCCGCATCGCCGGCCCGGATGCGTCAGCCGCGCGGCCCGGCTGCCTGCAACTGCGCCAGCGCGTCGGCCAGCAGCGGCGCCATGTGCACCGCGTTGCTGGTATGCGCAATGCAATCGGTGCTCCACACTTCGCCGATGCCGCTGTCGCGCATCAGGTCCATCGCCTTCGGCGTGAAGAGGGCGTGGGTGACGGCTGCGTCGATGGATGCGGCGCCCGCATCGCGCAACAGCCGGGCCGCGGCGGCCATGGTATGCCCGGTGCTGGCCATGTCGTCCAGGATGACGACCGCACGGCCACTGACGTCGCCCGCTGGCAGTGCCACCGCGACGTCGCGGTCGCCGCTGCGCACCTTGTTGCAGACACTATGGTCGAGCCCGTGGCGCCTGGCGGCCAGCGTGATCCATTGTTTCGATTCGGCGTCCGGTCCGATCAACAAGGCATTCGGGCGCTTTTGCACGATCAGATCAGCGAGCACTTCGGCGCCAGTCAGCACCACGGCATCGGCGCCGGGAACCAGTTCCTGCAGTGTCGCGACCCGGTGCAGATGCGGGTCGACCGACACGATGGCATGGACGATGGTCGACAGGAATTGCCCGACGATCTGCTGGCTGATGGCTTCGCCGGGGGTGAACGCCATGTCCTGGCGCATGTAGGCCATGTAGGGAGCGACCAGGGTCAGGTGTTGCGCACCGAGCGCGGACGCGGTCCGGGCCAGCAGCATCAGTTCGAGCAGCTTTTCGTTCGGGTTGTCCAGGCTGCGGTACACCACGACCCGGGCCGGCAACTGCGGCGGCAGCCGCAACTTGATTTCACCGTCGGGAAAACGATGGCGATCGACACATGTGGCCATCAGGCCGGCGGCTTGCGCGAGGCGGCGCGCGCAATCTTCCTGATCGTCGAAATACAGCAGCATGGGATGGGCTCTCTCAGAACTCGACCGATACCTGGGGCACGTCTTGCGCGGCGCCGATCGTATACCCGCTGGCGCTCTCAACTGCACGGCGCGCGAACTCCAGGTCGGCCGGGAAGCGGGCATGGACCCGGTACAACACGTCACCCTTGGCCACGGCCTGCCCCATTTTGCACAGCAGGTCGACGCCGGCGGCCTTGACCTTGGGGGCGCCGGCATGGCCTGCGATGTGGGCCAGATGCAAGTTGTTGATCAGCGTGACGACCCCGGCTTCGGGCGCCAGCACCTCGAAGCTTCGTTCGCCCAATTGCGGATGCCGGTAGTCGAAGCCGGTGGCGCCTTGCGCGGCGATGATGGCGTTCATCCTGCGCAGAGCCCGGCCGCTGGCCAGGATCTCGCGGGCAATCTCCAGCCCCTGGCCGCCGCGGACTGCGGGATCACATTCAATCATGCGGCCGGCCAGGCGCAGCGATTTCTCGCGCAGGTCGTTCGGAGCGAGCGGGTCGTTGTGTAGCACCCGCATCACGTCGCGGGCTTCCAGCACCGGTCCGACGCCCTGACCGATCGGCTGGCGCCCGTCGGTGATGACCACCTCCAGCGACAGCCCGATGCGGGATGCGACGTATTCAAACAGGCGGCGCAGGCGCTGCGCCTGCGCCATGTCATGCACCTTGGCGCTCGGTCCGACCGGAATGTCCAGCAACAGGTAGCTTGAGCCGGCGGCGATTTTCTTGGACAGGATGGATGCAACCATCTGCCCGGGCGAGTCGATGCCCAGTGGCCGCTCGACCGAGATCAATACATCGTCGGCCGGCGACAGGTCGGCGGTACCGCCCCAGGCCAGGCAGCCGCGCTGGGACCGAACAATGTCACCCAATTCGTCAATACCCAGTTCGACCCGTGCCAGCACCTCCATCGTGTCGGCCGTGCCGGCTGGCGATGTGATCGCGCGCGAGGAGGTCTTGGGGCAGATGAGTCCGTGTTCGGCGACGATGGGCACGACCAGCATCGAGGTGCGATTGCCCGGTATGCCGCCGATGCAGTGCTTGTCCACCACCAGTTCGGCATGCCAGTCCAGCCTGCGGCCACTCGCCACCATGGCGCGGGTCAGGAAATACACCTCTTCGCGGTCCAGTTCGTTGCGGTGCGTCGAGACGACAAACGCCGTCAATTCGATCTTGGAGTACTGGCGCGTCGCGATATCGGCGATCACCGCCGTATAGTCTTCTTGGTTCAACCTTTCGCCAGCAATCTTGCGGTTCAGGGCGCCGATCGACGCCGCTTGCTCGGCGTGCCACAGGCTCGCGGGTTGGCCGTCGACCATGCCCAGTTGCGCGAACGCATCTTCGGACAGGCCCAGTTCGTCGCAACCGACGATGGTGAGGTCGTCCACGACATTGAGCGTGGCCAGGATGCGCCGCCCGTTGGCGTGGACCGAAATCTTGCTCAGCGCCTGGAAGCCTTCAGCCCGATAGACGGCGCAGTCGCGGTGCAGGTAGGCGACGTTTTCGCGATAGGTATCGATGCCGATGCGGCGGATCGCCAGTTGCGACCGCGGGGCGGTGTCGGGCTTGAGCTTGATGTCTGTGGGGGCTGTGGGCATGGCGGTAGCCTACACGTTTTGTTTCGATACGGGCGCCGATGGTGTGGCACGTCGTGACAACCGGGACAGCAGATGCTCCCGCGCCTCGTCCAGGCGTTCGTACTGCAGCACCGCATCACTCATCGAGGCCAGTGACCGATACAAAAAAGGCTCCTTGCGGAGCCTTTTTGGAATGCGCTGGTCGTACGACCCTAGACGCGTTTGCGGTACTCGCCGGTGCGGGTGTCGATCTCGACCCTGTCACCCTGCGACACGAACAGCGGCACACCGATCTCGAATCCGGTGGCAATCTTGGCCGGCTTGAGCACCTTGCCCGATGTGTCGCCCTTGACGGCGGGTTCGGTCCAGGTGATCTCGCGCTCGACACTGGTGGGCAACTCCACCGAAATCGCCTTGCCGTCGTAGAACACCACTTCCAGCGGCATGCCGTCTTCGAGGTAGCTCAGCGTGTCGCCCATGTTCTCGGACTCGACCTCGTACTGGTTGAACTCCTCGTCCATGCAAACGTACATCGGATCGGCGAAGTAGGAATAGGTGCAATCCTTCTTGTCCAGGATGACCTGATCCATCTTGTCATCGGCCTTGAACACGACTTCGGTGCCGAAGTTGTTGAGCAGGCTCTTGAGCTTCATGCGCACGGTGGCCGAGTTGCGGCCGCCACGGCTGTATTCGGCCTTCAGGACGACCATCGGGTCCTTGCCATGCATGATGACATTTCCGGCACGGATTTCTTGCGCGACTTTCATACGGGTTCCCCATCACTAAGCGCTTGCGCGCCCACTTAAATTTCCGCGCTACGGGGGCATTACAGGCTGCAATGCGCAATTCGACCCGTGCCAGCGGTGGATAGTTGCGGGTACCAGCCGGTGAAGACCGGGCGATTTCCGCAAAGCCTCGAATTTTAGCGTTTTCCCGGCCGATCCGAGACCGCCGCGTGTTTTGACGCCACAAAATCTTCCAAACGCGTGACAAGGTCGTTCTGTGCCCAAAGTTGCTCGCGGGTACGCAGGGCCCACGCGGCCCAGGGCGCGCGAGCATCGGACAGCCGGGGGAGCGGGGTGTCGACGACGCTGTTCCAGACCAGGTGGGCTTGCCGCAGCGAGGCCGGCGCGTCCAGCACGTCGAGAAAGGCCTGCAATTTGGCATGATGGGCGTCGTCGTGTTGCGGATAGATGTTCCATAGGAAGGGCTTGCCGGCCCACAACGCGCGGACCACCGAGTCCTCGCCGCGCACCAGGTTCAGGTCGCAGGCCCACAGCAAGTGGTCAAAGTCGGTCTGGCGCATGGGCGCCAGTTCATCGATGTGCAGCGCGTCATCTGCGGATGTGGCCAGGCCGATGTCGGACATCGCACCGCGCACGGCCGCCGCCGCCCGTCCAGGGGTCACCAGCAAGCGGGTCGGCTGCGGTTCCTGTCGCCATTGCGCCAGCAAGGCGGGCAAGGCAGTCGGTTCGTAGCAGAAAAGGGACACCAGGCGCTCGCCCTGCCAGTGAATGCCTTGAGCCGCCAGCCAGGCCGAGCGGTCGAAAACCGCCTGGCGCGACCCCAGGTCCGGTTCGCGCAGCAGGCCGCCGCTGGTCGGGTTGAATCCGGGGTAGAAAAAATACTTGGTATGTCCCCGGGCGACGCCCTGCATCACGGGCGAGGCCAGCCCATGACTGCGTTCGGCAAAGGACTCGGCGGACAGGTATTCCAGATTGATCCACACGGCTGGCGTGCCGGCGGCCTGCGATTTCGCCAAACCGTGAGACAAGAAGGGCAGGGGCATCTCGCAGCCAAAGGCCTCGATCCAGACGTCGGCAGGCTCCAGGGCTCCGAGCAGGCCACTGTCGCAGGCCTGGGACCACGGCAGCACGCTCACGCCGGGCCACTCCCCCGTCAAGGCCTCAGGCGCCATCCAGGCCAGAGCGGCAGCATCGTCGACCCACAGGCGGACCTGCGCGCCGCGCCGCGCCAGATCGGCCGCCAGCCGCCAGCACACGCCGATGTCGCCGTAGTTGTCGATGACCCTACAAAAGATGTCCCATCGGGTAGCCAGGTTCATCGGGCAGATTGTCCACAATACGGACCTATGCCCAAACCCAGCGACGAACCCAGCACCGATGCGTCCGATATGCCTGCGCCGGCCAAGACGGAGGTGCAGCCGGTGCATGGTGCGCAGTTGTTGTCGGACGTGGCGGCCTTGCCTGGTTTGCCTGGTGTCTACCGCTTTTTCGATGCAGACGGCGCGGTGCTGTATGTCGGCAAGGCGATCAACCTGAAGAAGCGGGTGACCAGCTATTTCCGCGACACCCATGGCGGCACGCGCATTGGCCATATGGTGGGACAGATTGCGCGCATGGAGATGACGGTGGTGCGCTCCGAGGCCGAGGCGCTGCTGCTGGAAAACAACCTGATCAAGACGCTGGGTCCGAAGTACAACATCCTGTTTCGCGACGACAAGAGTTACCCCTATCTCAAGCTGTCGGGTGCGGCGGTCGGCGCGGCGCAGCGCAGGCGACTGGCGGCCACGGAATCAGGCGAAGCCCCTGGCGGCCCCGATGCAATGCCGATTGTTGGCCAAACCAAGGGCGCCTTGGCCGATGTCCCGGCGGCGGCAGGTGACTTCTCTCGCATTTCGTATTACCGCGGCGCGATCGAGAAAAAGCACCGCTACTTCGGCCCGTATCCCAGCGCGTGGGCGGTCAAGGAAAGCATTTTGCTGATACAGAAACTGTTTCGGCTGCGCACCTGCGAGGACACGGTGTTCAACAACCGAACCCGGCCTTGCCTGCTGTACCAGATCAAGCGTTGTTCTGCGCCTTGCGTAGGCCATGTGTCGGCCGTCGACTATGCGCAGGATGTGGCCCATGCCGAGCGCTTCCTGCAAGGCGATGCCAGCGAGGTGTTGACCGCACTCGAGGCCCGCATGATGGCGCATTCTGATCGGCAGGAGTTCGAACAGGCGGCGGAACTGCGCGACCAGGTAGCGGCGCTGTCCAGGGTGTTGCACCAGCAATCGGTCGACAACGTGTCGGACCGCGATGTCGACATCCTGGCGGTCAAGGTGCAAGGTGGCAGGGCCTGCGTCAACCTGGCGATGGTGCGCGGCGGGCGCCATCTTGGCGATCGACCGTACTTCCCGGTGCATGTGGACGACGGCGCGGCAATGCAGCGCGGGAGCGACGATGCACAGGCCCAAGCGGTATCGGTCGAGGCCCAGGTGCTGGAGGCCTTCATTGCCCAGCACTACATCGATGTCGCGGTGCCGGCCTCGCTGGTCACCAGTGAACCGGTGCACAAGACCCTAGTACAGGCCTTGACGCTGCAAAGCGGCGTCAAGGTCAGCGTGGTGCACCAACCGCGCGAGCAGCGCCGGATCTGGCTGGAAATGGCGCAGACCAATGCCGCTTTGCAGTTGGCGCGCCTGCTGTCGGAGGAAGGCTCGCAGCAGGCCCGTACGCTGGCGCTGGTGCAGGCGCTCGATCTGGCGCCGGACGACCTAGACGGTTTGCGCATGGAGTGTTTCGACATCTCGCATACGGCCGGCGAATCCACCCAGGCCTCCTGCGTGGTGTACCAGCATCACAAGATGCAGCCGGCGCAATATCGGCGCTACACCATCGATGGCATCACGCCCGGCGACGACTATGCGGCCATGCGCCAGGTGCTGAGCCGGCGTTACGGCAAACTGGTGGAGGCCGCCCGGGCTGCGCAAGACAGCGGCGAGTCGCTGCAGGGCGGCGCGCGTCTGCCCGAACTGGTGCTGGTGGACGGCGGCAAGGGACAGGTCGCCATGGCGCGCGAAGTGTTCGAAGGCCTGGGGTTGGACTTGTCGCTCATCGTGGGCGTCGAAAAAGGCGAAGGGCGGCGCGTCGGGCTGGAGGAACTGGTATTTGCCGACGGGCGCGAAAAGATTTACCTGGGCAAGGACTCGGCGGCGCTGATGCTGGTGGCGCAGGTGCGCGACGAGGCGCATCGGTTTGCCATCACCGGCATGCGCGCAAAGCGCGACAAGGTGCGGGTCGGCGGGGGGCAGTTGCAGGAGATCCCCGGCGTCGGGCCCAAGCGCCGTGCGCGGCTATTGCAGCGCTTCGGTGGTGTCCGGGGCGTGGCCCAGGCCAGTGCCGGGGACCTGGCAACGGTGGAGGGGGTTTCCAGGGCGCTGGCCGAGGATATTTACCGCGCCTTGCACTGATCCCGCGGGGTAGTCGCACCAGTGCCACATCGGTGGCTCAGGCCGTGCCACAATTCGCCCATGTTCCTGACGATTCCGACCATCATGACCTGGACGCGCATCGTCGCGATCCCACTCATCGTCGGCATCTTCTACCTGCCCGACACCGTGATGTCGTTGCCGAACAAGAACCTGATCGCCACGATCATGTTCGTGTTGTTCGCCACAACCGATTGGCTGGACGGATACCTGGCACGCAAGCTGAACCAGACCTCGTCATTCGGAGCGTTTCTGGACCCAGTGGCCGACAAATTTCTGGTTTGCGCCTCGCTGCTGGTGCTGGTGCACCTGAATCGGGCCGATGTCTTCGTCGGCTTGATCATCATCGGGCGCGAGATCGCGATATCGGCACTGCGCGAGTGGATGGCCCAGATCGGCGCGTCCAAGAGCGTTGCGGTGCACATGATCGGCAAGCTCAAGACCGTCGGACAGATGGTGGCGATTCCGTTCCTGCTATATGACGGTGTGTTGTTCGACATGATCGACACCCGCCAGTGGGGTCAGTGGCTGATCTGGATCGCCGCCATCCTGACCGTCTGGTCCATGGTGTACTACCTGAAGAAGGCGGTTCCGGAGATTCGGGCCCGGGTCAAATGAGCGCCGCGCCGGGCCGCCCCAAGCAAGCTCGCACCGCAGCGCAAAGGGCGAAGGTACTCAAGTGAGCGTGCCGGGTCAGGACGATCCGCTCTTGCGGATGATCCCGCTGGTATTCGTGCTGATCTGGAGCACCGGCTTCATCGTCGCGCGTTTCGGCATGCCGTACGGCCCGCCATTCACCTTTCTGGCGCTGCGTTACGCGTTGTCCGTTATCTGTTTTTTGCCCTGGATCTGGTGGTCGCGCTCGCGTTGGCCGAGCGACCAGCGGCAATGGGGCCATCTGGCAGTCACCGGCGTGCTCATGCATGCCTGTTACCTCGGTGGTGTCTGGGCGGCAGTGAAGGCCGGCATGGGCTCAGGTGTTTCGGCGCTGGTCGTTGGCCTGCAACCAGTGCTGACGGCGTTCTGGCTGGCATCCCGCGGTACCCGTGTCTCATCGCGCCAATGGATTGGTCTGGGCCTGGGCTTGGCCGGGCTGGTGTTGGTGGTATCGCGCAAGCTGGGTCTGGCAGAGGCCAGCGACCGGATCACCGCGGTCAACCTGTCGCTGGCCGTCGGTGCGTTGCTGGCGATCACGGTCGGTACCCTGTACCAGAAACGCTTTGTCGCGCCTTGCGACGTGCGCACCGCCAACGCCGTGCAACTGGGCGCGGCCTTGCTCGTGACGCTGCCACTGGCCTTGCTGGAGTCGGAATCGATGCGCTGGGAGCCGCAGGCGATCGGGGCGATGGCGTGGTCGGTGCTCGTGCTGACGCTGGGCGGCAGTTCCTTGCTCTACCTGCTGATACAAAAAGGCGCGGCGACCACGGTCACTAGCCTGTTCTACCTGGTGCCGCCGACAGCCGCCGTGATGGCCTGGGTGCTGTTCTCGGAGCCCATCACCACGTTGACGGTACTGGGCATGGCGGTCACGGCATTGGGGGTCAGTCTGGTGGTTCGGGCGCGGCCCTCGTCGTGACCGGCTTCAGCCGTCCGACCATGGGTCGATACAAGATGAATTTTCACAAGGAGCGGGAATGAGTAAGAAGCGTATTGCGGTAATTGCCGGTGACGGCATTGGCAAGGAAGTGATGCCCGAGGGTATCCGCGTGATGGAAACGGCGGCCGACAAGTTCGGCATTGACCTGCAGTTCGACCATTTCGACTTCTCGAGCTGGGACTATTGCGAACGTCACGGCAAGATGCTGCCAGACGACTGGAAGGAGCAGATCGGCGGCCACGACGCCATTTATTTCGGTGCGGTCGGATGGCCAGAGAAGATTGCCGACCATGTGTCGTTGTGGGGGTCTCTGCTGCTGTTCCGGCGCGAGTTTGACCAGTACGTCAATCTGCGCCCGGCGCGCCTGATGCCGGGCATCGTTGCGCCGGTGGTGCGGCGCGATGGCAGCCGCCGGGACCCTGGCGAGATCGACATGTACATCGTGCGCGAGAACACCGAGGGCGAGTACTCGAGCATTGGCGGGCGCATGTTCTCCGGCACCGAGCGCGAGATCGTCATGCAGGAGACCGTGATGACCCGGATCGGCGTCGACCGGGTGTTGCGCTTCGCGTTCGAGTTGGCGCGGTCGCGCCCGAAGAAGCATCTGACCAGCGCCACCAAATCCAACGGGATTGCCATCACCATGCCGTATTGGGATGAGCGCGTCGCGCAGATGGCGCTGGAGTACCCGGATGTCACGATCGACAAGTTTCACATCGACATCCTGACCGCCCATTTCGTGCAGCGTCCGGACTTCTTTGACGTGGTGGTGGCCAGCAACCTGTTTGGCGACATCCTGAGCGACCTGGGCCCGGCCTGTACCGGCACGATCGGGATTGCGCCCAGCGCCAATCTGAATCCGACCGGCAAACATCCGTCGCTGTTCGAACCGGTACACGGGTCGGCGCCCGATATCGCCGGCAAGGGTGTTGCCAACCCGATCGGACAGATCTGGTGTGGCGCCATGATGCTCGATTTCCTGGGGCATCGCGACGCGCATGACGCGGTGCTGGCGGCGATCGAGACGGTGCTGGCGCCCGACAGCGGTGCGCCGCGGACACCGGATATCGGCGGCAAGGCGGGTACATCTGACCTGGGTCGCGCGATCGATCAGGCATTGCGCGGATAGGGCGGCTGGATACCGGATCGGTGGAAAGTGTGCCGGCCGTTTGCCTGCAATGTGCGGTTGGCCAGGCACCTGCCTGCGCCAAAGCCCAGTTTCAAAAGCGAATAGAATTCCTGTCCGCACCGAAGTTTGCCGTCTGGCAGGTTGACACGGTCGTGGTCCGTGGCTCTAATCAGTCGTAGCAGCACGGGCTTCAAGATCTGTGATCCAGACCGACGGCTTCCTGTGTGACCGAGCCCACCACGCAATTGACCACAGTTCGCGCGGTGTCCAGATTCTCGCGGAGATACTCACCCTGTCTCCGCTTCCATACGAGAGGTTCTTTGTGAACAAGACTGAGTTGATCGAACATATTGCGAAACACGCCGACATATCGAAGGCCGCGGCAACCCGCGCGCTCGAGTCCACCATCGGTGCCGTCAAGACCACGCTGAAAAAAGGTGGCTCTGTTTCGCTGGTCGGTTTCGGTACGTTTGCAGTCGGCAAACGGGCTGCTCGCATCGGTCGCAATCCGCGTACCGGCGATGCGATTAAAATCAAGGCCGCCAAGGTTCCAAAGTTCCGCCCAGGCAAAGCATTGAAAGATGCATTGAACTGAGGCACAGGTTTCAGGTTGGGTTCTTAGCTCAGTTGGTAGAGCGGCGCCCTTACAAGGCGTAGGTCGGCGGTTCGAGCCCGTCAGGACCCACCACCCGGAAAAAGGCGAACATGATGTTCGCCTTTTTTGTTGATTTGGGCCGCGGCACGGTTGCAAACGCAGCCGCAAGCCAAATCCGGTTTCTGTTTTCATGGAGAAGTAGCGCATGTTCGATCTCGTCCGCAAGCACACCAAGGTCCTGATGTTCCTGATGTTCTTGCTGATCATCCCGGCCTTCGTTCTGGTCGGCGTTGATGGCTACAGTGGCCTCAGCAACAAGTCGGAACCAGTCGCCCGCGTGGGCGGGAACGACATCACCCAGGCGGAGTGGGACTTCGCGCACTCAAACGAATCGGACCGGATTCGTGCTGCCATGCCTACGATCGATGCCAAGTTGCTCGATTCGCCCGCGGCGCGTTTTGCCACGCTGGAGCGTCTGGTACGCGAGCGGGTATTGGCTGAAGCAGCGGACAAACTGCGGCTGTCCGCCAGCGATGCGCGGCTGGCGCGCGAACTGCAGCAAAACCCGACCATTGCCTCCTTGCGTGGACCCGATGGCAAGCTGGATATGGACCGTTATCGGCAGCTCGCTGCAAGCCAGGGCCTGACGCCCGAAGGCTTTGAAGCCCGGGTGCGGCGCGACCTGTCGCTGCGCCAGGTCGAGGCCGGCGTGCTGGGTACCGAAGTGGCTACACCGGCACTGGCTGATGTGACGATTGGAGCCTTGTTCGAGAAGCGCGAGATCCAGGTGGCCAGATTTGCGACGGCCGATTTCACCACCAAGGTGTCGCCCGGCGATGCAGATATCGAGGCCTATTACAAGGCCAACCCGAAGCAATTCCAGGCGCGCGAGTCGGTGTCCATCGAATATGTCGTGCTCGATGTCGATGCGATCAAGCAATCGATCACGGTCAACGAGGCAGACCTCAAGTCCTACTACGAGCAGAACGTCGGGCGCTTGAGCGGCAAGGAAGAGCGGCGTGCGAGCCACATCCTGATCGCGTCGCCCAAGGACGCGCCTGCGGCAGATCGTGCCAAGGCCAAGGCCCAAGCGGACGCCTTGTTGGCCGACGTGCGCAAGAACCCATCGACATTTGCTGAACTGGCGAAGAAAAACTCGCAGGATCCCGGCTCGGCCGCGTCGGGCGGTGATCTTGATTTCTTCGCCCGTGGCGCCATGGTCAAGCCGTTCGAAGACGCGGCGTTTTCCATGAAGAAGGGTGATATCAGCGACGTCGTCGAATCCGACTTCGGGTACCACATCATCACGCTGACCGACGTCAAGGCTCCGAAGGCGCTTTCCTTCGACGACCTGCGTGCCGGCATAGAAGCAGATCTGCGGACGCAACAGGCGCAGCGCAAGTATGCCGAGCTGGCGGAAGCGTTCACCAATGGCGTCTATGAGCAGTCCGACAGTCTCAAGCCGGTGGCCGACAAACTCAAGCTCACGGTCAAGACGGCCGCTGGCATCGGTCGCACGGCTGTGGCCAACACTAGGGGACCATTGGCTAACGAGAAATTCCTGACGGCCTTGTTTGGCGACGACGCGGTGCAGAAGAAGCGCAATACCGAAGCGGTGGAGTTCGGATCGAGCCAGATGGTGTCGGGTCGGGTCGTTTCGTATGCACCAGCCCGTACATTGCCGCTGGCCGAAGTACGGGCCGCTGTGCGCGAGAAACTGGTGGCCAGTCGCGCCGCCGAGCTGGCGCGCAAGGATGGCGAGGCCCGCCTCGTAGCCTGGAAGGCCGACCCCGCCCAGGCCGCATCCGTCCCCGCTATTGTGGTGTCGCGTGACCAGCCGCAAGGTGTGGCAACCAAAGTGCTGGAAGCAGCCTTGCGTGCCGACCCGCTGAAACTCCCGGCCCAGGCCGGTGTCGATCTGGGCGCAGACGGCTACGCGGTGGTCAATGTCAAGCGGATTGTCAGCCGCACCGCGCCCAATGGCGATGCTGCCAAACAGGCGCAGCAGCAATACACCCAGATCTGGGCCGCAGCAGAGAACCAGGCGTATTACGAAATGCTGAAAGATCGCTACAAGGCCCGGATCCTGATTGCGCAACCGACCGCGATTGTTGCAACGCCTTGAACCCTTGGCCCGATTTCGCGGGCTATAATTCGCGCTCTACGGTGGCTGTAGCTCAGTTGGTAGAGTCCAGGATTGTGATTCCTGTTGTCGTGGGTTCGAGCCCCATCAGCCACCCCAGGTAAACATTGAAGATCTTGCTATTTAATAAGTAGCAAGATTTTTAATTTGTGCATGTTGTAGGCAATCTGTAGGCAACTTGCCCAAATCCATCGCCAGAATCCGGCAAGAAAAAATCCAACGGGTTTAGTGCTGGGTTGAAATGCCTTTGCAGGCTCGCGCTCAGGGAGGTGAAGCGCAGGTGACTGAGCACGTCCCTCTCGCGCGTGCACAGTCTCACGCTCTATCCCACTATACAGACAATAAATTTGACAAGTCGCAAGGTAGAAATAAACGCTTGATCAAAACAATACAGCTTTTTTTGGTGCTGACACTTTCAGTAGCTTGGGGGAACCATAGCTATTAAACCTATCTAACCTATTTCAGGCAACAGGAAGCCTTGTCCAAATACGAAGGGACTACCTACTTTCCAAATGGCATCAAGTGCCAAGATGCGAGATTGGTGTGTGTTAGTCAATCTTCAACCTTTGAAAGGGGTGTCCCATGAGCGAGATTACGCGAGTTGGTGTTGATTTGGCAAAGCAGGTGATACAAGTCCATGCAGTGGATTGCGCAGGTAAGCTGGTAACCAACCGCCAGCTGAGTCGCGACAAATTCATTTCTTGGTGTGTTCATCTGCCTGCCTGCTGGCTGCCTGGTTGCAATGGAGGCCTGCTGTGGCGCTCATCAGCGAAGCATTCCTGCTGCCGGTGCTGGAATTGATGATGGCACAGTTCCCGTTTGTGGTTGAAGGATTTCACTCGGACAACGGCTCGGAGTACATCAATCACAAGGTAGCCAAGATGCTCGAAAAATTGCGCATCGAGCAGTCCAAATCACGCTCACGTCATAGCAACGACAACGCCCTGGCGGAAAGCAAAAATGCCAGTGTGGTGCGCAAACATATGGGCTACAGCCGCACCCTCAGAAGTACGCCAAGCCCATCAATGCGTTCTACGAGGGCGTGTTCAACTCGTGGCTCAATTTGCATCGTCCGTGCCTGTTCGCCACCGAGATCGTGAGCGAGGAGGGCAAGATCATCAAGCGTTACA
>Ga0335396_10002708_pt1 | contig 21090 bp, 18 predicted proteins | sample FRY02_FD_205743 | JGI IMG/M metagenome (GOLD analysis project Ga0335396, IMG submission 205743) | Freshwater microbial communities from Lake Fryxell liftoff mats and glacier meltwater in Antarctica - FRY-02 (spades assembly) (version 2) | ecosystem: Environmental > Aquatic > Freshwater > Ice >... | reverse complement strand
GCTTGAGGCAATCCCCTGGGGCGGACACTCGCCGGTCCACATTTTACGCTTCGGCCCCCGTGCCGTCACGCCTCCTGCGATCACGTCCCCGCACAGCAGCAGGAGTCGCGCCCGCATACTCGCCTCTCGGCCTGCCTCATCTTCCCCAGTCGTGCCCCAGGGGCTGCCTCAGCTTGAACGTTCGACAGAAAATTTAAAGATATGAGCGAATTACACCAGACCGTATTTTTCTACGTCTTTCTAACGATACTTGCGACCGCAGCCGTTTTCACGTTCCTAGGACTCGCTGGGAAACTTCCCGGAATGTCAGCGCGCAATCTTTCAATCATGTTGACCAGCGTCATTCTGGCAGTGGTTGGATCTGTAATTGTGTATTTCAAGGCATTATTTGATGAGACAAACTCTGAGGTGACGAAGAGAGTAATTTCGATGGGCCAGTATTCCGACGGTATCACAAAGGGATCAACTCCAGTGGAGATTCTAGAGGCGGTCGTGAAGAGGCTGGCTGACTCCGAGAAGATGGATCGAGATTACCAATCATTTGACCAAGCGAAGAGGGATCGGGACGATTTCAAGGCGAAGCTTGAGGAGAGTCGCAGTCAACTAACCAGCTTGCAGGAACGCGCAATTCCTCTCGAAAGACTTCCAAAGGAGTTTCAACGTGAAAACACGATTGACTCGTTGACACGCATGACGTCTTTCTTGGAGAGTTACCAGAAGAACATCCCGAGCCCCAACTTGGTTCCGCAGGATAACTTAAAGGATCTTCTCGATGCAATTGAACAACACCACTCTAACTCACTTCTCACACTCCTCGATATCCGATCTCGTATCAATGGATTAGTAGAAAAGGTTCAGCCAGTCCAAGGAACGGTTTCGCGCTTAACTATCGACTCGGCTTGGTCCAAGGAGACCGTCCAATACACCAAGTATTTTAAGCCGTTTTGGAATACAGCAGGAGCGAAGATCGTTTTGGTCTATAAGTATCCGGGTTCGGACAAGGAACAGATTGTGCGTGACCTCGTTCTCGCTCCTCGTAGCACTGCGGCATTTTCAGCGCAAGGTGACTATCTTATGGTCAATACGAGCGTGATGCAGCAGCTCTTACCTCCAGATCTAGATGCAACCCGAATTGGTGAGCTGACTGATGTGCGATTTTACATACTTCCAGAATAGGATATTGGAGAAGTCGAACAAGCCGCGGCATGACAACCCCTACCAGCCGCCCTGTTTCGATGACTTCCCGTAACTCTAACCTCCACCGCGCGTTCAACGCTCACCCTCGCTGATAGGGGTGCGTGCTCTTGGACGTTCGACAGAGAATGAAGATGGACGCTATCGAGATCGCCATAGAAGACTACGACATTTGTCGACAACAGATGGAGTCTACGGATACTCAGTTCTGGAGATGTTCCTACATACGCTCGACTTTTGTGGTGATGGAGGCGGCAATCGATCTTCTTCGGCAGAAGGCCATGGAGATCACGTGCTCCAAGAAGGAAGAATACAACCTCACTAGAATTGAGCTTCTTGGCAACAGCGAGTATCGCATTCTCAGAACCGGACGGTTGGAGATGAACAACCGGAAAGCTCCATTCCTGAATTACCTTGCGTTCATATTGAGGTGTCTGGCCGAAGAGTCGGGTGGATCGATTGATGGACATATTTCGTTGGACGGTTGGAGGAAGTTGGGAGATTCTGTGAAGGTTCGAGATCGGCTGACGCATCCGAAGAAAGATACGACTATGGACGTTTCCGATGATGAGATCTCTGCAGGGCGCATCTCCGAAAGTTGCAAAATCAGTTCCAAAAGAAGTGGAGGGTGTCGTTTTTGAAGGCGACGTCGACTGCGAGCATATGGGCCAGACCGCTTGGGGACCAAAACTGGCCGCGACGTTTCAATCGGTCTTGCCTGCCGTTGCACTCGAATAGCCCCTGATTGCCTCAATGCGTACGGTGCCCGAGACCGTCATCAACGTGAAGCTCGTCCTTTGCTGCCGCTTGAGCACAAGCCCGCTGTGCTCACACACGACAGGGATCGCCTCGGCTGCTTGTTGAAGCCGCTCCTCAAGCCGCAGCCGAGTCCACTCGCGCCCCTCTTCGAGCACTTCTTTTTCCATCTCCAGGAGCGACGCACTCATGCTTTAATCCGCAAGAGATACACGTCCTTCTCAGGCACCGAAGCGGTGTGTTTGCGGTCTTGGCGACCCCGTCCACGCGTGATGCCCACATGCACCCAGTTGGCCGCCCGATAACAGGTGCCGGCAAAGCGTCCTCGCTCTACAAAGGTCTCCAACCACTCCAAACCCTGCCCGTATTTTTCCTGCCAATCGCGGTCAATGCGCCGCGCCGCCGATCCCAGGATATGGCTGGCCAAATACCCGATGTTTTGGCCCACCACCCGAAGCCCCAAATAATGATGGCGGGACAAATAATACGCCCATCGTCGATACGCCTCGGTTCCGGCCCCCACAACTTCCAGACTCGTCGGTCCCACCTCCTCAAAACTCCCCTCCAAGCTCTCCTCTTGGGGGACGCTCGAGGGCAATCCAATGATCGCTCGCGGCTTACGGTAATTTTCCCTCAAGGGCGGCAGGGCAATCCAGCCACGCTGCTCGATCTTGAGGAGGAAGCTGCGGGCGGCCAAATCTTTGGGGCGACCGCTCCCGTCACGCCAATCCCAGCGCACGCACAACTCGCCGGCCAACTTGCGCCGACTCCAGTGGGCGTGCTCCGCCACCCAGCTTGAGAGCCACTGCACTTCTTCCTCATCCACTTCACGTCCCTGAATCACAATTGGCCATTGCATGCTCCCTCTTTGCCACCAAGAAAAGTTGTAGTCCAGCCCTTTTTGCAACTTTCGGAGATGCGCCCGCCTCGTAGGCACCGCGTCCTGCCACGTTGACACGACCGGTTTGCCTGTGCATCATGTTCCTGTCGCCTTTGGAGATCCCCTTCTGCGCTTGAGGGGAAAGCCGGGGGATGGCCTAAACAGCACTATGGGCTGAAGCCGGTGCCCAACCAGACATGTCATGAACACAGATCGCGTATCCTTTGGGTGGTGCCTGGCGCTGATGATGCTGGCGGCGGTTTTGTTGGTGCCCCGCAGTGAGGCTGCGGGATTTGATGCCGCCGCCTGGGCGGAGCTGGAGGACCGGGCGGCACTGGTCCATGTGCCGGAAGGCACCAAGCGCGTGCGGTTGCAGACCCGCACCTCGTCCACAGGAAAGTGGATCCCCGTCGGCATCGTCCATCTGGAAGGTCGTGCCGGCACGGTCAAGTTGCGCCTGCCCGACGGGGTGGCGCTGGCGAACATTGCCATTGAGACCAGCGCGGCGGACCCATTTCCGTACAGTTTTTACCAGGGAAGGAACACCTTCGAAGCGGCTCCCTCCTCCCCTCCGGGGGGCGGTCGGGACGGCGGCCTGGTCGCTCCCAACGCGACCACGAACGACGCCGAGACGCCGGACAGCCCGGGTGGTGCAGCCGCCGTGCAGGAGTCTGACATCTGGAAATGGAGGGGACGCACGCTGTATTATTTTAATGCCCTGCGCGGCCTGCAGGTCTTCGACCTGACGGATTTTGAAAAACCGGGCCGCGTCGCCAGCCTGCGGATGCCGGCCGTCGGTGAAGACATGTACGTGCTTGGCAGCGAGCATGTGGTCCTGCTCGCCAATCGTCCGCACTATTCCTGGGAGGTTGAGTCCCCCGCCTCGGCGGGCCCACGGTCCGAGGTTGTTGTCGTCAGGCACACTGGAGCCGATCTTCGTGAAGTCGCGCGTATCCCCATTGATGGGGCCTTCATGGAAAGCCGGTTGGTCGGCTCCACACTGTGCGTGCTGGCGCAAAAAGTCGTGGCTGCGCCGGCGCCGGAAGGCGGCCTCACGTACACTCCAAAACAGCACGTGTACGCGCTCGATTTATCCGACCCCAACCAGCCGGTGGTCCGGGGTCCGCTCGACGTGAGCAACGAGGAAGGCGCGTGGTGGTCGTGGGACCCGGCGGTGCACGCGACCTCGGAATTCCTATTTGTCGCCACCAATTCCTGGACCCCGGCGGTGGGTGCGCAAACGCGGCTCAGCGTCATCGATCTCCGGACGCCGGAAAAGCCACTCGCGGTCGGCGCGCAGTTCACCCTCGCGGGCCACCTCCGCACCAGGTTTCAAATTGCCTATGCGGATGGAATCCTCACCACCGTCTCCGAAAAGGACGGGGCGGTCATCGAGACGTGGGACCTCCAACGCGCCCTGCTCGGCTCCGGGCCCGCGGCACCCCGACCGCTTGACTCACTGATGGTCGGCCAGAACGAAAGCCTGTTTGCCACCCGGTTCGACGGATCCCGGGTCTACGTGGTGACCTTCCGGCGCATCGACCCGCTGTTTTGCGTCGATCTCAGCGCCCCATCCGACCTGCGCCTGCTTGGAGAACTGGAGGTGCCCGGCTTTTCCACCTACCTGGAGGTGTTCGCGGGTGGTTCACGTCTTCTATCCCTTGGCGTCGAAGACTCTCGGGTCGCGGTGTCGCTCTTCGATGTGGCTGATCCCGCCGCTCCCACCCTTAAGAGCCGGGTCCATTTCGGGGACCCGCAGCATTGGTCGTGGAGCGAGGGGAATTACGACGACAAAGCGATCGGCTACTTCCGCGACGCCGGGCTGATGCTCTTTCCGCTCGAGCAGTGGACGGCGCAGCACGGGTACCGCAGCGGCATGCAGCTCGTCGATGCCACCGCCGACGGACTGCGTGCGCGCGGGTTCATCGACCATCGTTTCAGTGCCCGCCGCGGGCGGCTCTTCGATCAAACGCTCGTCTCCATCGGCGGCTACGAATTGATCGTGCTCGACGTCACCAACCGAGACCAACCTCGGAAAGTGTCTGCGCTCACCGTGGCCTGGCCGGTGCAGGCGGTCGTTCCTTATGGGGATTCGGTCGCGCAGTTTGAAGACGGGGAACTGACGGCGTACCCCCGTCTCGCGAACGATCCGCCGCGTACCGTCAGGCTGCGCCTGACCCCGAAGTCCGACCTCGATATGCCGGCGGCGGAGATCGATCTTGGGGTCGCGGGCCAAGTCGCCGGCACCAGCCGACGTGGCGATTTGATGTACGTGCTCGTCCGCAGCCTGGAGGGGCGCAGCCAACCGGGACCGGACGGTCATGAGGTCTTCGACTGGTCCGCCATCATGACCACGGTCGTGATCGATCTCGCGGCTCCGACCGGCTCGCGAGTCGCCGGTTCGTCGCTGAGCCGCAAAGCGGGCTCTTCCTGGGGGGGCGGCCGCCTTGAGTCCCACTGGCTCCCCGATGGCCGGCTGCTCTGGTACCCTGCGGAAACAACGTCTAGACAGTACTGGTGGGGCTGCGTGATGTGCGATGTCGCCATCGGCGGAGGCATGGCCCTGGATGGCGGCTTCTTCGGGATGCCCTGGCGCTGGGGCGGCAGCCAACCGGACGACATCCTCGTTGTTGATGTCGCTGATCCCGGTGCCCCGCGGGTGGTGGTGCGCGAGGCCGCCGTGCCGGCCACCGGCGCCCTGTCCTCCAGTCGCCTCTTCCTCTCTGCCGAGAGCCGCTTGCTCGTCTCGTGGAGCACGTGGAACACGACCGGCACCCTGTGGGCCGAAGAGTCCTTTGTGCAGGAAATTGATTTGGGGGATTCCGCCGCCCCGCGCCGTGGCCCGATTGCGACGGTGCCAGCGCTGGTCCAAGGGGTCCACCAGACCGGGGGAGGAGGTCTGGTGCTCATCGCCTCGCGTCAGGAGACCCTCGCTGAGCCCGAAAAACCCGCGGCTTGGACCAATGCCATGGTTGTCGATGCGCTCGCCTATGACGGGGTGCACGCCTTTCTGCTCGATACGGCGCGGTTGGAGGGACTGGCCCACATGCCGACCGTCGCGTCAGGCCCCCATTTCCTCGTCCTCCGTCAGCCGGCCAACGAGGCGGCCGGGGCCGTCCTGCGCCCTCTCCGCTGGGACGAGACGAGCGGAAAATGGAAATCGTTGCCCGACCTTGCGGTGGCCGCGCGCTGGCCGATGCTGCACCTGCGCGGCGGTTATCTGTTCGTCACCGATGTTTACCGAACGGAAATCCTCGCCCTCCATCAATTGCCTGAAGCGCCCGCCCGCACTCTCCAAACCCTGGACACGCCGGTGTGGGATCAGTCGCACTTGGCCCTCGACCTTCCCGACCGGGCCGCCTGGCTGCCGGTTGGCGCGTTCGGGGTCGCCCGGCTTGACTTGAGCGCACTGCCGTTGCCACCGACGCCGGTCGGCCGATCAACCCGTGACCGCGACACCGCTGAATGGCACCCGCTGGCCCTCCTCCCGGTCGACATCGTCAGCGTGCACGGCCGGGAGGGTGGGACCGATCCACTTTCCGCCAAGGCCGATTTCCGTTTTGTCCCGGATGGTGAGGCGGAAACATATGCGGACTGGGCCCACCGCCATTTCCCCGGTTCCCCGCTGACCATCGCCGGTCCCGCGGCCGATCCTGATGGCGATGGATTCGACAATTATTCCGAATGGGCGTTTGCGGCTGCACCTGCCGATCCAGGCTCGCAACCTCAGGTCACGGCCAACCTCGCCCCGGCCGAAGACGGTCAACCGGCGCGCCTCCTCCTCGTCGCCCGACTCAACCCGCTCGCCGGGGCCGACGTCTCCGGCATCTCGTCAGCTTTGACCTTTATTCCGCAGATCTCGACCGACCTTACGATCTGGCGCACCCCCGCCGACGAGGAAGTCGAGGTCAAGGCCACCCCCATCCGCCGGATGTGGTCCCTGCACGTGGATCCGGATGCCACTGCGGCCTTTGGACGCCTGATCATCGGATCTGTCATCAAAGGGCAGGGGACCGCCGGGATGTTTTAGGGGCGGCATGCCCCTCGCCCTCTGAGCCGAAGCTTGTGGAAGGCGACCACCTCATGCGCTTCGAAGTCGTGCTGGCGAATCCGCCCCACCCAATGGAAACTTGTTCTGGGAACTCGGCGGCCAAGGATTTAAGACGAGCGCAAAGCATCCGCCTTGTTTGGAAAAAGCCATCGGGGATTCTCCGGTGTATGTGGATTTTCTCGTAGACCACCCGCCATGCACCAGCGGCTCGGCCCAGATGGAAGACATCAAAGTATATTGCAACGGCCTGGCAATCGGGACGATAGTTTTGTCAAGGCACCTCTCAGCACCCCCCATGAATGCCTATCCGACCCGCCTCTTACCTCTGTTCGCCAAAAGGCCAGTGATGCCGCTGCGGCTTCGCCATCTTCCGGTGCTAGGCCTGATCCTGTCCGTGATTTTGCCATGGCTCAGCGGAGGAGCATTTGCCCAGGAAACTCCCAGTGCGGAACTCCGTTCAAGGCTGGCCGGGCTGGCGCGCCAGGCCAACGACGCTTCGGTGCAGATGGCGGCCCTGGAGGACTTGATTGCAGCCACGCCGCAAAAGGTGGCCGCGTTGGAGACGGCCATCGGGCAGTTGGAGAACCCTCCGGGACCAACTGGAGGTCATCAATCAAAACAACCTCATCAAACTGCTGCTGGTGTTGTCCTATGAAATCTATTCCACCGTGGATCAGACGATGGGAGCCAGCCAATCCGCCGTGCAATCGTTTATGAATCACGGCATTTCCTATACGTTGGGCCGGGTGGCTTTTGAAAATGCGGGGGATGCGGCCCGCAAGGCCATGGGATTGAACGAATCCAACTACCTCAGCCCCCGCTGTGCCAGTGTGCGCCGGGTGACGGAGGCCGCCGTGCTCGGCGCTCAGCACGGTGGGGCCGGAGGTTGTGATGGCGGCCTTTCGGAACGCAGGCGTCTCGCCGGCGCGGCCCGCGGGCTTTGCGCCTGAGCAGGTGATGATCCAGGAAAATGTGGGGCGCGCAGTGCGCGTTCCGGGGACGGCACCGGTGAGCCAGCCTCGGCTGATTCCGCCGAAAGTGTGGCTCACGGCTGACTCGCACAGTTTGTATTCCAAAGCCCAGGAGTGCGTGGAGACGTGGCGGAAGGTGAACCCGACGTGGGCGGTGACTCTGATGGACCGGGAAGAGCGATTCGATTTTGTGCGCACGGTCTATGGCGGAGAAATCTGGAGGGTTTTCCAAACGATGCCGCTGGGGGTCATGGAGGCAGATTTCTGGCGGTACCTCGTGGTGCATCATCACGGTGGCGTCTATGCCGATACGGATGCGAGCTGCATGGAGGAGGTCGAGCGCTGGGTGGCGGCGGAAGATGGGCTGGTGCTCGGCTTGGAAAATGAGGTGCATTTTGAAAACTGGACCTTCGCTGCCAAGCCGGGGCACTCGGCGCTGGGCAGAGTGATCGAACTGATCCTCAAAAGGGCGCACGGCGGCTGGAGAATGGAAGACGAACACATGGTCCATTACCACACCAGCCCCGGGGTCTTCAGTGATGGGATTCTCGGCTATTTGCGAAAAAAAAGGACTGATCTCGCGCGGCTTGCTGGAGTCCACCAGAGTCGGACATCGGCGGATGGGTTGATTCGCATTTACCCCTCGGCCATGCTGCTCCGGGGGGCGGTCGTGCACCATTTCGGCTCGGCTACCTGGGGCCAGAGCTACAAATCCTGGACGAAGGAACGGCAGGCGATGAGGGCGCGCACGGAAGTCGCCACCTCGTAGACGTGACGTGGAAGAGGGAAAGGGCGCCGTGAACCAAATGAAAGCCGATCCAAAAAGGAAGCGTCTCCGGCTAAAGATAAATGGTTCGGCCGCGGGGCCAAGGATTCTCCGGCAGCGGAGATTTGGCGGATGGGCCGGCAGCGCGGTGGCGTCAGGCCGGTTCAAGAATGAGGATGCGTTCGTCATCGGTGGTGAGCTTGCCGGTCCACGCGCCTTCGGGGGCTTTCCCGGAGATTTCCCGAGCCAAAGCGAGTGCGGCGGGTCTGTTCTCTACTGCCGCGGGGAAAGGAGCGATTTGTTGGGCGCGACCGTCAGCGAACTTCGAGCAGGTGCTTGACCGAGGCTGCAAAATGACCAATGGTGCTGCATTTCTGCCATATGGGGACAGGCACTTTAGGCTGCGATTTCTGTTCCCTCATCTACCCATGCGGCTGCCGATCTGGTAGATGAGCACGGCGAGGCCGTACCCGGTGGCGGTCATGTAGGCGAACTGGAAGAGCGGCCATTTCCAGCCTCCGGTTTCGCGGCGGACGATGGCAATGGTGCTGAGGCATTGCATCGCGAAAACGAAGTAGACAAGCAGACCGAGGCAGAAGGGGATGGAATAGACCGGTCGTCCGTCCGGGTGTTTTTCCCCGCGCAGGCGATCGCGGAGTGGGGTTTCGTCCTCGTCGGCCCCTTCGACCGCATAGATCACACCCATCTGGCTGTTGAACACTTCGCGGGCTCCCTGCGCGCCGATGAGGCCGATGGCGACCCGCCAGTCGCCGCCCATCGGGCGCACCAGCGGCTCGAGGGCATGGCCGAGGCGGCCGGCGATGCTTTGTTCGACCTGTTTGGCGGAGTCGCCGCCATCTGCCTTGGGGTAGGTGAGGGCGGCCCAGAGGATGATCGACAGCCCGAGGATGACGGTGCCGGCGCGGCGGACGAACATCCAGGCGCGGTCGAGCATCTGGCGCACGATGCCGGCGAGAGCCGGGGTCTTGTAGCTTGGCAGTTCGAGGATGAGCGGCGTGGAGACGCCTTTCATCAGAGTGCGGTTGAAGAGCCACGCGAAGAAGAAGGCTCCGAGCGTGCCCAGCGCGTAGAGGCCGAGTAAAATGAGCGCTTTGCCCCAGGCCGGCATCAGCTCCGGCGGAAAGAGCAGCGGAATGAGCAGCGCATAGACCGGCAGGCGTGCCGAGCAACTCGCGAGCGGGGCGACCATGATGGTGATCAGCCGGTCCTTCGGGCTGTCGATGGTGCGCGCGGCCATCACCCCGGGTACCGCACAGGCGTAGCTGCTCAGGATGGGCAGAAAGCTCTTGCCATTGAGTCCGACCCTGCCCATCAGCCGATCCATCATGAAGGCCAGCCGCGCCATGTAGCCGGTGTCCTCCAGCAGTCCGATGAAGAAAAACAGGATCAAAATCTGCGGCAGAAAGACCAGTACCCCCGCCACCCCCGCGATGGCTCCGTCGATGATCAGGCTGCGCAGGTCGCCATCGGGCATGATCCCCTGGACCCAGCCCCCCAGGCCGCCGATCTCGCGGCCAAAGAGGTCGCCTCCGCCCAGCACCGCCTCGATCCAGCCCATCGGCGCCTCCGCGACCTTGAAAATGAGCGTGAAAATGACTGCGAGGACCGCCAGCAGCGCGGTCCATCCCCAGACTCGGTGGAGCAGGATCGCATCGAGCCGGTCGGTGAAGGAAAGCGCTGAAGTGTCCGGACGGCGGACGACCTCCCCGCAGAGCGCCCCGATCGCCTCGTACCGCGCGGCCACCAGCCGGTCCTCCCATCCCGGTACCTCGCGCTCCAACTGGTCGCGAACGGCGTGGAGTGGGGCCAGCGCGTCGTCGGCGATGCCGTAATGTGTGGGGTCGTGGGAGGAAAGCAGGTACAGCGGCTCCAGGAGCGGCGCGTCGGACCGGACCAGTCCGGTCTCTGCCAGTGTTTCCCGGCTCCGCAGCAATCCGCCGCGCACCGCCACCGGGAGCAGGTCAGGCAGTCCGTGCGGGGCGGCCAGGTCGTCCCGCGACATCGCCAGCTTCAGCTCGATCAGGCCCTTTTTGATCGACGCCTGGGTCGGCACCACCGGCACGCCGAGGCGCTCGGACAGGCGGGCGACATCCAGCCGGATCTGCCGGCTGACGGCGACATCCACCATGTTGAGGGCGACGATCACCGGCAGCCCCAGTTCGATGATCTGGGTGACCAGGTACAGGTGCCGCTCGAGGTTCGAGGCGTCGACGACGCACACGACGCGGTCCGGTCGCGGCGTGCCCGCCGCCCGTCCGAGCAGCACGTCGCGCATGACCGACTCGTCGGGCGAGCGCGCGTTCAGCGAATAGCTGCCCGGCAGGTCGATCAGCGTCATTTTTCTCCCGTGCTGGGAAAAACATTCGCCAACCTTTTTTTCGACGGTGACGCCGGGGTAGTTCCCGACCTTTTGGCGGAGCCCGGTGAGAGCGTTAAAGAGCGTGGATTTTCCGCAGTTGGGGTTGCCGACGAGGGCGTAGACCAGCGGAAAGTCGGGGGTGGCGGGCATGGCTTCAGCTCGGGGTGACCTCGATCATGTCCGCCTCGGACTGGCGCAGGGAAAGCAGTGATCCCCGGAGGGAAATCTCGATCGGGTCGCCCAAGGGGGCGCGCCGGACCAGGGTGAAGCGGGTGCCCGGAACCAGCCCCATTTCCCGCAGCCGGGTCAGCGAGGCGCTGCCTCCAGGCAAGGCTTCGACCACGGCGGAGGTGCCGGTGGGAAGATCGGAGAGACGCACGGTCGCAGGCATGACGGCTGGTGGAATCCCCAGTCAAGCCATTGCGGGGCTGACCAGGATGGCACCGGCGAGCTGGCGGCTCAGGCCCACCCGCGAGCCGCAGACGGAACACACCACCGTGCCGCTGTTGTTCAGCACGCGGACTTCCGCCTGCTCACAGAACCCCATCTCCCGAAGCCTCGAACACAGGGCCTCCTGGCCCTCCAGCCGCAGCACACGGACAGTTTCGCCGGTTTGCGCATCGCGGAGAGCCTGAGGCGGTTGATCAGGAGTGGAGGTCATGGATAAGAGAACCGTGCGCGCACCGTGGCACGCCTCGATTTTCACCTTATGAGAACGATTCGCAAAAGCAATGGTTTTCGTCCTTGGAATCGGGCGGGGGAGCGGGCCGTCGGTTATCCGTCCAGCGGGGGCGCGGGGTGGTCAGGATGGGCGCGCTGGAATGAGTTCCATTTTTCCAGTCCGGCGGCGGTGACCGGTGCGAGCCCGCCGCCGGCAAAGCGACGGCTGGAACCGCCGCCCATCGCCCGCGCCGGGGGGCTCCCGCAACGCTACAAAATTGCCCGCGCCATCGTGCCGACGAGGCCGCCGGGCAGGTCAAAGTGGCCGCCGTGTTTGGCGAGGGCCAGATGAGCGACTTCGGTGAGCCACCTTTTCGAGGTTTCGACCGTCTCGATGGTCAGGCCGTCCGCGGCCACCCGGTAGCTGGCGGTCAGCTGGACCGGTGCCGGTTCGCCGTCGAGGTCGAGCTCGAGCAGCAGTTTTTTCTCCGCGGAACGCAGTTCGAAGTGGCGGAGCTTCAGCCAGCCCAGTCCCTGGGCGGCGATGCGGGCCTCCAGGGCCTTGCGGATGACGGAGTCGATCATGGGAAGGCCGACGAAACGAGGAGGAGACGGGGGATGGCAAGGGGATTCTTGACCTGGCGGAACCCGGGGCGCGGGCACCGTCCCGCGGTGCGGCCGAGCCGAGGCCCCGGCCAGGCGCTTTTTACTCGGGTTGCCGGTCCCCTGCGGACGGCTTCCCGGGGGCGCTCCGCTCCGGCCCGCGGCGGAACAGCTGCGACCACATTTCAGCGCGCTGACGCCAGAGTTTGAACTGCTCCTCACTCAGCACCTCGGCGAGTTTTTCGGTCTGTTCGTTGTCCATGGCCTCGATGGGGGCGCGGCCGCCATCGACGTCGGACGCCGCGGTCCCGGCGGCAAAGTGGGCAAAGAGCGCGTCCTTTTGGGCATCGCTCAGGTGGAGGGTGCTTTGCAGGTCGGCAAGCAGGCGGTTGGCAAAGATTTCGCGGCGGCCGGCTTCTTCTTCGAGGGCGAAGGCTTCGTATTCGGCCCATTGCTCGCCGCCGAGCGCGCTGGCGATGGTTTGGTCACGACGCGCAAGGATGATCGCTGCTTCCGCGGGATCGGGCGGAGTGCCGGACGTGCGCGCGGCCTCGTGCAGCGAGCGTTCCGCCGCCTCCGCCTGGGTGGTCGCCTCGGCGATGACGGCGAGCTGGGTGTCGTCGAGCTCGAGGCGTTCGTGAAGCGCGGCGCGGCGGGATTCGCGCTGCTGCTGCCGCTGGAGTTCGCGCCATTCGTCCCATTTACCGCGGCGATCGGGCCGGGGGCCGGGCGAGCGGGCGGCGAGTGCCGGCGCGGCGGCCGTGGCGGTGACGTGCAGGGGGGCGGGGATTGGGGGGGCGACGGCGGCGGCACCCGCTCCGGCTCCGGCGGCGAGCAGCGCGCGGTTCTGCGACTGCAGGTCCTGGATGCGCACGGCCTGCCAGGTGACGGGCACGGCGGCGGTGAGCGCGCAGGCGGCGAGGAGCTGGGCCTTGGTGAGGGCGACGGCCTTTAGAAACACGGCGGCGGCAGGACCGGTGGAGGGCGCGCCGGCACCAAGGCCGGCCAGTGCGCTGCCGAGGCCGGCCGGGGCGGCGTCCACGGCGCGGGGCAGGACGGCACTGGCGAGCACGGCGGCGGTGGCGGTCACCCCGCGCCGCTGAAAGGCGGCCGAAAGTTTGTCCACGGCCCGGGAGACCCGCTTGCGCGCGGCCTCCTCGCTGGTGCCCAGCGCCGCGCCGGTGTCGCGCAAGCTCAGGCCGCGCAGGAATCGCAGCACGATGGCCTCGCGATCGGGCCCCGGCAGCGTGGAGAGCGCGTCATCCAGGTGCGGCAGCAGGGCCCGCGCCCGGGCGGCCTCCTCATCCTCGCCGGCGGGGTCCTCGGTGGGTGGGTGCAATTTCATTTCTTCTTCGGCGTAACGGCGTTCGCGGGCGTGGCGGCGGGCCTCGTCGCGCTGGCGGCGGACGGTTTCGAGCAGGGTGGATTTATACAGCCAGCCGCCCACGCTGACCCGGGTGCTGAGCCAGGCGGCCTTGGCGGCCAGGGCCAGAAAGACCTGCTGGGCCACGTCGGCGGCCAGATCGCCCCGGCCGGTGCGGCGCAGGGCGGTGCTGAAGACCATGTTCTGATGCCGGACGACCAGCTCGGCAAACGCCCGCTGGTCGCGGCTCGTCGCAAATTCGCGGAGCAGTTGGGCATCGGTCAACGCGGCAGGCATGGCTGCTGTCATTCTGCCGCACAACCCGAAACCGGACAGAAACTTTGCCGCGGGCGGCAGGATCGGTGTCGCTCCAAAAAAATCTGTCCGGTTGCCGGGATGGCGGCAGCAGACTGATGCAGACGGGGTGTCCGGTTTTTGCGGAAGCCGCTCCCCGGCGACCGGCCGCCCTTTCCCTGTGCGGTGCGGTGCCACCTCCGGCGTTTATCTCCTTCCCTCCCTGACCGCAACCAAACCACCAACCCGACCATCGCCATGAAAGGCACCCCGTTCCTGTTCCTGACGCTCGCCCTGCTGGCGACCCCCGTCGTCTTCGCTGATCCCGCCACCGCCGCCGACGAGGTCAAGGCCGCCGCCAAAAAGCTCGCGGAAGCCGCGAATTATTCCTGGACCACCACCACCACTGTGCCCGAGGGCAGCCGCTGGCGTCCGGGCCCGTCCACCGGCAAGACGGCCAAGGACGGCTACACCTGGCTGAGCACCGCCATGGGCGACCGCACCAGTGAGTCGATTCTCAAAGGCGGCAAATACGCGACCAAGGGCGAAGCCGGCTGGCAAACGCCCGAGGAGCGCCGGGCCGCCCGCGAAGCCGGCGGCGGCGGCGGCGGCGAAGGCCGTGGCGGCCGTGGCGGCGGCGGGCGCAACCTGGAAAACTTCAAAGCGCCGGCCCAGCAGGCCGAGGAGATGGTGGGCAAGGTCAAGGATTTGAAGAAGGACGGCGAGGTCATGGTCGGCGACCTGACCGACGAAGCGGTGAAAGGCCTCCTGACCATGGGCGGCCGCCGCCGCGATGGCAGCGAGGCCCCCGCGCCCACCGAGGCGAAGGGATCGGTCAAGTTCTGGATGAAGGACGGTGCCTTGGCCAAAATGGAGACGTACGTCAGCGGTAAGCTCAGCGTCAACGGCAATGAAATGAAGATCGACCGCACCTCCACCACCGAGATCAAGGATGTTGGCACCACCACCCTTGAGGTGCCGGAGGAAGTGAAGAAAAAGCTCTAACGTTCCGCCAGCGTTTCCAAGTCGCCGCGCGCGACTTTTCTCTTCCGACACCCCGGGTGCGGCTCAGTCTCCGGCTGAGCCGCATCTTAATCCACTGCCCAACTCATCCGGTGCGGCCTGGCCAGAGACCGCCGTCCGCACCCCTTTTCCCATCCACTTATGAAAAAGCCCGCCCTCATTCTCAATCTCCTCTGGGCTGCCATCGCTGCCGGCACCTTCTATGGCGGCGTGCTCTGGCGCGGGGGTCGGGCCACTGGAGCCGCCGCCGCCGCCCCCGTCCGGGTGACCACTCCCGAGCCGGTCAAGCTGGCCGGCAGCGGCAAATCCTCCATGATCAAGGCCGGAACCGTCTCCCGGGATGACGAGGTCCTGGATTTCTTCAAGCGTTACGGCCTCGACAGCGGCAATCCGCTGAGCGCGGACACGATGACACTCGCGGTGACCGAGGCGCTGCGCGAGACCAACCCGATCAAGAGCCAGATGCTCTTCGCCCGGCTCATGGAGGAGCTGACCCCCGAAAACGCGCAGGCGGCCCTGGTCATGTTGAAGGAAAATACGGCCGGCTGGGAATCGATGCGTTATATGGGCATGCTCGCCTACGCCTGGGGCGGCGTGGATCCAAAGGCGGCCATGGAGCAGCTCCAGCAGGGCGGCGGCCGCGAAACCCGCATGGGCGTGGGCACGGCGCTCACAGGCTGGGCCGCCCAGGACCCGCAGGCCGCCATGGCCTGGCTCGAGAACTATGACGGCGAAGACAAGGGCATGCTTTCCCAATCGCTGATCGGCGGCCTCGCCAAGTCGGATTTCGACGGTGCCTTGAAATACGCATCCGCCCTTGAGGACGACGGCGACAAGCGCCGGGCCTCCGAGACCCTGGCCCGCGAACTGATCCGCTCCGGCGGCGTGGACAAGGCCAAGGAGTGGTTCGCCTCCCTGGGTGATTCCGAAATGAAAAACGGGGCCTTCGGCACCCTCACCGATCAGCTCCGCCGCTCCGATCCGGCCAAAGCCGCCGACTTCATCCGCGAACACGCCAGCCAGCCGTATGCCCGCGACGCGGTGGCCGGTTTGGCCGAGGAAATGGGACGCAAAGACGTGCAGGAAGGCTTGAAATTTGTCAGCTCGCTGACCGGCCCCAACCAGGCCCGGGCGTATGCCGAGGTTGTCGGCGAGTGGATGGACCGCAACGAAGGTGCGGACAGCGTGCAGGCCAGTGAATACGTCACCCGCATGCCGGCGGGCGAAAACCGCGATGCGGCCGCCTCGGTCATCGCCCGCCGCGTGGCCGGTGAGGACCCTGCCGCCGCCATCGCCTGGGCCAGCTCCATCGGCGGTGTCGAGCAGCGCCAGGAAGCCATGGTCGAGGTCGGCCGCCGGTACCTCCGGTCCGACCCTGTGAACGCCCAAGCCTGGCTCGCCCAGAGCGGGTTGTCCGCCGAGGCCCAGCAGCAAATCACCGCGCCCCGCGAGGATCGCGGCTGGCGCGGCGGTCCTCCCGGCGGCGGCCGCCGTGGTGGCCGCTAGATAAGTTCGGGATTCTGTCCCCGGCTGGTCCCGGCCGCCTCCTGTGGAGGTGCCGGGACTCCCGCCGGCTCCAGGTCCCGGTTTTTCAAGTTTAACCATCCACGCTCTTCACGATGACATCCGATGCTTTCCTCACGACCGCAGTATTGTTCACTTTGACCCTGGGGTCCGCCCTCGGCGACTGGCCGCAGTGGCGGGGCCCCGATGGGAACGGGGTCGCCTCCGGGGCGACTCCGCCCACCGCCTGGAGCGATGCCTCCAACGTGAAATGGAAGGCCAGCCTGCCCGGATACGGCACTTCCACGCCCATCGTCTGGAAAGGAAAAATCTACGTCACCACCGCCATTCCCACCGGCAAAACGGCCGCTGGCCAGCCGGTGGCCGGGAAGAAGCCTGAAGCAGCGGCAGCCCCGCCGCCGCCTCCTCCTCCGGCGGGGGAGGAGGTCCCGCGTGGCGAGCGCCGCCGCCGGGAAGGCGGCCCTGGAGGACCGGGCGGGCGTTCGCGATCGGAAGCTCCCACCGAAGTCATCCAGTTCGTGCTCCTCTGCGTGGATCTCGAAACCGGGAAAACGCTTTGGCAGAAGGTCGCGCAGGAAGTGGTGCCGCACGAGGGACACCACCAGGATCACGGCTTCGCGTCGCATTCGGCCGTGACCGACGGCGAGATGGTCTATGCGTATTTCGGCTCCCGTGGGCTGCACGCCTACTTGCTGGATGGGGAGCCGCGCTGGTCCAAGGACCTGGGGAAAATGCAGACCCGTGCGGGTTTTGGCGAGGGCAGTTCGCCCTTGCTTTTTAGCGACTCCATCGTCATCAACTGGGACCATGAAGGGGCGGATTTTGTCGCCGTGTTCGACAAAAAAACGGGTGCGGAGCGCTGGCGCAAGGAGAGGGATGAGCCCACCAACTGGTCGACCCCGGTCGGTCTGACCCACAATGGCGTCGCCCAAGTGGTCATCAGCGCGACCAACCGCATTCGCAGCTATGCCCTGGCCACCGGCGAGGTGCTGTGGGAATGCGGCGGCATGACCACCAACGTCATCCCAACGCCCACCGTCGGGCATGGCATGGTTTTCGCCATCAGCGGCTTCCGTGGCAATGCGCTGAAGGCCATCCGCCTCGGGCGCACCGGCGACCTGACCGACACCGACGCCGTGGCCTGGAGCTACGATGCCAAATGTCCGTATGTGCCGTCTGCGCTGCTTTCGGGCGACCGGCTCTGGTTCTTTTCGCAGAACACCGGGCTGCTGACCTGCCTTGATGCCAAAACCGGCAAGGTGCTGATCGATGCCGAACGCGTCGAGGGCTTGACCGGGGTTTACGCATCGCCGATCGCCGCCGACGGGCGCATTTATTTGCTCGGGCGCAACGGCGAAGCCGTCGTCATCAAGGACGCCGCCACCTACGAGGTGCTCGCTACCAACAAGCTCGACGACAAGTTCGACGCCTCGCCGGTCGCGGTGGGCGGGTCGCTGCTGCTCCGCGGTCATCAGCATCTTTATTGCATCGAGGGGAAATAACCGGGGTTCAGCACGGCGCGCCCTCTTGGGGCCCGCGATTCGCGATGGATTCCGGACGGGATCCGCGATAGGACTCGGATCATGCGCCCGTCCGCCGAGTTCCGCCCGCCCGTCCTGCGTCTTGCGCTGGTTTTCGTGCCCATGGGCATGCTGGCGGCGGTGATGCTCGGGTTGGCGGTTGAACCGGCCTTGCCGGGCGGGGGCGAAAGACCGCCGGCCGGCCCGCCGACGCTGCGGGCGTTTACCGGTGCGACGATTTTGCCGGTGTCGGGGCCGCCGGTGCCTGATGGCGTGCTGGTGGTGCAGGGCGGGCGCATTCTGGCGGTGGGGCCGCGGGCTTCGGTGGTGGTGCCGGCCGGGGCCGAGGTCATCGACTGCCCGGGCAAGGTGATTCTTCCCGGGCTGATCTGCACACATTCGCACATCGGGTCGCCCTCGGGGGGTGACGCCTCCTCCCCGCTGCAGCCGGAGACGCGGGTGCTTGATGCCATCGACATCCGGGACACCTCGCTGGCCAAGGCGCGGGCGGGTGGCCTGACCACGGTCAACATCATGCCCGGTTCCGGGCATCTGGTGTCGGGACAGACGCTGTACTTGAAGCTCCGTCCGGGTCGCACCGTGGAGGAGCTGGCGATTAAAAATGCCGATGGCACGCTGGCCGGCGGCCTCAAGATGGCCAATGGCACCAACAGCATCAGGGACGCGCCCTTTCCCGGGACCCGGGGGAAATCGGCCGCGCTGGTCCGTCAGGAATTTCTCAAGGCCCGCGACCATCAGCGCAAAATCGCTGCGGCCGGCGAGGATGCCAGCAAGCTTCCGGACCGCAATCTCGGGCTCGAGACCCTGGTCGAGGTGCTCGACGGCCGGCGCGTGGTTCACCACCACACCCACCGCGCGGATGACATCCTCACCGTCCTCCGCCTGAAGGAGGAATTCGGATTCAAGGTGGTGCTGCACCACGTCGCCGATGCCTGGAAAGTGGCGGACGAAATCGCCGCGGCCGGCGTCGGCTGCTCGATCATCAACCTCGATTCTCCCGGTGGCAAACTGGAGGTGCGGGACATCGACTGGAAGAACGGCGCGGAACTGGTGCGCCGGGGCGTGGTCACCGCGGTGCATACGGATGATCCGATCACCGATTCCCGCTGGATGCTGCGCAGCGCGGCCCTCAGCGTGCGCGGCGGCATGTCGCGGGAAAAAGCGCTCGAATCGGTCACCCTGGCCGGCGCGCGCCTGCTCGGACTGGAGGATAGCACCGGCTCGCTGGAGCCGGGCAAGGACGCCGATTTTGTGCTCCTCTCGGGCGACCCGCTTTCCATTTACAGCCGCGTGCTCGAGACGTGGGTCGAGGGGCAAAAAGTCTTCGATCTCGCGCGTCCGGATGACCGGTTGATGGCGGAGGGAGGCCCCGGGGCCGGCCACGCGCGCCTGGGCTCCACCTGCTGCTTCAGCCGATGAAAACTGACTTGTTTCTCTTCTTCCTGCTCGCCGCGGCCGCCCCGGCGCAGCTGGCGGTGAAGGTGCGCACGCTGCACCCGATGACCGGCGATCTGGCACCGCTGCGGGACGCGGTGGTTCTGTGCGGTCCGGACGGCAAAATCCAGCGCGTCGGCCCCGCCGCGGAAGTGCCGGTGCCGGACGGTTGGCGGGTGGTGGAGGCGGAGGTGGCCGTGCCGGGCTTGATCGACGCCCGCACCACGGTCGGCCTGTCCGGCGTGCTCAATTGGGACCGGCGGGACCAGGAGCAGCTGGAGACCTCCACTCCGATGCAGCCGGAGCTTCGCGCGTCCGACGCCTACAACGGGCGTGATCCGCTGGTCCAATGGCTGCGGGAATTGGGCGTGACCACCATTCACACCGGCCATGCCCCGGGGGCGCTCGTCTCCGGCCAGACGATGATCTTGAAAACCGACCGCGCCTCCATCGTCAGCAAGCAGGATATGCTTTCGCCGCTGGCCGGCATCTCGGTCACCCTCGGTGCCGATGGATTCGGGAAGGAGGACAAGAAGCCGCCGGGCACCCGGGCCAAATCGGTCGCCCTCCTCCGCGCCGAGCTGATCAAGGCCCGGGAATATTCAGCCAAGCTCCAGCTCGCCGACGCGGCCAAACATCCCGACCGCGACCTGCACCTCGAGGCGCTGGCCGCGGTCCTGCGCAAGGAAGTGCCGCTTTTCATCACGGCCGACCGCCACCACGACATCGCCGCCGCCTTGCGCCTCCAGCAGGAGTTTGGCTTCCGCCTGGTTCTCGACAGTGCGGCGGAGGCGTATCACCTGCTGGATGCTCTCAAGGCATCCGGAGTGCCGGTCATCGTGCATCCCACCATGGCCCGGGCTTCCGGCGAGCAGGAAAATCTGAAGTTCACCCTGGCGGCCGAACTTCACCGCGCCGGCATTCCGTTCGCCTTCCAGTCGGGGTACGAAGCGTACGTGCCGAAAATCCGGGTTGTGCTCTTCGAGGCCGCCATGGCCGCTGCCCACGGACTCCCGCCCGAACAGGCCCTCGCCGCCTGCACCATCCGCGCCGCGGAAATTCTCGGACTCCAGGACCGTCTGGGCTCCCTGGCCCCGGGCAAGGACGCCGACCTCGCGCTTTATGACGGCGACCCGCTGGAGACCGCCACCCATTGCCTCGGCGTCATTATCGACGGACGGCTGGTCAGCACCGAAAAACGCTAAGTAGCATGACAATCCGATGTCGAGTTCGCGGGGTAAGCCTAACGCCCCAGTCCAGCGTCCCAGTCTTGATCACGTTGGGTGTGCCGCGGGGGCGACGATCCGGGGTCACCGACCCCGGTTAGTGCGCCCAGCGTCCCAGTTCAGCGCACCAGCCCAGCGCCACACCGCCGCCAAAGGGCCGCTGCCCCGCCTGCGGAGCGCGCGGAAAACGGGGAGGGAACAGGGAAGGCCGTGGTCCGAGGATATCCCCGCCTTCCGGTCCGCCGGATCGTCGATCGCCGGTTCGCCGTGGCGGTCACGCAGGGTTTCCGCAGATGGGAAAGACGGATTAAATCAGGTGCTGATGGTTGATGATTCGGATGGCGCCCCACTTATTGGCGGCGAAGTCCTCGGTGGCATGGGTGAGGCTCTGGTGGCCGGCCTTGCGCACTGGGGCCAGCAAGGC
>Ga0335396_10002706_pt1 | contig 21093 bp, 20 predicted proteins | sample FRY02_FD_205743 | JGI IMG/M metagenome (GOLD analysis project Ga0335396, IMG submission 205743) | Freshwater microbial communities from Lake Fryxell liftoff mats and glacier meltwater in Antarctica - FRY-02 (spades assembly) (version 2) | ecosystem: Environmental > Aquatic > Freshwater > Ice >... | reverse complement strand
GAGTACTGCTCTTCCACGATTAATGTGAGTTTGGTCATCTCGAGCCTCCAATACTCTCTAAGACACTCTGAGACCGCTGAATTTAGCTTCACGTTGATGAGCAAATATCGGGTAACTGACGTAACTTTTCAAATTATGACCACCCTTTCGGTTTTTAAACGTTCAACAATGCCAACGTTCAGCGCGCGCTTTGATGGCGTTGATCTGCGTGTCACCGGTTGGATGGCTCGGCACGGAATTCTGTTACTTCGAATTGCGCTGGGCGTTGTGTTCCTGTGGTTTGGAGCGTTAAAACTCATTCCGGGGCTAAGCCCGGCTCAGGACCTCGCCGAAAGAACCATTGAGGCCTTAACGCTTGGATTAGTCCCAATCTCATTAGCGCTTCCCGTGTTAGCGCTATGGGAAGTCGCGATCGGAATCGGATTACTGATCGGTCGCAGGATGCGCGTCATTCTGCTGCTCCTGTTTGTTCAAATGGCAGGAGCCGCTACGCCACTTCTTCTTTTCCAGCCGGAGACTTTTACGGTATTTCCGTTCGCTCCAACCCTTGAGGGCCAATACATTATTAAAAACATCGTGTTAGTAGCTGGAGCAATCGTTATCGGTGCGACGGTTCGAGGCGGTCGACTCACTTCAAAGCGGGGGGAACCCTGATCCAGCTGTAACTCAGCGGCGCGACTGTCGCGGAGTCCGTTTGACATCTACTGGTGAACCAGGGACATGTATCGCTACCGGGTGAGGCGTTTAAATCTAGCGAGCCAATAATTGTGCACAATATGCGGAGCGTCCCGTTGTTATCTCCCGACATGAAGCAAATGCGGATCAATTCCGCGATCAAGATTTTTTAACAATCGCAGTGGGTGAAATCGTCGAGCGAATTTGTCACTGAAGTGATGCAAAGCACACACTCGCTCGACTAGTTCGAACTCGAGCCAACGTGCGGACAAAACAACACGATTGATCCGAGAATAATTGTTGACTACTTGATCCCATTTGTTAGAAAGAAATTGAACTTTCGTCCTAGCGCTGGAACGCTGCCGCGACTCCTGAATCCACGGGGACGATCAAACCCGTAGTGCGGGAAAACTCGTTAGATGTGAGTGCGACAACCGCAACTGCGACATGTTCGGGAATGACTTCGCGCTTCAAGATTGTGCGCTGTGCGTAAAATGCACCGAGGTCTTTTTCTGCGATGCCGTAGACCGCTGCTCGATTGGCACCCCAGCCCCCAGTGAATATCCCCGATCCTTGGATAACACCGTCGGGGGCAATTCCGTTTACTCGGATTCCATGCTCACCGAGTTCTACAGCGAGCAGTCGTACTTGATGAGACTGGTTTGCTTTAGCTGCGCTATAGGCGATGTTGGATGGGCCTGCAAATACGGAGTTTTTGCTTGCAATGTAAATAATGTCGCCACCCATGTTTTGAGCGAGCATCACCCGTGCGCACTCGCGCGAGACGAGGAAAGACCCACGAGCCATGACGTCGTGCTGCAGATCCCAGTCGTCGATAGTGGTGTCGAGAAATGGTCGACTCAGGGACAGACCCGCATTATTTACAACGAGGTCCACACCACCAAATGCCAAGGCGGCTGCGGCAACCATGAGCTGCACGGCCGCTTCATCTGTGACATCTACTTCAACAGCCACGGCAACGTCAGGACCACCTAACGCTTCGGCGACAGTGCGAGCAGCCTCGATATTGCGGTCCGCAATCACAACAACTGCGCCATCTTGAACGAGCGCCTCTGCCGTTGCCTTACCGATCCCGCTGCCGGCTCCCGTGACCAGTGCAACGCGACCTGCGTGCCGCTTGGGTGCGGGCATTCGCTGTAGTTTTGCTTCTTCTAAACCCCAGTACTCGATGCGGAATTTTTCTTGTTCTGAGATGGGTTCGTAGGTCGAGAGAGACTCAGCACCGTGCATAACGTTGATCGCGTTGACGTAGAATTCTCCCGCAACACGGGCGGTCTGTTTGTTCGCTCCAAAAGAAAACATCCCCACTCCAGGCACAAGCACGATCGCGGGATCTGCGCCTCGCATCGCGGGACTCTCCGGTGTGGCCCACCGCTCGTAGTACGCCGCATACTCTGACCGGTACTCCTCGTGCAGTTCGTGCAGCCGGGCTTCGAGTACTTCTAATGGAGAAGTGGGTGGGAGATCAAGCACCATTGGCCGTACCTTGGTACGCAGGAAGTGATCAGGGCATGAAGTACCCAGGGCAGCAAGCTTGCGGTGACGCGGACGAGCGAGGAAATCGAGAACGACATCGCTGTCTATCAAATGGCCGACCATCTGTCGATCGCGTGATGCTATCCCTCGCATTACCGGTGCGAGCCGAGCTGCGAGTGCTAACCGTTCTTTCTTTGGCAAAGGTTCGTAATCGGGCAACACAGGGCCGAAGGGGTCAGCACGCCCATTTTCCGTGATAAAACGTTCCGAGGTGCGAATGATGAATTCCGAACGGTCTTCACATTCCTGTGAAGTACTTCCCCAAGCTGTGATCCCATGACCGCCGAGGATGCAGCCGATCGCCTGCGGGTTGTTGCGTTGGATTTCTGCGATCTCGAGCCCGAGCGAAAAGCCAGGTCGGCGCCAAGGTACCCAAATAACGGTGTCACCGAAGCAGCGCCGGGTGAGTTCTGGACCGTCAGCGGCAGTGGCAAGAGCGATACCTGAGTCAGGGTGGAGATGGTCAACATGATCGAGGTCGATGAGTCCGTGCATGGCAGTGTCGATCGAGGGGATCGCTCCTCCGGTACCGTGCAGGCAGTAGCTAAAAGCCGAGACCATTTCGTCGTCGTATTCCTCGCCCCGAAAAACCCCGACCAGGCCGCGCATCCGGTCAAGCCGGAGGACCGAGAGTCCGGCTTGGGTCAAGGTTCCGAGATCGCCACCAGATCCCTTTACCCACATGACCTCTATCGGTGTGCCCGTTGCTGGGTCAATCACCTCGCCGCAAGCTGACGTGTTGCCACCGGCGTAGTTGGTATTGCGCGGATCCGAGCCGAGTCGATTTGACCGACCGAGCAGATCTGCCACAGGTGACTTTTTCACAATAGCTCCCGAAGTTGAAGAAGTGTTATAAGATGTGATATTATCAAGATGTAACACGGATTGCAAATAGGAGACCGATGGCTACCGAAGGATCCCTCGCTGCCGAAGAACGTCAGGAGTTGCTGCTGTCGACGTTGCGTCGGGAGAGTCGCGTTGAGATCGAAGAAGCAGCTGGACGGCTTGGTGTGCACCCCATGACTATCCGCCGGGCGCTGAAGTCACTGGAACGGTCCGGTCGTGCACGTCTCGTTCGCGGTGGTGCGGTTTATGTTGGGACCGAGGAATTCACCGTTCGCCAGTCCCGCGCATTGAGTGCCAAGCGCCACATCGCCGAAAAATTACAAATGCTGATCACGGATCATGACTCAATCGGCCTTGACGCGTCTAGCACTGTTTATTGTCTGGCTGAAAAAATGCCAGAGACCGTATCGACGGTGGTCGTGACCTACGGAATCCAGACTTTTCAAGCTTTGCAAAACGTGCCGAAGGTGCAAGTAATACTCTCTGGCGGCAAGTTAGATCCACGTACTGGAAGCTTGGTAGGGATGGTGGGACAGCAGGCAATCGAGCGATTCAGTCTCTCTTGCTGCATCCTGTCCGCCACCGCTCTGGACGCTGATGCAGGCACTATGGAACCTACGCTTGAAGAAGTTGCAATGAAACAGGCACTAGCGAACTCTTCTGATCGCGTGATCCTCGCAATTGATTCCACAAAACTTTCGCAACGTTCTGCAGTGCGCTCGATCGAACTGTCTCAGCTCGATGTGATTGTTACCGAGCTTGATCCAAGCGACCTTCGACTCGACCCGTATCGCGATTTCGTTGAGTTGCGATGATCACCGCATCAGTGCCACCAGCAGCAGTATCCCAACGTCCGTACAGAGCGGGTCCGTCTTTCACCAATTGAAACGAGGAAACATGCCTGACCTTTCCGGTTCTATCGCCGTTGTAACTGGAGGCGCACGCGGTCTCGGACTTTCCACGGCCCATGCTCTCGCCGAGTGCGGAGCTTCAATTGGCCTCATTGATGTCTTGCCAGAGGTCTGCGAAGTGGCGACGTCACTCGCCCAAGAGCGGGGCGTCCAAGCCGTGGGTGTGATCGCGGATGTGAGAAACGCCCAAGAGGTTGAGGCCGCAGTTGACCACCTTCAGCAGCAGCTCGGTACACCAGATGTGCTCGTTACTTCCGCTGGGATCACGAGCTGGGGAGACAGCACTGAGGTCACTCCAGACGAATGGCAACGCGTACTTGACATCAACCTAAATGGCACTTTTTTTGCAGCGCAGTCCTTCGCACGTCGACTACTCGCTGAAAGGCGAAGCGGGTCCGTTATTTTCTTTTCATCAATGTCGGGCAGGATCGTGAATATTCCACAGTTTCAAGCTTCGTATAACTCGTCTAAAGCGGCGGTGAGCATGCTGGCCAAGTCTCTCGCGGTCGAATGGGCGCCCGCGGGCATCCGCGTGAATGCACTCGAGCCGGGTTACACACTTTCTGATATGACCCGACAATTCATGGATGCCAATCCCAAACTTGCGGAGCAGTGGACGTCCCTCATCCCGATGGGGCGCATGGGTGAGCCGGGTGATCTCGTTGGTGCTGTTACCTTTCTCGCATCTTCCGCATCTTCCTACCTCACCGGTCAGTCGATTGTGATTGATGGCGGCTACACATCCATATGATCAAAAATAGTTTTGCCGCAGTGGATCTCGGCGCTACGAGTGGGCGAGTAGTTCTGGGAACATTCGGACAGTATGGCTTCGCACTCGATGAAATCCATAGATTCGCTAATGCCCCGACCACCATCGACGGCGTGCTGTGTTGGAACGTCGAATACTTATTTGAAGAAACGCTCATAGGTCTCACAATGGCACAGTCGCACGTAAGAGAAAGCGGATCCACCCTCGAGGGAGTTGCCGTCGATTCTTGGGGCGTGGATTACGGGTTGGTCGACGTCAGCACCACCTTGATTGCACCCGTTCGTCACTATCGGGCTGCGGAGAATTCGATTGTTGCGTTGGCAAATGAACTGGTGCCCGCATCTGAGGTTTATGCCCGAATGGGTATCACACAATTAGCCATTAACACTTGCTTTCAGTTGATCCGCGATGCTCGTCAGGGCTTACTACAACCGGGAGTAACTGCCCTGTTGGTGCCAGACCTATGGACGGCATGGCTTACGGGCGTGCGTGGAGCCGAGCGAACCATTGCCTCTACGACCGGACTACTCGACTGGGAAAGCCACGACTGGGCGAAAGACTTCATGGAACGCTGGGGGATCCCAGACAAGGTCCTTGCAAGCATTGTTGAAACTGGCAGCCTGGCAGGTGGCACCCTTCCCGCGATCACAAAACGGATCGGCGCACTCAATCCGGTCCCTGTTTATCGAGCGCCAGCACATGATACGGCCAGCGCCTTTGCCGCGGTCACATCGGTGAATTCAGACGCTGCCGTGATTTCGTGCGGCACTTGGGCGCTAGTTGGCTGTTTGAACGCCACGGCAGTGCTCACTGAATTCGCAGAGCAAACCGGTTTCACTAATGAAGTTGCAGCCGACGGTTCCGCATTGCTGGTGCGTAACCTCAGTGGCACGTGGTTGCTTGAGGAATGCTTTCGAGTTTGGGCAGACGAGCATTCACTTGATGCTTTAACTCTGCGGACACATCTCTTGAGAGCGGCCCAGAGCGAGTCGGTTCAGGTCAAGGGAACGATTGATTGCGGGGCGCCTGAATTGATCGGCACTCGGGACATGCCACATCAAATCTGCGAGATCTACAGTCGAGAGCACGGTGACACCGAACTCAATCAGCCACAAATCGTACGTTTGATTCTCGAGAGCCTGGCTGAATCCTTTGCTCGCACTATCGTGCAAACCAGCGAGATCACTGGCCGAGCGCTGGTCGAGATCGTCATGATAGGCGGAGGTTCTCGAATCGAACAATTAGTATCGCTGACCAAGAGAGCAACGGGCCTGCCCGTCCGAATTAGCCATCAAGAAGCAACGAGTGTTGGCAATATCTGCATGCAGGCTGTTAGTGCTGGCGTATTCACGACCATGGATCAGGCCAAAGACGCAGCTCACGCCAACGAGAAGGGGAATTGAGATGACCAAGCGTGAGGACCTTTTGACTCTGTGCCGCACACTCGGCGAACCGTCCCGCGACTTGGTTCAAAGTGCCGAGGGAAACGTCTCGATGAAACTCGATGATAACTCGATGGTGATCAAAGCAAGTGGGTGCGCTTTGGCGACCATGAACGACAACGATCTTGTAGACGTTGATATTCCAGCAATTCTTACTCTGCTTGAGTGTGAACCCTCCGACGATCAGACTAAATCAACATATCGTGCGTCGCTGCGTATCAAGACCGAGAAGATGCCCTCCGTGGAGGCGATCCTGCATGCGGTGCTGTATGAAATCACCCAAGCGCGAGTCATTGGGCATACCCACCCAACTGCGGTGAACATGCTTACCTGCTCCATTAATGCGCACTTACTCGTCGCTGGTTCCCTCTATCCTGATGCGGTCGTCATGCTCGGGCGACGTCAGGTACTCGTTCCATATACCGATCCAGGTGTGCCGCTCGCACGAGCTGTCCGAGATGCTGTGCTCAAGTTCATCGCTCAAGAAGGTATTGCACCGAAAGTTATTTACTTGGCTAACCACGGACTCTTAGTAGTTTCTGACTCCACACGCAGCGTCTTACAGATCACCGAGATGGCCGTGAAGAATGCACGTATTTTGCACGGAGCCCTCGCTGCCGGGGGCCATCACTTCTTACCCCCTGAACAAGTTGATCGGATCGATCGACGTCCCGATGAAGATTATCGTCGTAAAGCACTAAATGCCGAGTAATAACGCCGAGCAAAGGAGTACCTATGTCCACCACCCCCGTAGCAATCGTGTCCGGAGCCAGTTCAGGGATCGGACTGGCCTGCGCTATCGCCTTTGATCGCGCTGGAATGCGTGTCGTGCTGATCGGTCGTGATCTCTCACGACTTGAGAGCGTGGTTTCAGAATTCACAAACACACCCGTGCTTGTTCCCGGGGACATTGCTGATCCACTCACCATGAAAACTGCCGTCGAACGGGCTTTGGAGAGTTTCGGGCGTCTTGATGTGCTGCTCGCTAATGCAGGGATCTATCTCCCGGAAAAGGGCTGGGAGGTAGACGCGATGGCCATTGATGCAATCGGGCGAACGAACGTGCTCGGCGTTATGCATTCCGTTCACGCGGTCTTACCACACTTCATCAGTCAAGGTATTGGCGACATCATCGTGACGAGCTCAGTCTCAGGCCATCAGGTCATTTCACAGGAACCGGTCTATTCAGCAACGAAACATGCGGTGCAGGCATTCGTGCACGGAACCAGGCGGCAACTTGTTGGTACCGGTGTACGCATGGGAGCTGTCGCACCGGGCATCGTGCTCAACGAGCTTTGGGGTGTGGCCAGTGGAGACTCAAGCATCGAATCGGGAGTTGCGACCGGACGCGGTATGCGATCGGAAGACGTTGCTGATGCGGTGATTTTTATGCTCAACGCTCCCAGGCACATCACGATCCGTGACCTCGTGATTCTCCCCACGAACCAGGAGATCTAAAGTGAAGTCGTCTTCGCGCGGGTGCGACCCGAAGCATTTCGGTTGCTCATGAGAGCCCTGCATCTTTGCAACAACGTGAAGATATGCTCAGGGCATGCCTTCGTTTGGAGTGGATATGACAAAAAGACTTGACGCAAAATTAGCAAGAATTAGGGCTGGTGAATATCAGGCTAAGGATTTCATCATCGCTGACGCAAAAGACGCGGATATGTCCGTAGGACTCACGGCCCCAGCGCCGTATCCCGGAAATGAAATTGGCCAATCAGGCCCTGGGATTTACCGGACCCGTCAGGAATACATCGGCGACATGAAGGCGCTGATAGACCAAGATGTCATTGACATCATGCTCACGTCGGCAGCCAATGGTGAAGTACTTTCCCAGGAACCAGGGCAACTCAAGGAAATAACCTTGGCCGTTCGCGGAAATGACTCAACAGATATTTGGAATCCTCGTGGCTCGAATTACACCGAATCAAAATCACGTCCCTATCAGAGTGTCAATCTCACCCGAGTTAGGGAATTTTGCGACTTGGCTCTCTATTCCTTTACGTTCAATAACGACACGAAATCGGATCTACAAAGTCTTGCAGCGTTCAAGGAATTTAGAATTCAGGCAACGGATCTAGGTATGCGTTATTTTCTGGAAGTCTTCAACCCTAATGCACCAAGGAATCTCAAAGAATCGGATTACGGCAGTTTCGTTAATGACAGTATTTACCGAACTCTCGCTGGCGTCACGCAGGCTGAACGACCAATATTTCTCAAAGTCGCATTCAACGGCCAAAAGAACCTAAAGGAACTCACTGAGCACGATTCGACGCTCATTGTTGGGCTTTTGGGTGGTTCGTCTGGGACGACCCGAGACACATTCGAACTCCTTGTCCAAGGCGAACAGTGTGGCGCGCGCGTCGTCCTATTTGGTAGAAAAATTCAACGAGCCGAGTCGCAGAGTGACTTAGTCCGATTGATGCGGTTGGTCATCGAAGGGGCAAAGACACCTACCCAAGCGGTCGAGGAATACCACGAATGTCTGTCTGAGAAAAAGATCAGGGCTCAAAGGTCGTTAGAAGTAGATTTGCAAGTAACTGACCCAGCTCTTCAAGGTGAATAATGAACAAGGGCGTACTGAGCGTAGGTACAAGTACCGTTGATTACACCAAGAAAATTGATCACCTACCGGAATTAGAATCTCTCGTACTGATTGATGAAATAACCCGCAGCACGGGTGGTCCGGGGTTGAATATCGCATTTAATTTACGTCAGTTAGACATGGAGCTTCCCGTTGAGGTGATCGTTTGTGTTGGAAATGACTCTGATGGTGAATATATCCTGGAGCAAACTACGCTTTGGGATATTGCAAATCTGCGCATGCAAGAGTCACAGACTAAGCAAACCGGTTACGCCGATGCGCTTACATTAAATTCGAGCGGTAGGAGGACTTTCCTTTTTCACGCTGGCGCAAACGAGGATTTAGATTTGACGTCTATCGATCTTGATCAATTCAAGCCTCGCATTTTGCACGTGGGGGCGCTTGGACTTCACAAGCTTGCTGATTCACGCTCACTTGGTGAACTAAACGAATGGATTGCGTTACTTAAGCGTGCAAGGTCGCTGGGGATTGAATCAAATATGGAAATGGTGCACCTTGATCCTGTTCGCGCTCGAGAGCTGGTACTTCCATGCCTACCGTATCTGTCGTCGTTGATCATCAATGAATCTGAGGCTGGTGCCTTACTTGACTTGGCAGTGAAAGTTGAAGGTGCTGATGCAACTGTCGATTGGGTTTTAATTGAATCAATGGCGTTGGATCTGATATCTCGGGGCGTTTCAAAGCTTTTGGTGATTCATACCCCAGCAGGAGCTGTTGCAGCTGATTCAACCGGAAAGACTTGGCGGCAAGGTTCGGTAAGAGTCCCCGAGACACAGGTCAAGGGAACAACCGGGGCCGGAGATGCTTTTGCAGCAGGTGTTGTGTACGGAATGCATGAAGACTGGGGAGTTCAAGACTGCCTCAGGCTGGGAGTGGCAACATCCGCACAAAACGTTCAATCGCATTTGACTTCAATCGGCGTTAAACCAGCAAGTGAAACGTTGGCCGAGGCTGACGTATTTGGCTACAGGTAATCCTCCGGTAGCAAAAGTCAGGCTCAGGCAGCTGGCGGACGGCACAGAATTCCCGTGCCGCCACTAATTTGAAAGCTGCCGGCCGAATGCGGGATCACCACGGCGTCACCCTTAGCCACGGTAAGTTGTCCGGAATTCTCGAAGTCGAGAGATCCATTGCCGGATAGGCACAGAAAGATTCCAAATCCAGCGTCTGTTTTTTCACCATTGCCCGGGAGGTAGTCAGCCCTGAAAAATGGATCTGCAATTGATTGGAAAATCGAATGTGGCGACCGCGCGGTCGTGTCGAATTTGCTAACGACTTCGGCACTTTCTTCCTCGCTAAGTGGTGAGAGTCTCAAAGCATCAAGTGCACTGTCAAAACCGAGGTTGAGATGGCCATCCTTATCTCCGTCAACTGCGAAACCATCCCATTCCAGCAGGATAGAAAGATCAGTCGGCTCTTGGAGTTCAAGCACCAAGATGCCTGAGTCAATTGCATGGGGAACTCCAGCAGGAACAAACACCGCATCACCAGCGGACACGTCCATGAAAACCAAGGATTCTAAGAGCGATTCGGAATCATGGGCCGCGACAAGTGCGGCAATTTCGGATTTCTCCATCTGGCGGCTGAACCCGAGTCCGACCTTGCCCTCAGGTGGAGCTTCAAGAACTATCCAGGCTTCGGTCTTGCCATGATTGATATGTAATTTCTCTGCAGCAAATTTTTGATTTGGATGGTAATGAACTGGAAGCCGTTGGTCTGGATCCAAAAGTTTCACCAAAATTTCAGTGGAAGGCCCAAACTTGTCAACATGTGTCTGGCCCAGCCACAGTACTGGATTAGCTTCAATAGTATCTCTCAACAAAGTGCCATCGGTTAGCTTAGATAGTCCAGTTTCGCTTTCGCCGAATCGAGTTGTGGTGGAAGCGATCCACTCCTCTGGTCGCATGGGACCGCCTGGCCCGTTGCGGAGTTTCCCGATTCGATATCCACCCTTATAAAAGTGATCAAATTGATTGGAAGGCAACTTTGCGGGGATAATTTCTGCAGAGGTCATAACACTAGTTTATTGGTAGATGATTGCCGCTTTCACGCGATTGCACTGGAAGGACAAATTCCCAATCGATTGCGGATTCAACGCGGTCACCTTCTTCGTTAATAACCCGAATTTGACCTGGCGCTGGCGTCTCGATTGAAGTGACGAGACCGAAACTCTCGGGTGTCGCCAGCACGATTTGCAAGGATCGAAGCGTAGTGGTCTCTGATTGATGAAATACGCGCGTTGTCGGAATTGCTAAGTCTGCAAGCAGGTCTTTGCGACTCTCGACTAGTCCTCGATGGAAGTAGGAGCAAACATCTTCGACTCCCAGGCGACCCACGTGGCTCCCCTGCCAGGGGACTTGGGTGCGTCCTCCGTTGGAGAGCCAGAGGAGTGTGGAAGGAAAATCTTGAATGTTTTTCAGGGCAATCCAGGTGTAGCCTGGGACACTCACGGCAGTCCACCCCAACTGCTGGTCATCGCCTTGCTGAGTGAGCATGACAAGATCTTCATGCGTCGTGAAAGTTGGGTATCGAGTTAGATCGAGGTTCTTTCCATCGATCATGGGTACGGCAGCAAGATCATCAAAACCTGCACCTGGCTTCAGGATTTGAGTTTCACCCAACTCAGGATCAGAGAAAACACCCGGGACCACGCAGGCCCATCGCAGTGAACCAGCACTGATTCGAGCAGTACCGGAGGGGAAAGCCGAAAGGTCCAAAATCGGATGAGTGCCATAGGAAAACCGCCCGTTCACTCCGCTGATAATGAATTCTTGGAAAAGAGCGCTTTGCCGATCACGAACACTCACAATTTTCTCAACTTGCCCCCCGATATCGCCGGCTTCTAGCCGCAGGCGGGCGCTCGAATCATTCACATTCACGATCTCCCATTGCGCGCTTGCGGTCTGCCCGTGGGCAGGTCCCACCGGAGAATCCCCAAACGGGAGACACCAAAAGTCTCCACGCAAGACGTCGAGAAGCGGATCAATGTTTGGGTTCGCGCCAGGTTCCCATGGCGCGAGGCTGTACGGTGCGACGTCACCACTCTCTAAATGAAAAACCATGGGTGAAATGTGATTACCGCGAAGGGTCATCCACACGGTCAATGATTCGTTAGATATTGAAATAGAGGGTTCACCGTGCACTGATTCGATTTCGATTCCTTTCATTGTCTCACTCCCGCATAGATGGTCTACTCGCTTGCAAATCCACAATCACTCACACTCATATAACGAAAATCAAGGATGAAGAAATACTTGAAAGGAATGTGTGGTCTCTACTTTGGTTGACAAGGTTTAGGTTGTCCTCAACCAGAGTGTCAATAAATTTTAGCCTAAAATCCACCAACACCAAGAATTATGATGATAAGCACTGTCATGATTTGCCGCTTCTAGAATAATTTATCAAAGCAGCATGTTGCAGTAGCCGCAGCCTTTCCCTCAATTGCACATTGAAGAGATAGACTTGAACCCTATTTAGGAAAGGTTTATCATGATACCGTCTAAAATACGCCGCGGAACTGTACTTGCAATAGCGGGTTTGAGTCTCTTCGCGTTGACTGCCTGCGGGAGTTCTACAGAGTCGGGAGACGCGAACTCGGAAGACATGGCTACTGAGTCTACTCAAGCTGCCGATTCGGAAGGCTTGATGAGCGATGCGAGTATGGCAGTCCCTTTACTTTTGGAAACAATTTGGCCGATCGAAGGAAATGATTACGCGGACGCCGTGGCAGTAACAGCATGGTGTGCCAAATACGCAACGGACAAAGAAGGTGCCGTTGCTGACGTAGTCGTTTATCTTTCGGACGAACCGGATATCACCAGTGCGGATGCCGCTACTGTTGATATAGCTATTGATGAATATCTTGACAATAACTGTTACCTACTTGACGAGTAAGTACAGCCACTCATTATTCTCCTAAGAAAGAGTTAAAAAGAAGCGGGCTGCTTGACCTTGCGGTCAAGCAGCCCGCTTTTACTAATTGGAATTGCTAGGAGCATTTAGAGAGGTACTGTGCTGCCTTTCCTGCAGTGGAATTCACGTTGTCCTTAGTAAGGATTGTGAAACCTGTGGTGATTTTCTTCTTGGTTTTTTGTCCGTTGATAGCCTTGATTGCTTGCTTCACGCCTTGTTCTCCGATGGAGTACGGCTGTTGAGCGATTAAGGCCTGAACTGTCCCGGCTTTGAGAGCTTTAACCTGATCAGGGCCTGCGTCAAATCCGACAACTATGATTTGGCCTTCTTTGCCAGCCTGCTTGATACCCGTGGCTGCGCCTTGGGCTGAGAACAGATTAGAGGCGAAAATCGCCTTCAGATTTGGATTTGCAGCGATTGCAGCCGTGGTGATTTGTGCTGCTTTTGCTGGTTCGTTGTCTGAGTATTCCTGACCGATAAAGGTGTACTTGGAATCTTTGTTCGCTGCTGATTTGAAGCCTGAATCACGAGCATCGGTTGTGCTGATGCCTGGCTTGACACCAATTCCGAGGACTTGGCCACCCCCAGGAACCAACTTCTTGACCGCATTGAAGGCTTCCCTGCCACCGGCAAAGTTGTTCGAAGAAATCGCCGATGCGGCGAACTTCGGGTTCTTCACAGTTGTGTCTACCAGCACGATCTTGATTCCTTGCTTGGCCGCATTCTCGAGTGGCTTCTGCATGGCATTGACGTCGTTCGGCGCGATCAAGATAGCGTCTGGCTTCTTGGCTACGATCGAATCCAGAATGGGTTTCTGCAGTGTGGCGTCAAATTTAGCTGGGCCAACCGTGGTGACTTTGGCGCCAGCCTTCTTTGCTGCGGCATCTACGCCACAGCCCATTGTGATGTAAAAACCATCACCCTTAACTCCTTGAATGAACACGATATCTTCACCCGCGGCCGAAGCCGAAGGGGCCATCCCAAGGCTGAGACCTGCGATTACACCCGCAGAAATCACAGAGATCGCTGATTTTTTTAACGTACTTTTCACTGGGTACCTTTCTTATTTGTTGATCCCAAATCCACGCCACCGACTTGGCGGCGTTTGGGTTTATTCCCTGATCCCTTTGCGGCGCGATCACGCCGCAACCCGTCAATGTAGACGGCCGCGATCAAGAAGATTCCGATTACTACTCCCTGCCAGTAAGACTCAACTCCAATAATGATGAAGCCCGACTGCAGAACTACCGGTATAAGCAAACCTATTACCGATCCAAAGATTGTGCCAATGCCACCGAAGAGTGATGTACCACCGATAACCACGCCAGCGATCACCGTCAGCGGGGTCATGGAGTTGCCTCCAATTGCGGTCTGCTGAAAAAAAGCGAGACTGAGCCAGCCAGCTAAACCGGCTGTGATTCCCGAAATCATGTAGATCATGATCAGTTTTCGATCGACCTTAATACCAACTCGACGGCACGCCTCAGGGTTGGATCCAATGGCGTACGTGGTCAGGCCAAAGCGTGTTCCGTGGAGAAGGATTCCACCGATCACGCAAACTGCTGCCGCAATGACAACGAGATTGGGAACCTCGGCAATTATGTTGCCGAAACCAATTGTGTCAACCATTTCCGTTGGGATCTGGTAGAGATCAATGCCTCCAGTGATGACTTGAGATAGTCCGAGCGCAGCACCCATCGTCCCTAGAGTCACGATGAACGCGGGAACGTTTGCCTTGGCTATGAGTAACCCGTTAATCAGTCCCCAAGCTAGGCCTGAAACTAGGGCAGCGACCAACCCAATAAGCGCGGTAGTCCAGCCTGAAGCTCCAAGATTCTCCATGACCATTGCTGATATAACGGAACTGAAAATCAAGACGGATCCAATTGAAAGGTCGATCCCGGCCGTGATGATCACGAATGTCACACCGACACCCAGGACGATGAAAATCGAAGCGTTCATCGCCATGGAACGCAGATTGAAAGCACTGAAGAATGCATCAGGGGACATGATCGAAAACACTGCCACAATCACCGCCAACACCAATACAATTTGTAGTGCTTGAACCCGAGAGATGCGTTGAGCGAAAGTTAACTTCTCACTATCTAGCAGAGCCTGCGCGTCTTTAGCACTGGTCTTGAAATTATTTGTCGTGCTCATTCCATCTCCTCATCAAGCTTGCCGGTCATAGCACCTACCAGCTCTTCCAAACTTGTATTTGCTGATCGATAGTGCGCAATTCTCTTGCCCCGACGCAAAACCTGCACTGTGTCTGCGACCTCAAGCACTTCTGGCATTGAGTGACTAATAAAGACAACTCCGATGCCTTTATCCCGTACTCGGCGCACAAGGTCAAGGACGTTTGCCGTCTGAACCACGCCAAGGGCCGCTGTTGGTTCGTCGAGGAAAATGATCTTGCTGGCCCAGGCTGCTGATCGAGCTACAGCAACACTTTGTTTTTGGCCACCGGACATGTTTCCCACTGGTTCATTCAGTTTGCGAACAGTTGCACCTAAATCTTGGAATGCCGCAACGCTGCCGTCACGCATCGTCTTTCGGTTCATAAAACCTAGTAGGCCAGCGATTCCGCTGCGTTTGATTTCGCGACCTAGGTACAGATTCTTGACCGGATCTAAATGCGGACACAGCGCTAAGTCTTGAAAGACCGTCTCAATTCCGTGCTCCCGTGCTGCAGAAGGATTCGTGAAACGGACTAATTTTCCATCAAGATGAACGGTTCCATCTTCGGCTACCTCGGTGCCTGAAAGTACCTTGACCAAGGTGGACTTTCCGGCGCCGTTATCGCCAATGAGTGCTGTTATTTCACCGGCTTCGATATCAAAATCAGCACCGTCAAGCGCGATCACGGATCCATAGGTACGCACGATTCCTCGCGCTTCTAAGAGTGCCATATTTATCCCCCTCCTCGTTGCCATGGTGTGGCGCGGCCGTCAATTGCTGCGCGAAGTTGGTGAAGTCTCGGTACCGCAGTATCTTTGAGGAAAATATCTCGCTCAGCAGAGGGCATCCCCACGGCTTCTTTCCACACGGAACGTCCAGCGATAAAGCCAGATGCACCACCTTCGTCGCATGAAATTTTTATGACTTCTTCAAACACATCAAAATCAACACCAGCGCTCAACACGGCCCATGGCACAGTGAGAACGGCGGCCAGCCGACGGCACGCTTCTGCTGAACCTGGGTATTCAAGTTTCAATAAATCTGGCTTCAATTCCGAGAGCATTTCAGCAGAGGAAATAATTGCCTCCTCGCGTTGTACCGGCGACAATTTTTCTAGTCCGCGTGGAGCGTATACGAGATTCTCAATTACCGAAGGGATTCCTTGATTGCGGCAATCTTCAACGATCGATTTCACCAGCTCAAGGGTCTCCGCAGTGGTGTCAGGCTCGCCGGATCTGATTTCGCGCTGGGGGTTCATCATGACGAGATATTTATCTGCATGGCCCCCCATGGACTTGACCCAAGCCGCGTCTTGGCCGGGAATGAAATAACTCCGAGGCTCGCCGTCAAAGTCACCTCGATCAGTGGGCTCAGCGGCGATGAGTAGTCCGCATGAGGGGTCAAGTGCCCCAGCATCTATCACCGCTCCGACTCCGAGTTGCGGGTCCAACAGGATCCCGGAGGCATGCGGGCTCAATGCTCGGGTCACTTCAATTTTGATCTCACGCATCTGATCGTCTGTTGCTTCAATTCCCACAGATGCGAACATGCGCCTCAGTGTGTTGCGCTGGTCGAAAGCGATGATGGCAAAAGTGCCGTCATCACCGGCAATATCGGACAGGCTTTTCGAATCAGCATACGCTGTTGGTGCATTCACGAGATGAACTCCTTTTTGGGTGGGGTTACAACACTTGCCGCGATAGCTGCGGTAAGAATTAAGTCCGACTCACCTGCGGCGAGGGCAGCAAAAATAGCTGCTCCTCGAATGCCGGGTTGGTCGGTTGCGCAGCGGGTAAGGCCGGGCATGACCTGTGATTTCCCCAGGAAGACGCCATCAAGTTGTGCCCAGCCGCCAGCCGCAACGGCGAGGCTGTAGCGGCTGGCTATATCTTCGACAGCCGAAATGAGGTCACTTGTGCCGCTGAGGGTGTAGGCCATCGCGGCATCCCAAATCTCGGATGGCGAACAATCGTCCCTCAACGAAACGGAAACTTCGTTGGTCCAATTGGGTGGTTCTGTAACGCAGACTTGTGTGGGAACAGGGCGGTGTGGGGTCCACTCATCAGCGAAGCGTCGCCGAGCTTCACGGCTTGAGATGCCTAACATTGCAAGTACGCGACCCAATACAAGTCCTGATCTTGTGGCGCCAAGAATAGCCGTCGCATTCGGTAAAACGTGACGTCCAGCGCTCAACCCTCGTGAGACCAGTGTTGTGCGTTCTAGATTGCTCAACGGCCGACTAACCGAGCGAAGGAGAACGTCAGCCGTGCCACAGGAGTTATAGAGGTCGTCAGGTCCGAAGGCTCCCGCACCAACTGCTCCAACCAGATGGTCATGACCTGCGACGGTTACTTCGGCACCCCGAAGTAACTCAGGACCAATCTGCGAAACACGACCAATGGATTGGCCAGCGTTGACCATGGGAGGAAGAAGACTCTCGACTCCGCCGATGTACTCAAAGACCGGAGACCAAGGGGCATTTCGTTGCTGATCCCACAGTCCAGTGCGTGAGGCAAGGGATGGCTCGGTGGCTTGTTCGCCCGTCAAATTGAAAGCAATGTATTCAAGAAGATTGAGCCATATTGCGCCGCGTGGAATGTGTTCGCCCTTTTCGTGTCGCCACAGCAGTTTTGAGAAGGAACATTCTGCTTTGTAGGCCAAACCAGTATGGGCGGAAAAGGCCAATTGGAACTCTGGCGGGAGAAGATCTAGTTCGTCTTTCCCTCGTTCGTCAAACCAGGCAATTGCCGGAGTGATGGGTTGGCTCCCCGAATCAAGGAGCACACCAGTTTCGGCCATTCCCGTGATACCTATACCCATTATTTCGATGGGATCTGAGACGTCTTCCACTGCTTCAACCATGACGGTCACTGCGTCTTCAACAAGCTGCCTTGCTTGCGCCTGCGCTAAGCCGCTTGGTCCGATTTGCCACTTTGTTGCGCGGGCGGCTTGCCCGATGACAACTCCAGTTTCGGTGAACACTGAGGCCTTCATTGAAGTGGTACCGACATCGATGCCGAGGAAGCCATTCACTTTTGTGTTCATATTTTGACTCCCTGCCGGACAGGGCGCAGCTCGCCAGAGCCCCTAGCGATGATACTCAGGGGAACAATGTCGTCGCCTGGCTGCGGTTCCTCAGAATTCATGGCCACCATTAGCCGGTTGACAGCTCGTCGAGCGAGTTCGCGGGAATCGTGGTTTAAAACGCTTATTGGCGGACTGAGAATATCTGCGTTAACAAAGTCACCGAAGGAGAGCATCGCGATATCTGTGCGATGAGAAATATGGAGAGCTTTGACCACGCCGAGGGAGGTTTCGGAACGAGCAGAAAAGATCGCAGTTGGCTGTTCAGTTGATGAGAGAAGTTCCTGCACGCGCTCATAAGCGATTGAGGCTCGCGCACAGTCTTTTAGAAGGAAATGCTGATTGATCGGGATTGACAATTCTTCCAAGGCGGCGAGATATCCGTCGTGACGCAATCGTGAGGTTTCCACGCCTAGATCATCGACCACGAGGGCAATTTGCCTGTGCCCGTATCCATGAAGGTAGTGGACAGCTTTTTTTGCTTCGAGGTAGTCGTCGACAATGACTGCACCAGTTTCCAGACCACGAGGGTGTCGGTCAATAAATACAACGGGGGTGGAAATGCTGGACAAGAAGCCGTAGTCAGCATCAAAAGGAGCAACAAGAATTCCAGCCACGCGTCGAGCGAGTAGCCCTTCCAAAACCCGACGCTCTTGATTAAGTTCACGGGAGTTGCTAGCAATCAAAAGACTGTAGCCCTGCTCCAGTGCCACACTCTCGAATTCTTCGAGCATTGTCGCGAAAAATGGGTCGCTAATCGAAGGGACGATAACGGCGATTGCGTCATCAACACCGGTGCGGAGCGTCCGCGCTAGAACATCAACCGTGTAGCCCAAGTTTTTTACTTGTTCTTCGACTCGCAACCTTGTTTCTGGACAAACCGAGTCGTCTCCGTTAATGACGCGAGAGGCCGTCCTCGTGCTCGTGTTGGCGGCTAGAGCTACGTCGCGTAGGCGCACCGACTTGCGAGTCATATCCGAGCCTCCCCGAGCATGGAGGTATGTAGTTGCACAACTCGAACGGGATCGATCCCACCCGCTAAGACTTGTTCACATGAACTCGCTGAAGTGGCGATACCGAAGGATGCAGCATTCCACCAGTCCACGTCACTGCCTGCGGCCACGGCTTCACCCCACTTCGAGGCTAGACCACCGACGAAGGAGTCACCCGCCCCAACGGTGCTGACCAGATCGATCTGGCATCCGGGAAGCCAATGCTCCTGGTCAACGGATGCGAATGCGACTCCCTGTGCTCCAGCCGTGACAAATGAGTGAACAGCTCCACGGCGGCATAGTTCCTTTGCGGTTAACTCTGCTCGTAGCCGTATCGCTTTGGGATTGTCGACGGCTGCGTCCATTGTGTGGGTACCTGCGCCCGTGAGCGCGGCCTCGGCTTCTTCAAGATTAGGAGTCACCACGTCGGGCCGACTTGGAAGGGCTGCAGCCAACAATTGAGGATTTACGTCAATAAGAATCCTCGCGCCCGCTCCATGAACTCTTTCAACCAGTCGCGCAAGTACGGAACTTTCCAACCCTGGAGGAAAGCTACCCATACAAAGAAGAATGTCTGCAGGCTGGACCTTTGACATCACGAAATCAACTGCTCGCTCCCAATCGCCGATGGACATGGGTGTACCGGCATCGTTGACGACCGTGATCCGTGGAGAGTTTTGCTCGAGGTAAATGCTGGCGGTTCTGATCGAACCTGCCACCTCGACCAAATTGGCTTCGGCACCTTCAGAGGCCAATAGGCGCTCGTAACGTTTAGCGTCTTCACGACCGACAGGAATGATGAGGGGGGCTCGATTTCCGAGGGAGCGCAACACGCGAGCGACGTTAATTCCTTTCCCGCCAGCCGTGATTTCTACATCGAGAGTTCGCAAGACAGCACCCGGGACAAGTTCCTCGATGGTGATTGTCCGGTCAAAGACGGGGTTGGGATTGAGGATCCAGAGTGACATCGAGTACCTCCTCCGAGCGGCTAGTCGATCATTCGAATGTTCCCCGTGACATCGATGGCGCGAGCGTACAAGCTGTGCTGTTTCGAGGAAAATGGGTTGGTGCAATTTAGCAGGAGGAATGATCTGTGGGAAGGCATCGTTACTTGATCGTTATAAAGCGAACCCTAGGACATGTTCCACCTGAGCGTTCAAAGATGCCCTAGCATCCACGCGGATGTGCTTGACCACAGGTGTAGAAGCCGGGGGAAGAACCCCGGCCGAGGCTACTAACGCGGCATCGCGGACGGAAGCTCGTTTCCTCATCCGTGCGAGTCGATCCTCAGAGTTTAGATCGAGCCAAACGACGGTTGAATGGAATGGAACCGCAACCTCGTCAAGCCAACTGGACCAAATCAGTGGTTGTTGAAGGTGAGTTGTGAATGGTGCGCTGGTGATGCACGTCCCGTGCTCGATCAGGGCCAACCGAGTTGCTTGCGCTAACTGTTGATATCTCTCAATTCGAAGCTCGGAGAGTAGAACGGCTTCCGGTGCACTGTCATCTTTCACACGCGCGGCGTGAAGTAAGGAGATTGTTACATCATCCAAGTCGACGTGAGGTTTGAGTAATCGTGCAGCTAATTCGTTTGCAAGTGTTGACTTTCCAGACCCTGCGGGACCGGATATCGCGATCATGTGCAAGGAAAGCTCCTTGGATGGTTGGTGTGCTGTACCATACCGGTCGAGTTTTGCCTTGGCGTGAAAGGAAAGCAATAACGCTTTTCAAAGTAGTCGAATCTCCGCTAGTGGGAAAGCTGGCCCATGGGGTCATATTCGCCGAAACCGGCTATGGAAATCGTAAATCGGCACGCGAGTGTCCGGATTGGTTTTACGGTGGCCAACTTTTAACGCATGGCCAGATCTGGGACGATCCTCGTCGAAGTGAATTTGCACCTACGATTGGCCAATGACATTCATTGCCGGTGCTTATGCCGTGGTCGGCCCATACGGCTACCCGCAGGAAGAGATCATTGAGGCTTTCACCGCGGTGGTGTCTCCCGAGGGTGCTCATAGGCAAGTAATCGAACGGATCCATATCGCAACCGGGGTGAAGCACCGCAACCTGGCGATACCGCTTGAGGATTACGCGAAACTTGCCGACTTCGGCGCCG
>Ga0335396_10002705_pt1 | contig 21101 bp, 9 predicted proteins | sample FRY02_FD_205743 | JGI IMG/M metagenome (GOLD analysis project Ga0335396, IMG submission 205743) | Freshwater microbial communities from Lake Fryxell liftoff mats and glacier meltwater in Antarctica - FRY-02 (spades assembly) (version 2) | ecosystem: Environmental > Aquatic > Freshwater > Ice >... | reverse complement strand
CCCCGGGGATCCGGGAGGAGGTCGGCGCGCCGCCGCACTGGCAGCCAATTCCGCTACGCTCCATTGGCTGCCAGTGCGGCGGGCCTTTGCTTCGTGCGGGCTTTTACAGACAAAGATTTACACTACCTAATCTGACATGGGCGGTTTCACGAATCCTTTCAGAATATCCAAGCTTGCCCGGCTCTCTTTGGGCAAGTTCTTGGGTGGATTACTCCTCTTCGAAGTTCTTGTTCGCCCAGCGAACGAAGAAGCGCAGCGGAGCGTCTTCGATCCGGTGCACAAAATAGTCACGCAGCCCCGGGATGGGCTCGATCGTCGGCCGCGCACTCACGCTGCGCCAAGATTGCGGGAGCAATGTCTCGCTGGTTTCCAATCGCCACGAGCCTGCATTCGTGGGCCAGAGGATTTCGAGCGCGCCGTCTTCAGTGATCCGTGTGAAGGCATCCTCGACCGTCCCGAAACTCCCTGCGACTGTGTATTCCGCAAAGAACGCGTTCGGGGCAAGCCCGCTTTCAGGCACGCGTGTGGTGGCGCTGGCGCGGACGAAACTTTCGCCATACGCGCCGGGATACCAAGTGATTGTCACGGTCGCTGTCTCGTCAGGCGCGAGGTCGCCGAGCTGATAGCTGGCGAGCGGGTTCTCGGCAAAGCCCACGCCATGCGTGCTTTCGGCGGCGACGACCAGCGCGCAGGCAGGCAGGCGGATCAGCACGTTCGCCAGCGGTGCAATTTGTCCGCCCTGGTTAGTGATGGTAATCACGGTGGTCGTGGGGCCGTCCGGTGAAATAACCGCCGGACGACTCCCTGAGACAAACAGGTCGGGCGCGGCGCTCAGGGTCCCGGCGGGGAGTTCAATGGTGGCAGCGAGCAGGGCAAAACAGTCAATGGCTCGGGTGTTCTGCAAATGCAAACTGTTATCGCCGTTGGCCATCTGCGCGGTAATGTCCCGGGCTTTGACGTCCCACAAAACACCGTCTACGCTGCTGTTGTCCCACTCGTTTAGGCCGACAATCTGAACGTCGTTCAGATAAGTCAGGGCATCGCCGTACTCGTCCTCCGACTCGGAGACGTGCATCGTAAGCTCGACCGGTCCGCTGGCCGCGACATAGGGTACGCTGTGGAAGTAAGCGTTCCACTGTTTGATTGGGAAGTCACTGTTAGCGACGTTCGAATCGTTGCCGTGGTAGAGCACGACGTCCCTGTTGTTACTAGAATCTCCATCGTCGTAGAGAACAATCAACGAAACGCCCATCACCGTCGCGTCAAAATTCCATAAATAGTCACCCGCGCCGGCGGCGAGTGCAGCAGTGATGTCGGCGCGATGCGCGATCGCGCGACCCACGGGCTCGCAGATGGTAGCCGCGACGCCGAGTTCTTGCCCTGCATACCAAGCTGCGGCATACTCGGCCGGCGTCGGCTGTGGGCCGGCGGCGTTGAACGGGAGGAAATTGACTCGCGTCGAAACACTTGAACCCTGCCAATAGAGGAAGGCATGGCGGATGTTTCCAGCGAGTGGCGGAATCGTGATCACACTCGACAGCTGGGTGCCGCGAATCACGCCGTCACCGAGTGTGAATAAATCAACATCGCGAAACTGCTCGGCATAGCGTAATTGCTCGTCGCCATCGCCGATGGTGAACGAGCGGGTTTGTGTCTTCGCTGGATTCCAAGTCGCATCCCCCGCTTGCGTGGCGGTGATGGTGACGGAACCGACATCGTGCACGATCAGCGAGCGGCCATCGACCTCGACGATCGCTGGGTCACTGCTGGTTATTGTGTAGGGGAGGCCACTGGTGGCGGTGACGAAGGTGTCGAAGCTGCCAACGTCGAGCGGCTTGTTGCGCATCGGTGGAAAGATGATCGACTGGTGGCGCTTGTTGATCACCAGGGTGTCTGCGACCGGGTCCCCGATGAAGTTGCCCTCCGGGAGCGTCGCGAGGACCGCGTAGCTTCCGGGGAGAGTGGGAGGAAACTGGCCACCGTCGTAGGTGACGATGACCTCGGCAGCGGCGGCGACAGGATCGGTGACAACGGTGACACGAGCGGATTGACCGCTGTAGTTTTGTTCCAAGTCCTCGAGGGTGATCACGCTCGGGGCAGGGTTGATCTCGAGAATGCCGTTGGTCGATCCAGCGTAGCCGGGCTGCGTGACAAGGACATTATATGGGTAGCTGCCGGCGTTGCTCGGTGCGGCGGGCAAACCGTCGTAGGTTACTGAATAGGCGATGCCCGCTGGGTCGGAAATGACGGTGATCGGCTTGGGTGTGCCGTCGTAACCGTGGGAAGTGTCGGAGATCATGAGGTCGACCTCCTGCACGACGACCTCCAACTGGAAGGTCTGCTCCGCTGGCACCGAACCGTCCTCTCCACCGTCGGCAACCCGGATAGTGATGTTCTGTGGCGCGATCGGGGCGTTGGCCGGCGTCCACTCTAACAAGCCGGTATTCGATAAGGTCATGCCAGCCGGCCCCTCGACGAGCGTCCAGATCAGGGCGCCTGATCCATCGTTGGCATCGTCGGGATCCTGGACATTGACAAAATAGGTGTAGTTGTCTCCAAACGTGATTGCGCCATCGATCGGCAACGAGAAAATTTCCGGGGCGGTGTTGTAGGGCGTGAAAACGAAGCCGTCGATAAAGCCCGCGTCTAGCCCGGCTTCGACCGCGCCGTCCTTGCGATACTCGAACTGTCCCGTCGTGAAGGCGCCCACCGCACCGACCTCAAGCGTCACTTTTTGCCAATTAAGATCGCCTTCGATCACCATCAGTTCCTCCATGCCGATAGACAGCGTCAAGGTGTCACCCAGCGCCGATGAAACTTTCCAGAAGAACTCCAGTTCGCCTCTTCCTTCAAAGAAGAAGAGGTCCGAACTCAGTCCCCAAGCGGGCAGGGCGCCGCTTTGTTTTGCGCTACCATCGCCGTCACCATCCGGTCCGTCGTAAACGACCACCGCCTGATTGAACCAGCCGTCGCCGAACACCTGCGGCGCGACGTAGATCGGTTCTGACGTCCACGATGCACTGCCGTCGGCGTGCGTGATCTCGACGCGATAGTCGCCGACATCGATCTCGGCATCGAAAGCGATGATACCGTAGTTGGGCGCCGTCGCTCCAGCGATCGCTATATCGTTTTTCCACCATTGAAACGTGAACCAGCTGTCGTCCATCGTGCCTACGAAAAGATCGGTCGGGTTGCCCTCACTCACGAAGGGCGCTTCAGGTGGGAAGGTGACAAAGGGCGCGACAGGGACCCCGCCAGGTAGGATTTCGACCGAGTCGATATTGACCACCGGTTCGACCCCCGCTCCGTGCCCGGAGGCCCTGGCCACCAATCCCGCTGTATGTGCTCCGCTCGGCACCAGCACCTCCCATTGCTGCCAAGCACCATCGGTGGCGACAACTTCCGCGATCGTGTTGAAGGTGTCGCCATCGAGCATCGGCTCGACTGACAGCGCGTTGTCAGGGTCGGTCTCCCGCATCCAGAATCGCACGCGCGCCGTGCCGTTTACGGGGAAGTTCAAAGTTCGTGTTTCGAAAGCGTTCGGGGAAAAAGCGGCGGGCGAGAGGGCGTCAATCCCGTCGTGTGAGTCTACAGGGCCAGCGGGCCGCCAATCGGCCTCGATCGTGTAGGTCAGCGGTGCAACGTCGGTGTCGAGTGCGGAGTTAAACTCGGCCTGGGTAGCGGCATTGGCCGCGGAAGATAGACAGGTTAGGACGAAAAGGGCGGTGAGTTGGCGGTGAGTATTCATGGCTCTTATGAAACTGGACCGGCGACGATTGCCGTAAGTCATTGAGTTTCATCGATGTTCTTCCCCGGGCGGGCCCGGGAGGTGGGCTGCTAGGAATTTGCTTTTGGGGTAGGCCCCTGAGCCAGCCGTTGGGACGGACCGGAGGGCGGGAAAAAGGGGGTTGCGGGGGAAAAGGGGGCGGGAGAGATGTTTCGGTGCGTCGGTGGGCGGTGTTTAGGGAAGAAAGCCCCCGGAGTTGGCCGGGATATGGCGGCATTAGGTGATTTCGGAGGGAAAACCATGCGGCGAGAGCATAGCTTTCCGGGCCGCAGTGCCAAGATCTATTGGCATAGCGGCATTTTTGGGGGCGCTTCAGGCCTTCAGGAGTCTTCGAGAACCAGAGTCCGGCCGTCGCCGAGCGGGATTTCTTCGGGCTGCCAAGTGGGGCTCTGGTCGAACTGGTCGGGCTCGGAGTCGGATGGGGGCCTCGCTTGGTTGAACCAGTTCAGATCCGGTTCGTCATCGGGGATCCATTCCTTGATGGCCTGCCACGGTGGCTCGATGGGTTCCATGGTCTCGATGTCGAAGGGTGGCGGCGGCGGGCGCGGGAGATGGATGATTCCTTCCCAAAGTCCATGGAGGCGGAGGTAGAATTGATTCAGGGCCGCCCCACGGCCCTTCACCCCTGCGGGGCACGTCACCCGCTGCGCGGGTTCCTGTCTAAAACACCTACAAGCCTTCGGCGTTTTTCAATTTCCTCGCGCCGGAGGATGGTTCGGACGGGTTTCATGGTGCCCTTGCAGCAAGGGCATTCCAAGGGGTCGCCTCCCCAGACCTTGAGGATAAGGTCGCGCCACAGGGGGCGCATGTCCCGGGCCCGGCGTTTGGGAGGCGGTGGGATGAGGAGGATTTGGACCGGCCCTTTCCCCTCGGCGGGCTCGGAGGCCTTGGCCGGTGGCGCGGTGTGGGAGCGGGTGGTGGGGGAGGTTTGGCCGCGGGACCTGTTGGAGTAGGGTTCCGTAGTAGCGGACGGTTTGTTGGCCCTTGGGCGGGAGGTGGAGGAGGGCCGCAGCGATGAATTCCGGGGCGGAAAACAACCCCCTTTTCCCCGCCCTCCGATCCGGCCCAACGACTGCTCCAGGGTCCGCCGACGAAAGCAAACTCCTAGCAGTAATCCCAGCCCCCCCACCCGGCGCGCCCGGGGCAGAATATCGATGAAACGGGGTGCGGGACCCCAGCTTCATCAGCGCACGGGCCCTGCCAGCCACCCCAACGGCCAACCAATTCTGCGCTTTTGGAGCCTTTCCGGGTCGGCCCCCAAAAGGGGTTGCTTATCAAATGCAAATAGTTTGCGCCTGGTTCGAACCCGGACCTAGCCTGCATGTGATCGTCAGCCATCCGCCTTCAGGACGGGGACGAGTCCGATCATTGCGGTCTCCATCCTCCCACGAAAAAAGCCAATCCAACCCGCTCAATTCAGAAAGCGAAACGGTCATCCACTCAGCTCCCTCGGCACGCCACAACGAACATGCCACAACCCATAAACCCACACCCATCCTACGGGAATTTCCCCCTCCGCCGCGGATCGCGATCCATGCGATTCCCAGCTTGCGCCGCGCTTCTCGCCAGCCACGCCAGCCACCCCGACCCGAGCTCCTGGACCGGCCTGACGATACACTCCTGATGAAAGATAGTCCGGGCGGTTCGGGTAAACATCAAGATGCTCGCAATCGAGTGGTGTATCCGCAGAGTGGTTCGGTTGATGGCGATCTGTCTGGAGTGTCACTTTGAGGATTTTAGAGGCGATCGAACACCAAAATTCAAGTCAACACAGCACCCGATGTCATCACCCCCAAGCGTAGGACGAGTCCAGCGAACAGTATCGAGACGTGTTCTGCTCATTCTTGCGCTGTTGGCCGGTCCTGTCCTTCCCGTGACCGGGCAGGACAAGGAGGCGGAACAATATTTCGTGGCGAGTGCGGCTTACAACCGCAAGCTCTACCCGGTGGCGGTGACCCAGTTTGGCGAATTCCTGCAGAAGAACCCCACCCACCCCAAGGCCGATCTCGCGCAACAAGGCCTCGGCCTCAGTCTCTACGCGCTCAAGCAATACGACAAGGCGCAACCGCATTTTGCGGCGCTGGTGGCGAAACCAAAACTTGATGCCTCCATCAGCAGGGATCGCATTTTGATGCTCCAAGGGCGCTGTCTCTTGTTCTCGTCGAAAAAGGACGAGGCTCGGAAGCTGTTCATTGATCAATACCAGAATCTTACCGATCCAAAGTTCCAGGCTGCGGCGCTGGCCGCGATCTGCGACATCTGCTTTGAGAAGGCGGAATGGGACGAGGTCATTGCCTGGACCGCGAAACTGATCGCGGCAAAGGCAACTGCCGATGAGCATGCGCGTGGCTTGTATCAGCGGGGCTATGCACTACAGAGCAGCAAGAAATCTGAAGAAGCCGTGGCAGCCCTGGCCAAGATTGCGGGCTTGGAGACCACTCCCGAGTGGAAGACGCACGCCGCCTACCTCCTTGGCGAGTGCCACAACGCCTTGGAACAGTTCGAGCTGGCCGAACCCGCCTTTGCCTCCGCGCTTCCTGGAATGAGCGGGGCCGATGCCGCGGAATGCCGCTATCGCCTGGCGCTGGTGCGCTTTCTCCTGGAAAAATTCGAGGCGGCCAGCGCGGATTTCACCGCCTATCTAAAGGAAGCCAAACCAGACGCGGAGGGAACCGCCGCTCCGCACATTCAGGACGCCAACCTCTTCATCGGCCGGTGCAGCCTCGAGCTTGACGACCATCAGGCTGCCGAGCAGCAGTTTGCCAAACTGGCTGGCGGAGAGGATCTGGTCGCGGCCAAGGCGAACTTGTGGTGGGCGCGCACACACTCACGCCGTGAGGGATTCGACCGGGCGGCGGCTATTCTCGTTGCTGCGGTTCAAAAATTTCCCAAATCGCCGATCATCGATGAGTTGGATTTCGACCTCGCCAACGCCGAGATGAGCCGCAAGGCTCCGGATTGGAAGCTGGCGGCGGAGGCCTTGCAGCGGGTTGAAGGGCGGCGGATCTTCCCGCAAATGCCGGAGGTCCTGGCGCAACGGGCAACCTGCTACCACATGTTGCTGGATTTCAACAACAGCCTCAACATCGCTCAGGCCTTCCTGACCCGTTTCCCCGAGCCCGACCAGCCTCTGGCGGGTGACATGCGTTATCTGCGGGCCGAAAACCTCTTCCTCCTCAATCGCGCCGACGAGGCCGCCACGGCCTATGGCGAGTTTCTCGGGGCCCACAAGGAGCATCCCAACAGGCTCGCCGCAGAGCTGCGCCTCGCCCAGATCCACCACCTCGCCGGTCGTTGGGATCAGTCCCTGGCCAGCGCCAAGCCCTTGCTGGGGAAGAATCCCGAAGGTCGTCTCTTTTCCCAACTTTCGTTCATCGTGGGCGATTGCTATTTCCGGACCGGCAAGTGGGCCGAAGTGATCGCCCCGCTCGAGGCCTTTGTCGCGGCACACCTGGACACCACGAATGGAGGGCGCAAGGTCACCGTGGATCAGAATCTTGACACTGGCCTCCTGCAGCTGGCCATCGCCTATGATCAATTGAAGCAAAGCGACAAGGCCCTCGATCATCTCCTGACCCTCGTCAGCCACTATGGTGCACCCACCCCGCACTTGCCGATGGCACTCGCCGAGCAGGGGCGGCTGGCCTACCTCGGCAAGGACCTGAAGCTGGCGCGGAGCGCGCTGACGCGATTCGTCAGTGAAGACACCGCGGACAAGGAACCTTTCAAGAATGGGGCTGCTCCACAACGCCCTCGGGTGATGTACTATCTCGGCTGGGTCGAGGCGGATGAAGGGCAGCCCGCCAAGGCCGCCGAATATTTTGCCAAGGTGCCGCACAACCATCAGTTCGGGCCGGATGCCGCACTCCAGCACGGCATCGCTCTGGTCAACGCCGAAAACTTCGAGGTGGCCGCCAAACACTTCCCGCAAATGCTCCGCCAATTTCCGGAACACGAGCAGCTCCCCCTGGTGACCTACTACGCCGGGCTTTCCGACGCGCGGATGGAAAACTGGCCCAGTGCGGCGGCATATTTCAAACGGGTCCTCGAGGCCACCCCGGATGCCAAGTTTGCCGATCAGGCGCTCTACGAATGGGCCTGGTGCGAACGCGCCGGGAAACGCAACAAGGAGGCTGCGGAGCTCTACAACCAGCTTCTGGAAAAGCATCCGGACAGCCAGTTTGCGCTCAAGGTGCAGAGCGAGCTGGCCGAACTCAACCTCGACAGCGGAGCGCAGGATGAAGTCATTGCCAAGCTCACCAGCACCTTGGCGCCGATGACGGACGAGGCGCTCAAGGAGCCGCTTCGCATCCAGCTTGCCAGCGCACACTTCAAGAAGGGCGATCACGAGGTCGCGGCGAATCTCTTTGAAGCGGTCTTGACGGACTACCCCGAGTCGAAGCTCCGGGCCTCAATGCTGTTTCAAGCGGGCGAGTCCCGCCTGCGACTGAAGGAGACCGTCGCGGCCCGGGATCACTTTGCGGAGGCCTTCAAGATCGGGGGCACCGACAAGGTGCTCGCGGAGTCGATCACGATGCGTCTCGGCGAAACCCAGGCGCTCACCGACCAGCACGAGCAGGCGGCCGGGACCTATCGACATTTTCTCGGGAACTTCAAGGAGAGCAAGTGGCTCCGCAACGCCCAGTTCGGCCTGGCCTACGCCCTGGAAAAGGGCGGCAAACCCGACCAGGCCATCGGGGAGTATGCCAGGTTGCTGGATGATCCGAAGACGGTTGACCTGTGGACCGTGCGGGGACGCTTTCAAACCGGCGAGTGCCTCTTCAACATGCAGAAATACGAGCGCGCCACCGCGGAGTTCGTCAACATCGAGATCAACTACAAGCAATACCCGAGCTGGCAGGCCAAGGCCGCCCTTGAGGTCGGGCGGGTCTTGCTGGCCGAGGAAAAAACGGATCAGGCCACACAAAATTTCAAGGACGTCATCAAGCGTTACCCTAAAGAGAATGCCGCGATTGTCGCCCGGCAGTATCTGGACGAACTCCGAAAGTAAGAAAAAAAATCACCACCAATAATGCAATGAATTACCACCGAACCAAATTACCCAGGACCTGGAAATGGCAGCACTTGTTGTTGCTGGGGTTCTCGATGTCCCTCATCGGCACGACCATGGCCCTCGCCGCCGAGGCCGGGGAAGGCGCCGGCGAGGACAAGGAGACGATGTTTACCCTGATCCTGCAGGGAGGACCGGTCATGATTCCCCTGGGGATCGCTTCGATCATCGCCCTGGCGATTGCCGTCGAACGTTTCATCTCGCTGACCAAGGCCCGGGTCCTGCCACGCGATTTCCTCAAGGGATTGGGCGATGCCTGGGACAAGGATCCCTCGGGTGAAGCGGCGCTGGAGTTCTGCGACGAATCGAAGGTCGCCGCCGGACACATCTTCAGCGCGGGCATCGAATGGCGGGAGGACGGCCACAAGGCGGTCGGCGATGCCATCGAGGATGCCGGCGCCCGGGAGGCCGACAAGATGAAGCGCAGCCTGCGTCCCCTTTCCGTGATCGCCGCGATCGCCCCGTTGCTGGGGCTTCTGGGAACGGTTTACGGAATGATCGATGCCTTCCACCAGACTTCGGTCAGTGGCGGTGCGGCAAAGACGGCGGACCTTGCCAATGGCATTTATCAGGCCCTCGTCAGCACCGCGGCGGGCCTCACCATCGCGATTCCCGTGCTCCTCCTCTTCCAGTGGCTCTCCTCCCGCGTGGACGCCTTGATCGACCACATCGACGAGGTTGGCACGAAGTTCATCTCCAGGCATGCCCGGGGATTGCGCGGGACCGGCGGCGGTTCCTCGAGTGGGGCGGTCTCCCCCGGTGGCGGGGGCGGAAGCCAGGCGGCGGTCCCTGCCGCTCCCGTCGAATAATCAACTCCCGGAACCATGAACTGCCGAACCAAAACTGAGGAAAGCGGGGATGTCATCAATCTCTCCAGCATGATTGACGTGATGTTCATCCTGATCATCTTCTTCCTCGTCACCACCACCTTCAAGGAAGAGGAAATCGACCACATGGTGAACCTGCCGGTTGATGCACGCAACCAGTCGCTGAGCGAATCGGCGGGGAAACTCGTCAAGGTGAATGTCCGCGAGAGCGGGGCCTACGTCCTGATGGGCAAGCAGGTCACCGAGGAGCAATTGTCGGAATGGGTGGAGGGAGAGGCGAAGAAGGATCCCGAGGTCAAGGTCCTCATCCGCGCTGATCAGGACGTCAAGCACCTCTACGTGGCGAATGTCCTGTCCATCTGCGCCCATGTCGGAGTCCCGCGTGCCAACATCGCCGTGCAGACCGAACGCTGAACACTGACCACGAATGTCCAACGACTCCACACGGAAATCTGCCGCCGCAGCCGCGCAGAAGCTGGCAGAAGCGCGCTATTTGAGGCGCAGGAAACGCTTTCGGTTTTACCGCTGGTGTGCGCTGCTCTTGTTGGTTGCCGGGACCGTTTGGACCTGGAATTACCTGCGGCCGGAGCGGTGGTACAAGTTCACCGACCAGGTTTCCTTCGAACAGGTCGCCAAGGATGTGGAGCTCGGCTTTGTGCTGTGGGAGCCTGCCGAGCTTGTCGTCGATGGCATCGACGAGGGGAAGGATGTCAGCCAGCCGGCGATTTCCTCGGACGGGGCCCGGATGGTCTACGCCAGCATGGGGCCAGAGGGCGACTCGGACCTCTTCCTGCGTCTCTGGGATGGCTCCAGCTGGGGCGAAGCGCGTCCCATGCGGGCCCTGAACAGCAAATTTCAGGAGACTGCCCCGGCCCTCAGTGGAGACGGAAAACTTCTCTTTTTCAGCAGTGACCGACCCGGTGGTCGGGGCGGGGTCGATATCTGGGTTTCCAGGTGGGACGGTGCGGAATATGCCTGGTCGTTGCCCCTGACCGAGCGGATCAACAGTCCCTTCGATGAAATTGATCCCGCCTTCGCCCCTGACGGGCTGACTCTTTATTTTGCCTCCAACCGACCCCACGCCGCAGTGGGCATCAGCGAGAAGGAGGCCGCCGAGGCGGCCGCCGCGCAACCGCTTGAGGATGTCGCCGACCGCAGGGTCGATTTTGAAATCTATGCCGCGGAGATCGCCACCGAGACGCCGTTCGAATTGCTCGTGGAGCGTCACCTGAGCATGCTCTATTCGCTCCGCAAGGGGGCCTTGGCCGATGCCGGGGTCATGGCGAAACTCGGGGGCACTCCACAAAGCGAGGTCGCCGTCAACAAGGCCCTCGCCTATCTTGCCTCGACTCAGGAAGAAGACGGGCGCTGGGACATCGCCAAAACTGGCGGCGCGGGCGGACATGACGTCGCCGCCACAGCGTTCGCCCTGCTCGCATTTTATGGACGGGGTGAAACCCATCTCGACCCCGACTGTCAGTATCACGATGTGGTCAAACGTGGTCTGGACTGGCTGCTCGGGCAGGGAAATGCCGCGACCGGCGATCTCCGCGGACCCACTCCACAGTCCAATGCGATGTATGATCAGGGGATTGCCTCACTTGCCCTGGTGGAAGCCTACGGGGTCACCAAGGACACCGAACTGCGCTCCCGCGCACAGGCCGCCATCGATTTCATCTCCGAAACACAGCACGAGGAAGGCGGCTGGCGCTATCAACCGAACCAGCGGGGCGACCTTTCGGTGTCCGGTTGGATGGTCATGGCTCTGGCGAGCGGGGAGATGTCGGGCATCCAGGTGCCGAAGAAGACTTGGGATGGCGTGGCGAACTTCCTTTCCATCGTCGGAGGCGGAAAGGACGGCGGATCCTACGGCTATACCGACTCACCGGGCAAAAGCAGTTCGGGCAACCGCGCCATGGATGCGGTTGGGTTCTTCTGCGCCCAACTCACCGGTGCCTCTCCGAACAGCGCGAAGGCGTTCGAGTCCGCCCTCCTCGTCGAAAATGCGGGCTTCCTCCTCGATGACATCTACTACGCTTACTACGGGACTCTGGCCGCCTATCAGCATCAGGGCCCGGTCTGGAAAAAATGGATCGGCGAGATGCAGCAAGCCTTTCTCGGTGCCCAAGCAGCCGACGGCTCCTGGGCCCCGACCGGCCAGCATGGCAATGCCATGGGCACGGTCATCGGCACTGCCCTCGTCAGCCTCTGCCTTGAGGCGCACTATCGCTACACGCCGCTTTACGGGCTCGGCTACCAACCGGATCCGGCTGGTCCTGCTACCACGGCCCTTGATCGTGACGCCTTGGGAGCCACGCCCATGTTCCGGCACGCAAGACATCTGGCGGTGCTGAGTTCTCCTGCCGATGACACCGCCCCGGTGCTCACCGACCACGGGGACTTCATGTATTTCGTGTCCGCCCGCGAGTCGGGATTCGGCGGCACCGACCTCTACCGCTCGCGAGTCAGTGGATCAAAGCCCGGCGATCCGAAAAACCTCGGTGTGGAGGTCAACAGCCCCGGCAACGAGACGCATCCCGCCGTGAGGATGGCGGGCTTTCAGCTGATCTATAACTCCGATCGGGCGGGTGATGCGCCACGTCTTTACAGCGCCAACAGCAAACGGGTGGTTCGGCGCTTCGATTACTCCAAACTTCCCCCGGGGACCTGGCTCAAGGCCAATCTCCTTCTGGTCATCGCACTGGCCATCGTCGCCGTCCTGAGCCTTTGGCTACTCCGACGGGCGCTGCGGCGAATGCCCGTGCCCAAGGCACCAGAGGACCCGGAAATCGAACTTCCATCAACGGAGGGCTCAGTCAGCCAATGACCGCCAAAAAACACAAAACTCGGAAGGGTCGCTTCGGCAAGGCCCGCATCGTCCTGGCGCTCCTGGCTCTGGCATTGCTCGTGTCGCTTGCCTGGGTTGTCTGGGGCAAACTCCGCAACGAGGTCTTCGCCTACTACACCGATGATGCCGGGACGAAGGTGACCGTGGAGGAGGACAAGGCGCGGGCCGTCCTTTGGGAAGACCCCAAGCAGAACAGTTTCACCGAAGTGACCGAGCCCGGTGTGGCCGATCCGGTCAATCAGCCCGACCGCCAGCTGGAGGCCGCCTTCTCTCCCAATGGGACGATGATGGTGCTTGTGCGCTGGGGCGGCGAAGCGGAGGAGGACAAGGATGCCGATCTCTACCTTTCCCAATGGGACGGACGGAGCTGGTCCCACCCCGAGCCCCTCGCCACGCTCAACAGTCCGGCCAATGATCGGGGTCCCGCATTTTCCCCCGACGGACGCTACCTTTACTTTGCTTCCGATCGCGAGGGTGGCGAGGGTGGCAGCGATCTCTATGTGGCCCGTTGGGATTTGGGCAACTGGACCGGCGCGGTCGCCCTCGGTGCTCCGCTCAACACCGCGGCCGACGAATTCGGGCCTGCCCCCTCGGCGGATGGATCACGCCTGTATTTTTCCTCGAACCGGGATGGAAAAGGGGAGGACATCTTCGTCGCCCAGGCGTTGGAACCACCAGCGACGGAGTTGCCGGCGACGGATCCACCCGCGACGAATCCACCCGCGACGGATCCCGCCCCCGACCAGGAACCGAAGGCCATCCCCCCCACTCCGGTGTTTGCCGCTGCCGAGCCGGTCAGTCATTTGAATTCCTCGGCGGACGACTTGCAGCCCGCCCTGACCACGCGTGGCGACCATGTCTTTCTGGCTTCCGACCGCGATCGTGATGGCACCTCCGGCTTTGGCCTCTACTTGAGCCGGGTCGTGGCGGGCGAAGCACAAGCACCCGAGAGGGTGGACCTCTATGTCCGCGAGGGAGACACCACCGACCCGGCGGTGCGCATGGATGGCTTCGACCTCCTCTTCAGCGCGAAGCTCCCCGATCCCGTGGCAGGTGAAGGCTCCAATCCCGGGCAGGACTATCTGCTCTATCGTTCCACGACCCGTGAGGTCTTCGGCTACACCGACTACACCCGCTGGGAACAGTTTAAGGAACTCATGGACAACATCGGTTGGTGGATCCTGCTGGCCATTGCCGCCGTCCTCGCTCTGATTTATCTGATCGAAAAGTGGCGGGACATCACCAGCCTCTTCCACAAGTGCCTCGCCGGCTCCGCGGGGGTGCACCTGCTCATTCTCTTTCTCCTGGCGCTCTGGCAGATCACCAAACAGTTCGAGGGGGGCGGTGAACCGGAATCTGCGGAGATCGCCATAACCATCGATGCCCTCGCCCAGGAGCAGCTCGCAATGGAGAGCACTCCCGAGGAGGTCAAGATGACCGACACCCCGGTCGCCCTGATCACGGACCGCTTGCAAAGCGATTTCAAAATCCCTGATTTCACTCCGAAGGAGGACGTGGAAACCGCTCCGGTGGTCTCCAGCACCGCAAAGACCTCCTTGGTCACGGAGGTCCGGCAATCCAAATCGAATCCCGCACCGGCCTCCGAAATTCTGCCCGAGCCGTTGGAAACGTCGGCGGAGTTGGCCAAGCTAAGCGAAACGTTCCTCCCCGAACCGGAGACCCCGGAACTCGAGGAACTCGATCCGGGGGTATTGCTGGAGGTGGTCGAAGTGGCCAACCCGCTCGGGGATCTGTTCGTGCCCACCAAGTCGATCCCACAGGTCGAGACCGTGCAGAATGCCGAGAAGCAGGAGCCGAAGACCGAGGCGCTGTCCAAGCCGACCGAGCACGAGCAGGTGGAATCGGGGGCCAAAACGGTCGCGACAAAGGATACGGGAGGAGAGGTGGTCGTCGCCCACCGCGGTCTGGAGGCACTCGCCAATGCTCCGAAGCTCGACGGATCTGACGACCAGGCAACCACGATGTTGGATCTGCCGGGGACTGATCCGGAGGACGATCCCCTCTTGCCCGAGGAGCTGGAAACTCCGCCCACCGAGATCGATGGCGCGGCCTTGACCGAGCTGATTCGCAAGCAGCGTGGCAAGCCCTCCATCGAGACCATCGAACAGCTCGGCGGATCAGACGCCACGGAACGTGCAATTGGAGCCGCCCTCGAGTGGTTGTCGAAAAATCAGGAAGGGGATGGGCATTGGGACACCCAGAAGCACGGTGGCGGGGGCGCTTACGATACCGCCAGCGCCGGTTTGGCCTTGTTGTGCTACTACGGTTGGGATCAAAGCCACAATCGTGCGAGCCGCTACCAGGGCCAGACCCGCAAGGCGATCAATTGGCTCGTCGCCCAGCAAAAGCCGGACGGGGATTTGCGTGGCAGTGGTCGCATGTATTGCCACGGGATCGCGGCAATCGCGCTCTGTGAAGCCTACGGCGTCAGTGGTGACGAGGCGCTCAAAGAGCCGGCCGAAAAGGCCATTGCCTTCATCCTCGCTGCACAGAGCAAGAGCAAGGGCGGTTGGCGCTATGGCCCCGGCGAGGATGCCGACACCTCCGTCACCGGTTGGCAATACATGGCCATGCACAGTGCCCGCATGGCTGGAATCTCAGTGCCCGAGAGCGCCTTCGAAGGTGGCCGTCGATGGTTCGACCATGCCGGGGGTGGCAAGCACGGCGGAATCTACGGTTACGCCGGTCCCGAGGCGGGTAAGCCCGCCATGGTTGCCACCGGGATGTTCTGTCGCCAACTGGACCTGGTTCCGCCAACCGACCCGAAGATGAGTGAGAGCGCCGAGACGCTCAAAATGCAGTCGATGAACGTTCGCAATCCGGACTTCTACTACGTTTACTACGCCACCCTTGCCCTCTACCAACACCAGGGCCCGATTTGGACTGGTTGGAACGAACAGCTCAAGGAGACCCTGCCCTTGATTCAACGGAAGGACGGCAACGAGTCGGGCAGTTGGGATCTTGGCAGCGGTCATGCCGCATCCGGCGGGCGCGTCGTCTCGACCGCCATGGCAACCCTCAGCCTCGAAGTTTACTACCGCCTCCTCCCGATGTATGGCTTCCGCAACAAGGACGCCGCTCCGCCAAAGAAAATCAAGGGCCAGTAGCTACTCCACCTCAGGCCTGAAGATGATGGGCTCCCCCTTCATCTTCAGGCGCATCCCGCTTGAGCGAACCACCACGGGCCGCCCTTATTCCCCGTCCCTTTTGATCGTCGCGAGTTTTTCGTCGACAAAGAGCAGGGTGACAGACCCGCCTTCCTTACTTGGATCGTTGGGGTCACTGTAGGAGAGCACCCACCGGTCCATCTTGTAGAGCTCCTCATAGGGCGGACCGTCCAGCTCCGGTGCGTACCAGTTGTCTTTCGGGGTCTTCCGGATTTCGGCCAGCGCCTGCACCTTGCTCATGCCGATGCCGATGGTCGCATCCGCCCAAACGAGCTTGTCCCCATCCGCAGTCCCCGGCTTGATCCAGATGTTGCGAAAGCGCACATCCAGTCCGTGCTCTTGCAGCTTGAGGCCTTCGGCGCTTGGACCATTCTGGACTCCTCCGTTGGCGTGTTTGACGAGCACGTTGTCGTGAACTTTCAGACCGTTCCACCAAAGGGTCAGATGCGCGGGCTCCACGAGCTTCTCCCCTTCCCAACGGGCACTGGTGAACACGAAATGAAAGGAATGCCACTCCCCGTTCGGCCGCCAGGCATTTCCTTTGGGCTCGTGCTCCATGCAGACCGCCCCGATCCCGTGCCGACCAATGCTCCAGTTAAAGGGGTCCTCAATATCCGCCCCCTTGGGCGACTCAATTTGCAGCTCGTGCCGGTTCTGCAAATACACGCCGCTATTGGCATAACCCTCCGCCTTGTCGTCGCCACGACTTCCCATCAGGACAAACTCAACGTGACCTTCGAAATCCTTGTACTTCTTTTTCGTGACCAGATCGTGAGTCCCCCAGCTCTTGCCGCCGTTGGTCATGAGAACCTTGGTGTCGTCCGTCGGACTTTTGACCAACGTCCACGTAATCGGCATCTCCTGTTGAGGCCACATTTCCCAATTGGCCTCGATCGATTCCATCGTCCCGTCAAAAGGCACGTCGGCTCCTTCGGGTGCCTCGACACCCAGATCCTTGCTCTTGTCGTAACCTGGCTTGTTCTGCGGCAATATATTCTCTGCCGTGGCGACTGCCGCCCCCATCAGGGTGAGGACCGCACAATACCTGGTAATCTCCTTCTTCGTCGTTGATTTCATCGCGATGTCTTTTTGTTGGGATGGCATTTTACAATGCGATGGCCGTTGAAGGCCAAGCCGTTGTTTTCAAAGGGAGCAGGATTGAGCTCACCCAGCAAGCAATCAATGGTGGCCCTGCGGGTTTCGGGTGTCAGACAAAATAGTCAGGCCGCCTTGGAGGTTGACTTGGATTGCGGCGAGGTCGGCAAGGCCGGCGGCCCCCCTGTTCAAAGGAGGAGACGGTAATTGCCGCGCAGCAGACGATCCGGGTCGGTGCCGGGCTGGATCCACCATCCAGACCGAGGACTCCGTCCAGAGGGCGAGGCCCGTTTTCGCGGCATGCCCGGTCCGTTTTGCCGGCAGGGTTCGGCCCGCTTTGCCGGCAGGGTTCGGCCCGTCCCGGAGGGACTTGGTAAGGTAGCCGGTGGTACCACCACCGGACCTCATCGTCGTCAAGAAGTGCACCCCGGAGGGGCGCGGTAAACCGTGGCAGACGGGTTGAACCGGTCTCGTTGTCTTCCACCCGCTCCCGCGCCCCTCCGGGGTGCCCGTCAAAGGACTGGCCAAAATCCGGTGGTGCTACCACCGGCTACCGTCCGCGGTCCCTCCGGGACGAAGAGGTGATCGTGACCCCTGCCGACTGCAGGCCCTGCCCCGTCGCGCTCAGGCGGATCTCGCCCGGGGTGCGGGTGGCCTTGATCACCGCCAGGCACAGGCCGTGAAACGCCTTGCGCCGGGTGGCCTTGAACGGCTCGTGACTGGTCGGGTCGCCATTGTCCACCCCCGCCACCGTGCCGGGACCCTCGAGGGCGAAGGTGACCAGATTGTCGGCGTCCGGACACAGGTTGCCGTCCTTGTCGACCACGCGGACCTCAACATACGACAGGTCCCCGCCGTCGGCCGAGATCCGCCTCCGATCCGGGAGCACCACCAACTTCGCGGGTTCGCCCGCGGTGCGCACCTCGGCAGTGATCGTTTTCCCGCCCTTCCTGCCCACCGCCTTCAGCACGCCTGGTTCGTAGGGCACCTGCCATTCGAGGTGCAGGCTCGTGCCGTCTTTGAAATCCCTGCCTCCCAACGGCTTGCCGTTGAGAAACAGCTCGACCGAGTCCATGTTCGTGAAGCACCACACCGGGATCTCCTTGCCTTCGAATCCCTTCCAGTTCCAGTGCGGCAGCAGGTGAACGACCGGTTTGTCGGACCACTGGCTCTGATAGAGGTAGTAGCGGTCCTTCGGAAAGCCGGCCAGGTCGATGATTCCGAAGTAGGAACTCCGGGACGGCCAGTCAAAGGGATTCGGCTCGCCGATGTAGTCGAAACCGGTCCAGACGAATTCCCCCGCGACCCAGGGCGCGTTCCGGACCGCCAGCAGGCTCTCCTCGGCGGTGCTGCCCCAATGAGGCCGGTCCAAGTCGTAGGAAACGCACTGGTTGTTGACCTGCTTGTTCACGCCCACCGTGCCGTCGGGCTTGATCTCCAACCCATACTCGCCGCGCGTGCTCAGGGCCGAGGCGGTTTCGGAGGCGAGCAGCACCTTCCCCCGCTGCTGGTGATATTCGGCGGTGTTGTAGTTGATGCCAAGGACATCCAACGCCCCGGCAAACCCGTTCTTGATGGCGGCGTCCATCTTGTTCACGCCGGAGGTCACCATCCGGCTCGGATCCTCGCGATGGCAGATCTCAACGAGCCGCCTGGCCATGGCACCGCCATGTGGCACGGCCTGTTCCTTGATCTCATTGCCGATACTCCAAAGGATGATGCACGGATGGTTGCGGTCGCGATGAATCAGGCTGACCAAATCCCGTTCGCTCCATTCCTCAAAGAACCGCTCGTAGCCAAACTTGATTCCACTCTTGGGGATGACCCATTCGTCGAAGACCTCGTTCATGACCAGCATGCCCATCCGGTCGCACAGCTCCAGCAGCTCGGGTGCCGGCGGGTTGTGACTGGTGCGGATTGCGTTGCAGCCCATCTCCTTGAGGATCTCCAACTGGCGCTCGATGCCGCGACGATGCACGGCCGCCCCCAGGCAGCCGAGGTCATGATGGTTGTTCACACCCTTGATCTGGACCCGCTTGCCGTTGAGCAGGAAGCCATTGTCGGTCGTGAACTCGATGGTGCGGATGCCCAGCGGCGTCTCGTAACGATCAACCAGGCGCTCGCCGACGTGGATCTCGGATACCACCTGATAAAGATAGGGATCCTCGATCGACCATCGCCGCGGGGCGGCGACCGCGAGAGTCTGGCCGAATTCATGGCTGCTGTCGGCGGCGACCAACCCGCTCTCCCGGTGGATGGCCACCCTCCGGCCCCCCGCATCAACAATCGCCGTGGTCAGCGTCGCCTCAATCCCCTCCGGGCCCTGGTTTCGCACCTGCGTGCGCACCTCCACCCGGGCCGACGCCTCGAGCACCTCCGGGGTCGTCACGCAGGTGCCCCACGGGGCCACGTGCAACGGATCGGTGATCGTCAGCCGGACGTGGCGGTAGATGCCCGCCCCCGAATACCAGCGCGAACAGGGTTGCCGCACGTTGACCCGCACCGCCAGCACGTTGTCCCCCGCTTTCAGGTGCGGCGTGAGATCGAACCCGAAGCTGAGGTAACCGTAGGGTTGCCTGCCCATCGACACACCGTTGAGCCAGACTTCGCTGTCCATATAAATGCCATCGAACTGCAACCCGATCCGCTTCCCCCCGCTCCCCCCGGGCAGCGTGAAGGTCTTCCGATACCAGCCGATCCCGCCGTTGATGAAACCTCCGCCCCACCCCGCCGGACTTGTCTGGTCAAATGGGCCTTCCATCGCCGCCGGATCGGCACCGGGCGGGCCTTCGATGCTAAAATCGTGAGGCACCTCCAGGGTGGGCCAATCGGTGTCCGCTAATTCAGGGTTCTCGCCCCCGACGACATCGCCCAGATGAAAGCGCCAGCCCTGGTCAAACGAGAGCGTCCTGCGGCCCCCGGCGGCGGCCGGCGACTCTTCGGAACCGATGGAAAGTTTCCCACCGGGTTGATCCTGCTCCTCCAGGCAAGGGACGATCAGCTGGGCGGTGGCCACAACGGCCGAGACCGCGAGCAGCAGCGAGGCACCCAGGAGGGCCGGGAGGGGCTTCATGATGGGGATTACTGCGCGGTCCAGGTCGTCGCATTGCTCGTGTTTGGCGTTCATTTCTTCAGGTGTTCCTTGAGTCTGATGGGTTCGGCCGGATTCAAACAGCTAACGGCGCCAAAAGAAAGTAGTCAGGTGGGAATGGCACGTGGTTAAGGCGAGTCTGAGACATGGGGTGGAATTCGGTGAATGGACGGGTGGTTGCGCCCAAGGGCATTTTACCCTGGGCTGAGTTCTTTCGCCCCGTTTACCCAAGGGCACTCTGGGGGCTGGGGATTGCGGGAGACTATGTCAGGACGGCGGCGAGGAAGGGGGCGGTGACGGATTTTTTGTTTTGGGCGACTTCTTCGGGGGTGCCTTGGGCCATGATTTGGCCGCCGTGGGGGCCGGCTTCGGGGCCGAGGTCGATGAGGTAGTCGGCTTCGGCGGCGAGGTCCATGTGGTGCTCGATGACGACGACGGTGTGGCCTTCGTCGGCGAGGCGGTGGAGGACGTCGGTGAGCTTTGCAACGTCCTGCTGGTGGAGGCCGATGGTGGGTTCCTCGATGAGGTAAAGGTTGGTGTTGGTGGGGCCGACGTCGGTGATTTTGGGGCGGCCCTTGGTGAGTTGGGTGACGAGCTTGAGACGCTGGGCTTCGCCTCCGCTGAGGGTGGGGCTGGGTTGGCCGAGGGTGAGGTAGCCGAGGCCGGTCTCGGCGAGGAGCTGGAGGGGCTTTTGGAGCTTGGGGTGGGCCGTGAAGAATTCGGCGGCGGTCTTGATATTGAGGTTGAGGATCTCGCCGATGTTGAGGCCGTTGTATCGGATTTCGAGGGTGGCGGAGTTGTAGCGTTCGCCTAGGCACGATTCACAATCGACCCAGGTCGTGGGGAGGAAATCCATCTCAAGTTTGAGGCGTCCGTTCCCTTTGCATTCGGGGCATTGGCCTTCCTTGTTGTTGAAGGAGAAGCGCGAGGCGGTGTAGCCGCGCATGCGGGCATCGGGGAGCTGGGCGAAGAGGGCGCGGATGTGGTCGAAGAGTTTGACGTAGGTGGCGGGGCAGGATCGGGAGGTTTTGCCAATCGGTGATTGGTCGACTTCGTAGCGGTATTTGAAGGTCTCGAATCCGACGGCGGAGGTGTAGGGCGGTTGGTGGGGCTTCTTTTCGCAAGCGACGGAGAGGCATCCACGCATGAGGGAGGATTTTCCGGAGCCGGAAACGCCGGTGAGAACGGTGAGGC
>Ga0335396_10002704_pt1 | contig 21102 bp, 17 predicted proteins | sample FRY02_FD_205743 | JGI IMG/M metagenome (GOLD analysis project Ga0335396, IMG submission 205743) | Freshwater microbial communities from Lake Fryxell liftoff mats and glacier meltwater in Antarctica - FRY-02 (spades assembly) (version 2) | ecosystem: Environmental > Aquatic > Freshwater > Ice >... | reverse complement strand
CGCGGTCGATGAGTTTCACCGCCGCCGGTCCCCAGATGAGGATGGCCGCCCAACGCCCGTGGTGATGGACGATCTGGACGAGCGTGCGACCGATCTGCCGACCGGCTCCGAGGTAGTGTTCGTCCTCAAGCAGGCGGGTTACCTGCGGCAGTTCCTCAGGGAGGGCGGGCCGGACTTCGAGCTCGCCGAGAACCACCGGGCCAGGCTCGGAGCCTCGCCACGGGGCCATTGTATTGTCGTCGATCTTGGCATTCATCCGACCTCACCAGAGCGGAAACAGGGCGCTTTGGCTAGGATTTTTTCAGAATCCGCGTTTCATCAGGCGAATTCGCGCGAAATGAAAATGCCGTGGGCGACCAAGCGTTCTTGCGAGATTCTGCTCGACTCGGGCGATTCAAGGGGGCCGGTTGAGAGCATGAGGGCTTCAAGGGGATCACCTCCAATATTCAGGTGGAAGAGAATATTTTCCTGGAGGACATCATCGCGGCCGAAGGCCTCCTTCCGGGAGTCGAAGAGATGAACAAAATCGATGGTGGCCGCGCTGAGCAACTCGCGGCGGAACCCACGAAAATAGGGCCCGTTACAGAAACTCCTCGGAGTGATCGCCGACAGCTCGCCTCCCTGCCCCAACTGTCGAAGCGCCAGCCAGACAAAGGCCGAGTAGAGATTTGAAGTTTCAATCCCGATCGAGGCGAGTAATGCGCGTTCTCGCGATTTGGTGGAAATCTTGCGATAGGGGGATTCAAGATGGCATGGGTCGCTCCGGATCGTTCTCCAACGTTGAACAGTCCGAAGTCGAGGCTACCGACAGCACCATCAATATAACTGCCATGTTGGACATCGAATTTCGCACGAACTCCAGCGGCTTCCAATACTTCAACGCAGGCAGCGAGGCATTTCCTCAGGTTTGGCAGGAATGCTTCATCGAGTTCCCATGCTTGCAGAGTAACCTCGCTTAGCTCCGGGAGTCGATTGGCAGCACGAAGCGAGACGATGCGATCCACGACGGCGGCGGTCAACGCACCTCCACCAGCTCCGGGGTCGAGGAGATGAATGGCAGGCCGATTAAGCCCAGCCTCACTGAACCAGCTTGCAAGTCTCTGGGCGATTGGGATCGGCGTGAAAAACTGACCGCTTTCACTCCTTTCGCCCCGTTCCTTGCCCACACAGGTCGCCCATCCACCGACATCGGCCGTCTCAAGAATTTTGGTTGCCGCAGGACGCCTCATGAGTTCATGCGAACACTTTTGCTCGAGCCGGTCAATTTCAAACTCGCCCTACTTTCTGTGTGCGACGATTGCTTTTAGCACTTTGACGGCAGGAAAGTCACCCGATTTCCAGATATCTTTTCACCGGCCTTCAGCCCCTCGCCTACGACAGCAGCCATCACAGCCCCTACCCACCTCGCCGAAACCTACCGAAGCATCGACGAGCCGTGATCCGACTGGCCTCCGTCTTCAGCGCACTCGCGCAAGGCGGACCCACCTCACTCCTCCACCACCAAGGCCGGATCCAAACTCAAATCACTGCTCCCCTTCGCGATGTTGTGCCCTTCCAACCCGATCACGTTCTTTCCCTCCTTGAACACCCCCGCAAACGCCGCCAACGAATAATACTCCGCCCCGCTCGCCTCATGGTTCCCGATCTTCGGATCCCCCTCCTTCCCGCGCTCAATGTCCCTCGCCAGCAATTCCTTGCCGTTCACGTGCAGGACAAAGGCATCGTCATAGTTGATCACCAACCCGAGCCGCTTCAAATCCGTCCCCTTCGGAATCTCGAACTCACGCCGAATGAAAATCTCCGTGTACCTCCCCTGCATGTCCTTCAACTCCGTCCGGTCATCCCCATCCCCATAGCCAAATCCCGCCTCCCCTGACTTCCAGCCCTTCGCCGGAGCATCAAAACCCACCTGCGTCCACTCCCCCGAGCCCGGCACCGCTCCACCCGCCAGATACTCCCACGTCGCGTTGGATGGAATCAACACCTTCACCTTCGCCGGCATCAACCCCGGCGCATGCTTCTCCCCCGCCTTCAGCGCCTTGTCCGCCGCCGCCACCGTTTTCGGCGCACCCAACACCCCCGCCCCGGTCCGCTCCTGGGTCGACGCGTCCGGCGTCCACGGATTGTTCACGATGCTCTGCTCCACCACCCCACGCTTCACAATCGCAAACTTGTCCCGCTCCTTGCCCCGCAAATCCAACATCGTCCCCGTCAGCGTGTCGCCCTCAATATCCAGAATGAGCGAGCCGTGATCCAGCACGATGCTCCGCATCACCGGCGAAATCCCCAGCGCATTCCGCCCCAGCGCCCCGCCATGCCCGGTCACAATCGCCACCGTCCCGTTCCGCGCCTCGATCTTCCCGCTCTTCCGATACGCTCCATCCCCGTCCGGTCGGCCGTCCCCGTCATCAAAGACCACCCCCTCCGCCGTGGTCGGCGTCGCGTAGGCCCCGTCGATCAACATCGAGCGCTCATAAATGTGCGAATGCCCGCTCAACACCACATCCACCCCGCCGTCCTCCAGGATCGGCATGATGAAATCCCGCATCTCCACCAACTGCCGCTCCTTGTCGCTGTCATGCGTGCCCTTCGTGTACGGAGGATGATGAAAGAAGGCGATGATCCACCGCCCCTTCACCGCCGCCAGATCACGCACCAGCCATTTCGCCATCTCCCCCTCCGCAGTCCGGTCAATGTCGTGCGAGTTCAGGCAGATCATGTGAATGTCCCCGTAGTCGATCGAGTAAAACGACTCCTTCCCCGACGGCACGCCCCCCGCCTCCCCTTTCGTCGGACACACATAGGCATCATAATACGGCCCCACTCCCGTCTCCCCGTTCGAACTACCTCCCTCGTGGTTTCCCATCGTCGCCCAGCACACCGTGTTGCGCAACGTCTCCTGATACGGCGCGAAAAACCTGTCCTGAAACTGCTGATCCGTCCCCTGCCCGTAGGCCATGTCCCCCATGTGCAAATAGAAATCGAGCGGACGCTTCCCCTCCGTCGTGTAGGTCTGCATGGCCCGATGCACCAACATCTGATGCAAGTCCCCCGTCCCCGAATCCCCCACCACCCACATGCGGGTCGGCGTCACCTTGCCGATCGGCGGATGCGTCGTGAAATGATACTCCGCCCCTCCCTTCATCAAGGCCGTCTCCCCGTCGAACACAACATACCGATAGGTCGTCTCCGGCGTCAATCCACTCAGCGTCGCCTCATACTGCACCGTCCCCGCCGGAGCCTTGCTCAGCTTGTTCTCCCCCGTCGTCCAGCGCCGCAGGATCGCCGCCCCGTCACACATCAGCGTCTCGTCCGATCCCTCCCGCTGATACATCACCCGCGGATGCTCGATCACCTTGTCCATCCGCCATACCATGGTCATCGCCCTCTCCTGCGCCAATTGCAAATACGGCCCCCGCGTGATCTCCGCCGCCCCACAGAGGCTGGCCAAACTAACGAGTAGGAACATTGATCGGTAAAGCATCACGCCTGATACTGCGCAGACCTCCCCTCCTCTATCAATCAAGATCCGTTCCCGCTCCTCAAAACAGCGCCACTTCCTCCCCGCGCAGCCGCCGCCACTCCCCCGGCCCCAGCCCGTCGTCGAGCACCAGCCCTCCGATCGACTCCCGATGCAGCGCCGTGACCCGGTTCCCCACCGCGTGAAACATCCGCTTCACCTGATGATAGCGCCCCTCGTAAATCGTCAACCGCGCCTCCCGCTCCCCCAGCACCTCCAACTCCGCCGGCCCCGTCGTCAGATCCTCGTAGGCGAAATAAATACCCGTCGCAAACCTCCCCGCCGTCTCCGCTCCGATCACCTCCCGCGTCTCCACCAAATACCGCTTCGCCACCCCCCGTCCCGGTTCCGTCACCGCCTTTGACCAGCGACCATTGTTCGTCAGCAACAACAACCCCGTGCTGGCCCGATCCAAGCGCCCAGCCAAATGCAACTCCCCGGCCAGAGGATGATCAATCAACGTGATCACCGTCGGATGCTCGTCATCGCTCGTCGCACTCAAATACCCCGCCGGCTTGTGCAACATCACGTAAAGCGCCTCCCGACACGGCAAGGCCTCCCCCTCCACCGACACCGCCGTAAACTCGTCCACCGGGTGCCGATTCTCCCGCGCCTCCTCACCCTCCACCACCACCGCCCCCGCCCGGATCAACCGCAACACCTCCTTCTCCGGCCGCCCCGTGTGCTGCGTGATGAATCGATCCAATCGCATGCCCTCATCGAGTGCTCATCGCCCCCCGCAGGTCAACTCAATACCCCCATTGCGAAAAAAGCAGAAACGCTCGACCGTAAAGTGCCATCCTCTACTGACCCCCCGCGTCTTTCCACCACCCTCGCCACCATCAATCCCATGCACCTCCTCAAACTCCTCACCCTCGGCACCCTCACCGTCTTCTGCGCCCACGCCGCCGAGAAACCCAACGTCGTCCTCATCTACGGCGACGACGTCGGCTACGCCGACCTCGGCTGCTACGGTGCCAAACTCATCCCCACCCCCCACCTCGACAAGCTCGCCACCGAGAGCCTTCGCTTCACCGACGGCCACTGCTCCGCCGCCACCTGCACCCCCTCGCGCTTCTCCCTCCTCACCGGCATCCACGGTTTCCGCCACGGCGTCCACATCCTCTCCCCCAACGCCCCCATGAAGATCACCCCGGAGATGTTCACCCTTCCCCAACTCTTCAAACAAGCCGGCTACCAAACCGCCGTCATTGGCAAATGGCATCTCGGCATCGGCGATGGCAAGACCCCCGTCGACTGGAATGCCGACGTCAAACCCGGTCCTCTCGAGATCGGCTTCGACTACTCCTTCCTCCTGCCCTCCACCAACGACCGCGTCCCCTGCGTCTATTTGGAAGACCACCGCGTCGTGAACCTCGACCCCAAGGACCCCCTTTTCGTCGGCAAGAAGCCCGACGGCATCGACTGCACCATCTACCCCGACGGCCGCAAGAACCCCGAGGCCATGACCTACTATAAAAGCAGTCACGGCCACAACAACAGCGTCATCAACGGCATCGGCCGCATCGGCACGATGTTCGGTGGCAAGTCCGCCCTCTGGAACGACGAAACCATGGCCGACGAGTTCGCCAAACAGGCCCGCAAATACCTCGCCGCCCGCAAGAAGGACCAACCCTTCTTCCTCTACTGGTCCGCCGCCGACATTCACGTCCCCCGCGCCCCCAACCCCCGCTTCCACGGCAAGTCCGCCCTCTCCTACCGCGGCGACGCCATGGTCCAACTCGATTGGTGCGCCGGCGAAATCCTCGCCGCCCTCGAGGAACACGGCCTCGCCGACAACACCATCGTCATCTTCTCCAGCGACAACGGCCCCGTCTATGACGACGGCTACGAGGACGGCACCACCGTCCACACTTCCACCAAGGAAGTGGACCGCGGCCACGACGCCTCCGGACCCTACCGCGGCGGCAAATACCAAATCTACGAAGGCGGCACCCGCGTTCCCTTCCTCATCCGCTGGCCCGCCCACATCGAACCCGGCACCTCCGACGCCATGGTCAACCAAATCGATTTCATCGCCTCCTTCGCCGAACTCCTCGACATCAAACTGGAGGACGACCAGGCCATCGACTCCCGCAGCACCCTCCCCGCCTTCCTCGGCAAGAGCAAGGACGGCCAGACCTTCATGATCGAAGAAGCCGACCGCCTCGCCATCCGCCAGGGCTCTTGGAAATTCATCCCCGCAGGCAAAAAACGCAACGGCAAGAACGACGCCCAACTCTACAACCTCACCCGGGACCCCGGCGAACAAACCAATCTCATCGCCGACCACCCCGACCACGCCACCGAAATGAAAACCCTCCTCGAAAAACTCCGCACCACCAAATCCGGCATCCGCAAAGCCACCCCACGGCCCGTGCCGTGACCGTCCCGCACGCCCCGGCGGAGACCCGGTCGCATCCCTCCCCCCCGCGTAGCGGCACCTCTGCGAGGCGGCGGCGGTTCTACCTCTCGCCCCTCCAAAGCCCCGCCCGAATACTCGCCCCCCCACCCGCAGAGGCGGTTTCCAACCAACCGTATCCCTCCTGCCAGGCGAACGAGCGGGAGGCGAAAGGCCTTTCTCGGTCTCTATCTCCCGCTGCCGGGGCTTGGGTATATCGCGGAAGGGTTTCGCTAGTTTCACTAGCGGTTAAGCTCTCGTCACCCCTACCGGGGTTGGGGGGCATCGACGACGACCGCATCACCTACATTACCTAACTCCGTTTTTTCTCGCCCCCACCCCCTCCATCCCCCCGGATCAGGATTCAGCCAGACTCGCCTCCGGCCGCGACGAGCCCAAAAGCGCCAGCGCCTCCGGTCCCACCGGCTCCTCCGCCTGCCAGGGGAGCCACGCCGTGCGGCAGGCGTGCTGTTCCACGACCTCACTCAGGTAACGATGCTCGGCGAGTGCCCGGCGCTGCAGCAGCGGATCACACGAAGCACTGTGGAGCAGACTCTGATTGATCACCCACGCAAACGGCTCGATCTGCGCCCGACGCAAATCTTCCTGCAACATCGCCGCTTCATGCACCGGCGTGGCCTCCGGCAGGGTCACCAACAGAATGCGGGTGAAATCAGGATCGCGCAAACGCTCGAGCAGTTTGAGCACTTCCTCCGGCTGCGTGCTGCGTGCCTGACGCTCAAGCTCGCGTTGATACGCCTCGCTGGCATCCATCAACAAAAGCGTGTGCCCCGTCGGCGCGGTGTCGAGCACCACGAAGCGCTCCGTCCCCTGACCGACTTCGCGGGCAAACGCACGAAACACGGCAATCTCCTCCGTGCAGGGAGAGCGCAGATCTTCTTCCAACAGGGCCCGCCCCGCCTCGTCCATCGCCGCACCCTGGGCCTCCATGACCTCACGCTGATAGGCGGCCGTTTCCGCCACAGGATCGATATTGCTGATACTGAGCCCTTCCAATTTTCCCTGCAAAGTCTGCGCCACATTCGCTGCGGGATCGGTCGTGCTGAGATGCACGGCATGGCCGCGGCGCACCAGCATGACCGCGAGGGCGGCGGCAACAGTGGTCTTGCCCACCCCTCCCTTGCCCATCGTCATGATCACGCCATGGCCTTGCTTCTCGATGGTGGCCACGAGACTCTCCAAGTTCTCCATCTCTGGTGGCGTCCATCCCCCGCCATCCTCACTCAGGTCCTCCCCTGGCGCGTCACCACTCAACAGGACCCGCAGCCCGCCAAGGCCAAGAATATTGATCGGCCGCAGCGGCACCTCGAAGCTCGGCATGGACCCAATGAACCCGCTCGCCGCCCTCAAGGCCGACACCCCACGTTGCTGCATGGCCTGCGCCGTCACATCGTCCGGACACTTCGTTTCAAAGGTCCCGTTGACGACGAGGCACTGATTCCCCACGCCGATGGTGCGCAACTCCTTCGAGGTGCGCTCGGCCTCACGCAAGGCCGACCCCTGTGGCCGACTCACCAGCATCAGCGTTGTCGCCGAGGCGTCGGCCAACACCTTGACCGTGGCCTCATAAACATTGCGCTGCTTCTCCAGGCCGGCCAGCGGACCGAGGCAGGAAGTCCCGCTGCTATTGCTGTCGAGGAACTGATCCCAGGCCTTCGCCAGGCTCATCAGCCGCAGGGTGTGTCCGGTGGGTGCCGTGTCGAACACAACGTGGTCGTAGCTTTTTGCGGCCTCCGGATTGCCGATCAACCCCGAGAATTCATCAAAGGCCGCAATCTCCACCCCTTCCTGGTCGAGCAAGGCCTTGACAACCGGATTCTGGGCAAAGGCCATGGGCTGCTGCCCGAGATTGAATCGTTCGATCTTGATGCCATGCGTTCCAAGCTGCGTAAGCAGCGCGGCAAAATTGACCAGATCGGGGTCAATGGAGGTTCCACAAATCCCAGTGGAGCAACACATGGGCGGATCATAGACTTGGATTGTTTTCATTGATATACGAATACCCACATTGAGGGGGCTCCTATCTGTTGGTTGATGCGCGGCAATTCCCGGCACTCGCGGGCAGGCAGAGATCCGGTCGCCCCTGGCAACAGTCCTCGGTGAGAAAACCCATGAGTTCCCGAATCCCCTCCACGCGAATTCGATAGCTGATCGAGCGCCCCTCGCGGCGCGCCTCGATCAGTCCGGCGCGATTGAGCTCCTTCAAGTGAAAGGACAGAGTTGGCTTGGGCACCTCGAGCATCCGCGCAATCTCCCCGGCGCAAAGTCCCCTCTCGGCACTCACCAGCAGCCGAAACACCTCCAACCGCGAAGGTTGCGCCAAAGCCGCCAGCGACACGGTCGCCCATTTTAATTCCATGTTTCCGAGATCATGGAATTAATGATTTTGTCAACCATCCATTCTCCTCAACAAGCCACCCTCACCGTGGCGTGACCGTCCCGGTCGCCTGCCTCCCCTGTCCCAACGGGACATCTCATCCCAGCCCCGGACAACTCCGCCCCAGCGGAGGCCGTCCGGGGATTCCCGTCCCCCGATGTCCCGCGTCCTGTAGGGACGCCCCATGCACCTTCACCCCCCGTGCCACCCTCCGCTCCCAGCATCTCCCACTCCGCCGTGTCCCCTCACTCCCAACACCCCGGCAAGCCCTTCACCGTCTCCCCCACGATCTCCAAAATCCGCCGCTTTTCCGACCTGCCCAGATAGTCATACTCCTCCGAGTCATCCTCCCCGCTCATCACCTCCCACAAACGCGTCAAGACCCGCTCCCGCACCGCCTCCGGCAAACTCTCAAACGACTTCGAGTAGATCATGTACGAACAGCGATTCTTGAACAGCCGCCCATACAACCGGAAATCCCGCAACGAATCCCCCTCACTGGACCTCGGCCCTTTCCCCTCGAACGCCGCCACAAACGCCCCGTCCCCCTCCACACCCTCCCCCAGATCCACCTCGTCCGAAAACAGCATGTAGCGCAAAACCTGCTCCGCCAAATCCTTCGATGCCCGCGCCGCCATCCCGCTCTCCTCCCGCACATCCGCATCCGGACTGATCGCCTTCTGCAAATACACCAGGCGCCGATACTCCATCGAGGCCTTCGTCAGCAGATTGTCCATCTTGCACTGATGCTCCAGCACCATCAACGCCACGATGTTGCTCGTCCCCTGCAGATACCTGCCCGTGTCAATCTTCCCCTCCAGCGACGTCCAGTTCGCCCCGGTCTCGTAGTCAAACTCCGCGCCCCCATCCTCCTGCTCGACCGCGATCGTATTCCCCATGTGCCGCGCCTCGCCATGCGCCCCCGTCACATACCACCCGCCCCAGCGCTCCTTTAACGGGCTGGCATGCGTCGTCAAAAACGTTCCCGCCCCCAACAGCGGATGCCCGTCCTCGTTCACAAACACCGACCGCACCAACAGACCCGGCACCAACTCGGTCCGTGAAGTCCCGTGGCACTGCAGACAGGTGTTCGCCCGCCCCACCCAGCCCTCCTGCCCGAACTTGTCCATCTCCAGAAAATAGAACACCGGCCCCAGCACCGGATCGATCGCCGCCACCTCGATCCCCCCGCCCGGCACATAGCCCACATAGGCGTCGTCCCCGAAATACAAGGCCCGCGGATTGCGCGGCGTGATCAAATTATTCTGCTGACTCGTCTTCGAATACACCAACCCCTGTGACTCCATCGGGATATCCAACTCCTCCAGCACCACCCGCAGGACCTCCAGCGCATCATCCTCCGGCAACGGCTTCTCCCCCGCCTTCCAAGCCGCCGCCAGGCGCGCCATCCCATCCGTCGCCACCGCCTCCGAATAGTTGGTCGGCGCCATCTCAAAAAAGTCCCGCTGCCCCCACGCCCACGGCGCGAGGCAAAGACTCATCAGCAAAATGACACGCATCATCATTCCTAGGTGGAGTTTCCTACGGACCTGTCGCCCGGATCCTTGCGACAGCCTTGCCTCCGGACCGCTCCCCTCAAAATTCGCACAATGTTCCGCAAGCAATGCGCACATTAGCCCATCACCTGCTCCTGCCGGATTCAAGGATTGCCGACCAAGCCACCGCACCCCTATCTTCCCAATCGCCGTGCCCCTCAGCCAAAACTCCCCCGAAAAAAAATACTGGGCCTTCATCTCCTACTCCTCCACGGACAAAAAATGGGGCAAATGGCTCCACCACCGCCTCGAAAACTACCCCATCCCCAAGGAATTCCAAGACCCCGAACTCTTCGACGGCGCCATCCTCGGCAAAAACCTCAGCCCCATCTTCCGCGACCGCGATGAACTCGCCGGCTCCGCCGAACTCGGCCCCGCCATCCTCAAGGGCCTCCAGCAATCCCGCTTCCTCATCGTCCTCTGCTCCCCCAACTCCGCCAAATCAAAATGGGTCAACAAGGAGATTGAAGACTTCGTCGCCCTCGACCCCGGAAACCACCGCCGCATCCTCGCCCTCATCCTCAACGGCGAACCAAACGCCACCTCCAACCCCAGCGCCAACCACGCCCGCGAGTGCTTCCCCCCCGCCCTCCGCCACCCCGCCGAACCCCTCGCCGGAGACCTCCGCAAGGAAGGTGATGGAAAACAACGCGGCTTTCTGAAGATCCTCGCCGGCATCTCCCAACTCGACTTCGATACCCTCTACCGCAGACACGAGCGCGCCTTGCAACGAAGACGCCGCAATCTCGCCCTGCTCGCTCTTGGAGTGATCCTCTCTCTCGCCGGACTCACTTACTTCGCGTTCGTCCAAAAAGAACACGCAAATCTGGCCAATGCCGAAGCAGAACAACATTCCCGCACAGCGGAACGACAACGAGAACTCGCCGACGAGAGTGCTCAAACCGCCGAAAGGGCTCTAAGCCTGAGTCAACAGGAACTCTATCGTGCTCGCATCTCCGAGGCCAACATGGCACTGATGAACGGCAACACCCTGGACAGCCTTCAGGCCCTAGCGACCTGCCCCCTAGACTTGTGCTCCTGGGAATGGCACTATCTCATCCACCTGGTCGGCCCCGCACCTCTGACAATACACTCGGATGACCTCGCCCTTCTGGATCAGGGGGCACTCAGAGGATCCGGCCTCCTGCAAGACGCACGAAAAGTGATTGATGACGATGAATGCATCAATCCCTTCCCCTCCCCTGATACGTCCCTCATCTGCACCCTGGATCATGGAACTGACCGGGGAGGAGCACGCCTATTCTTCTCGTCCGCCACGGATGAAAAGGAACTTCCCCACTACCGCTTCGGGGGTCATGGAGGGTTCAACAACGCCCGATTCTCCACGGACGGCACCTGCCTGATCGTTCTCGGCCCTCCCCCCCCTTGCACGGTGCGTCACCGCCGGGCGGATCGCCCACAATCCTCAGGACCCCGACGCGACTTTCATCTCCATTCTTCCCGTCCCGACCACCGAGGCTATCGATGCTCCCGAGTCTACCCCCCTGAAGAAGTCTCCCCAACCTTCGCTCCGTGCGCTCCTCGACAATATTCCGACAAATCGAAACCTCGACCACGATCAGGAGAAATTCGACATCGACAAAGCTCAGGCCTGGCTTGAACAAGAGAGGGAACTGTTGGCCGCGGCAGCCGCAAACGGCACGATTTGGCTTCTTACCATCCACGAAGAGGAGAGCTACGAACTCACTTCCATCGACAACCTCTCCGCCAGCGTAAGGTTTCCCGTGCGATCCAGAGGTGAAATCAAGGCAATTTCGGACTCCGGACACGTCCTCATGACCCCCTACACAACGGACCACGCCGCAGTCTGGAACATGGCGTCCCAATCACTCACCCTTCTCGGCAAGGAGTTCCTCCCCATCCCTCTGGAACTCCAGAATGGCCGGGAAGATGTCTTCAACTGGCAACTTAGCTCCGATGGACAATATGCGGGAGTGTCCTTCTTTGACGGCTACTTCAACGTCACCAGCCACACCGTCTGCTCCACGGAGACCGGAAAAGAGATCTGGAGTTCGTCGGACACGATCACGGATTTCACCTGGAGCACGAACAGCAGGCACTTCGCGACCTATGACCGCATCAACAGGTGCATTCGCCTCCACGAATCACCAGGTTCCCCCGTCCTCGCAAGCGTCTCGATGGAAAACACTCCCACCGACGCAATGGTAGAATGCTACCCCCTGCTACCCGAGCTCGTCCGCGTGGGGAACACAATCCTTCAAGCTCCGTCTTATCGGAGAATCCTCTACTTGTCTCCAGACTCATACCCCTCGGGGAATTGGTTGTGCGCACCAGCCCCTCCCCACAAATCGACTCGCGACGAAACAGCAAACTCCCCAGGCACCCTTCGATCACCTCCCATTGGCATGAACCCCAGACCCTCCACCTCTCAGTCCCAACGCTTGCTCAATCAGGAACTCCAATTGCTTCGACAACAAATGAGCACGATCTCGAACGCCCCGGCATCCCCGGTCCCGGCACGCTGAATCCGCCAACGACCGCCGCGTCCGGACCCGCCTCAAGATATTTCCCCTGTTCATTCCGCCCCACCTCCATAAAGTCCGCCCTCCATGAGCGACCCCGCCGATCACCCCACTCCCGAAGCCGCCGGCTCCAGCGAAGCAGACCTCATCGCCGTCCGCCGCGAGAAACTCGGCAAGCTCCGCGACCTCGGCATCGATCCCTACGGCGCGAGATTCGACACCGACACCGACCCCGGCACCCTCAAGGCCAACCACGCCAACGACCTCCCCGTCCGCCTCGCCGGCCGCCTCGTCGCCATCCGCGACATGGGCAAATCCGTCTTCGCCACCCTCGCCGACGTCCACGGCCGCATCCAGATCTACCTCAACATGAAGGAGGTCTCCGAACAGGACTGGGCCGCCTGGAAGCTCCTCGACATGGGCGATTGGATCGGCGTCGCCGGCACCACCTTCACCACCGGCAAGGGCGAGCCCTCCGTGAAGGTCGATCAACTCACCGTCCTCTCCAAGGCCCTCCGCCCCATGCCCGACAAGTGGCACGGCGTCGCAGACCGCGAAATCAAATACCGCAAGCGCCACCTCGACCTCATGTCCAACGAGGAAAGCGCCACCATCTTCATCAATCGCTCCCGCATGGTCGCCGAGATCCGCAACTTCTTCCACCAGCGCGGATACCTCGAGGTGGAAACCCCCATGCTCCAATCCGTCGCCGGTGGTGCCGCGGCCCGTCCCTTCGAGACCCACCACAACGCCTTGAGCATGCCCCTCACCCTGCGCATCGCTCCGGAACTCTTCCTCAAGCGCCTCCTCGTCGGCGGCTTCACCAAACTCTTCGAACTGAACCGCAACTTCCGCAACGAGGGCATCTCCCGCCGCCACAATCCCGAGTTCACCATGCTCGAGGCCTACCAGGCCTTCGCCGATTTCGAGGTCATGGCCGAACTCGTCGAGGAGATGACCTGCCACCTCGCCGAACAATTCTGCGGCGGCCTGCAGATCGAACACAAGGACGAGGAGGGCAACACCATCCGCACCATCAACCTCGCCCGCCCCTGGAAACGCGCCAGCTACCACGATCTCGTCCAGGAGGTCGCCGGCCACGACTTCTTCGACCTCACCCCCGAAGCCCGCCGCGCCAAATGCGGGGAACTCGGCGTCCAACTCTCCGAAAACATGGAGGACTACGAGGTCATCCAACAGGTCTTCGAAAAGAAGGTCGAAGAACACACCTTCGATCCCTGCTTCGTGACCCGCGTCCCCAGCGAACTCGTCCCCCTCGCCAAAGTCACCCCCGGTGGCAAAACGGTCGAGGTCTACGAACTCATCATCAACGGCCAGGAAATTTCCCCCGGCTACTCCGAACTCAACGACCCCGACGTCCAGCGCCAGCGCCTCGAACACCAGGCCGGCGGCGAGGAGGAACAACTCGTCGACTACGACTTCATCGAAACCCTCGAACACGGCATGCCCCCCGCCGGCGGCATCGGCATCGGCATCGACCGCCTCATCATGATGCTCACCGGTGCCCCCACCATCCGCGACGTCGTCCTCTTCCCACTCCTCAAAAAGAAAGAGTAAGGCAATAGGGAGAGCGGCTTTGTCAGCCGCTTGCCCAACCCCGGCAAGAGTCCACTCAACTCACCAGACAACCACCATCCACCTCCCCCTCAACCCAGCGGCAGACAAATCCGCTCTCCCCATTTCCCATTTTATTTAATTATTCCTAGATTCTTAGAAATCCTTACGATATAATCCCTGCCGCCCACAGTTTATGAGCCAAACTGGTGCCAGCCAACACCCGCCATAATTGCGCCCTTCTCGGGGCCCTCCTGCTGACCCTATTCACCTCCCCGGGCCAGGCCCAATCCCTGCAGGGCGACCTCAGCCCCTACGATCACCCCGCCTACGCCGCGATTGCCTCCCACTTCCTCCTCAATAACGCCACCTACGGTACCGCACTCTGGTCCTACATGAACGAACTGCTCGACGCGGTGGAAAATTCCAGCGTCACCTCCGCCTATCAGGGCTCCCTTCCCATCTACGCCACCCTCGATACCCGCCCCCGCTACCAGGACTACATTCTCATCACCTCCGATCTCGCCTACCCCAACCTTCCCGAGCCCGGCACCGCCCTCCTCTCCCTCCTGGGTGCCACCCTCCTCTTCCGGCGTCGGCGCTAAAAGCCCAAAGTCGGCGGTCCCTCCACCTCTTCCCGCCCTTTACACCCCTCGGGATTACTTGTAATTGGCAAGCGGCTCCATTTTGGTAGCATCGCGGGCATCGGATAGGGACCGGTGCCCCGGCCCGCCCCTTCCATTTCCAACAAAAGCACGACCGCCATGTCCGAATCCAAACCGAAACCGCTCTTCTTCATCGTTCTCACCATCGCTGTCATCGGCCTCCTCGCCTACGGCTTCCGCGGGACCCTCTTCCCCAAAGGCGACCCCTCCAACCCTGGCGGCGTCACCATCACCAAGGACGAACTCAACCCCGGCAGCGTCGAGGCCGCCGACGCCAATGTCCCCACCACGGTCTCCGAATACACCTACGTCGCCCGGGAAAAACTGCCCCCCGTCAAGGAGAAGAGCGACTACGAGCCCCTCCAGGCCCGCACCGTCAAATTCGCCCTCAACGTCTGGGCCGGCTGGGCGCCCATCATCCTGCAAAACGGCGGCGCCGCTCCCGGCAAACTCTGGACCACCCCCGACGGCGAACCGTTCAAGGTCGAGCTCATCCTCATCGATGACCCCGTCTCCATGCGCGACACCTACGCCGCGGGCCGCACCCACATCGGCTGGGCCACCCTCGACATGCTCCCCCTCTTCATGGGCGAACTCAGCAAGGACGCCCGCTTCCACCCCCGCGTCTTCCAACAGGTCGATTGGTCCAACGGCGGTGACGGCATCGTCGTCCGTCGCGCCCATGCCAAGGACCCCGCCCACCCCACCATCTCCGACCTGAAGGGCAAGAAGATCGTCCTCGCCCAGAACTCCCCCTCCGAATACTTCGTCCTCAACGCACTTGTGAATGGCGGACTGCAACCCTCCGAAGTCGAGTTCATCTACACTCAGGACGCCTTCCAGGCCGCCGCCGCCTTCAATGCCGACAAGTCCATCGCCGCCTGCGTCAGCTGGGCTCCGGATATCTACAACCTCAGCGAGGTGGAGTCCAACCACCTCCTCGTCTCCACCGCCACCGCCAACAAGCTCATCGCCGATGTCTGGTTCGCCCGCGCCGATTTCGCCCGCGACCATCCCGACATCTGCGAGGGCCTCGTCCGCGGCATCTTCGACGGCATGGCCTCCCTCAAGGAGGAAGCCGTCCGCAAGACAGCCTCCGAACTCATGGCCGCCATCTACGGCATCCCCGCCGACGAATGCCTCGCCATGATGGGCGACGCCCACTCCACCAACTACGCCGAAAACCGCGAGTTCTTCATGAACCAGAACAACCCCGCCAACTTCGAGCGCACCTGGAACACCGCCTACCTCCTCTACCGCAAGATGGGCAAGGTCGGCACCCCCGTCCCCTTCGACAAGGTCATGGACTTCTCCATCATCCAGAAACTCGGCAACGAGGAACCCTACAAGAGCAGCAAAAACGAATACCAGATCCGCTTCGCCCCCCAGTCCGTCCAGACCCTCAAGGCGGAAGGCTCCGAGATCCTCACCAAGGTCGTCACCATCCACTTCTTCCCCAACAGCTGGGATCTCCGCAAGACGGTCACCCGCAAGGTCAACGGCAAGGATGTCGAGGAACTTTACGATCCCAATGTCGACTTCGTCCTCGATGAAGTCGCCAAGCTCGCCAGCCAATACGGTGCCGCCAACATCATTGTCGAAGGCCACACCGACTCCTCCATGAAAGGCCGCGTCAGCGCCCAACTCGTTAAGGAACTCTCCGGCAACCGCGCCAATGCCGTGAAGGAGGCCCTCGTCACGAAGTTCCCCGACCTCGACCCCAACCAGTTCACCGCAGACGGTGTCGGTTGGGAGCACCCCGCGGACGAGAACGACGCCAACAACCACGCCAAGAACCGCCGCGTCGAAATCAAGGTCATCGCCCTCGAGAACCCCGAGTAATCCCAGGTGGCCGATCCCGACCAGTCAAAGCCCGACGATTCCTCGTCGCCCTCCGGCCTCCCCGACGAGTCCGAATCCCTCGCCACTTCCCTCGAACAGGGCACCGAGGGCGACCTCCCCCACACCGGCATGCGCACCGATCAGGGCCGCCTGGCCCGTTGGTTCACCATCCGCGACGAACCGGGCGGCATCGAACGCTTCCTCTTCGGCATTGCCTGCATCCTCCTCGTTCTCCTCATCTGGCACATCCTCACGCGGGGCGAGGGGGAGGCCCGCATCGTCGATCCCTACACCCTCCCCAGCCTCCAGAAAGCCTTCGGTTCCTTCCACGAACTCTGGTTCGACCGCGCCCTCATGCGCGGCGCCATCGCCAGCCTCACCCGCGTCCTCGCCGGTTTCCTCCTCGCCGCCGCCATCGCCATCCCCGTCGGCGTCGTCGCCGGGTGCTTCCCGCGCTTCCACGCCTTCCTCCGCCCCCTCAGCATCTTCGGCCGCAACACCCCCATCGCCGCCCTCATCCCCCTCACCCTCATCTGGTTCGGCCTCGGGGAAGTCCAAAAGGTGATGTTCATCTTCCTCGCCGCGGTCGCCTTCATCTTCTTCGACACGACCATGTCGGTGCGCTCCGTCCCCGGAAACTACCTCGACACCGCCTACACCCTCGGGGCCCGCTCCTCCTGGAAAAACGGCCTCCGCCGCGCCCTCTACTTCGGCCTCGCCTACGCCCTCCTCGCCGCCTTCGGCCTCCACTGGCTCACCGAAGCGCCCCAAACGATCATCGCCGAAGCCGTCGATGGAACAATCCCCGCCCAACCCGGCTTCCTCACCCAAAGCGCCTTCTGGATCCACGCCCTTCTCGGCCTCCTCGTCGGCACTCTCCTCTGGCTCCCCGTGCAAAGCCACCAAGCCATCTGCAAGGTCCTCTTCCCCCTCGCCCTCCCCAACATCGTCAACTCCCTCCGCCTCCTCTTCGGCCTCGCCTTCGGCTACATCATGCTCGCCGAGGTCATCAACGCCGAGTTCGGCCTCGGCAAGATCATCATCATGAGCCAGCGCATCGGCCCCCGCGAACACATCTACCTCTGCCTCATGGTCATCGCCCTCATCGCCTTCGCCATCGATCGCCTCATCCTCATCATCCAACGGCGCGCCTTCCCCTACGTCTCCCATGGCCACTGATCCCACCTCCCCGCCCGTGGTGGAGTTTCGCTCCGTCACCAAAACCTACGCCGCCGGCACCCGCCGCGCCTTCACCGCCATCCAGGATGTCACCTTCCGTGTCGACGACCTCCCGGGCAAGGGCGAGTTCGTCAGCATTCTCGGCCCCAGCGGTTGCGGCAAGTCCACCATCCTTCGCCTCATCGCCGGACTCCTCCCCCAACACCCCCCCACCTCCGGTGAGGTCCTCATGCGCGGCAGGGCCGTCACCCACCCCGGCCCCGACCGCGGCATGGTCTTCCAGGACTACTCTTCCTTCACCAACCGCAGCGTCCTCGACAACGTCGCCTTCGGCCTCGAATGCGACGGCATGCCCAGAAAGGATCGCTACGATCTCGCCAAGGACTGGATCGGCCGCGTCGGACTCGATCCCGACAAGGACCTCCACAAATACCCCCACGAACTTTCCGGCGGCATGCGCCAACGCGTCGCCATCGCCCGCACCCTCATCCTCAAACCGCGCATCATCCTCATGGATGAACCCTTCGGCGCCCTCGACCCCGTCACGCGCCAACAAATGCAGGACCTCCTCATCGGCCTCTGGCGCGAACTGGAAGCCACCGTCTTCTTCGTCACCCACGATGTCAGCGAGGCCGTCTATCTCGGCGACCGCGTCCTCATCCTCAGCAACTCCCCCGGCACCATCCTCACCGAGGAAACCGTCCCCCCGCCCGACCGACCCTCCCGAGAAATGCGCCGCGAACCCGACTTCGTCAACCGCGTCTTCGAAATCAGCTCCCTCCTCGAGAAACTCGAGGAAGCCGCCCAGCACTCTTGATTCCATGGCGGATTCCTTCGGCACCAGAATTTCCCGGGCCTTCAAGTGGCACTGGCACCTCCTCGCGCTCGGGGTCGGGGCTGGCCTCGCCCTCCTCTCCGGGCACGCCGACATGGCCCTCCCCGTCCTCGCCGCCGGCGAACTCGCCTACCTCGGCTTCATCGGTATCACCGACCGCTTCCAAAACATCCTCCGCGGCCAGGAACTCCTCGCCAACAAGCCCGACCCCGCCGAACAACAACGCAACAAGCTCCGCGATCTCATCAACTTCCTCTCCCCCCAGGACGCCGATCGTTTCGCCCGCCTCCGGGCCCGCTGCGTCGAGTTCAGCGACCTCCGCGACCGCCTCAACAGCACCGACAACTCCCCCGCCTTCGCCGGCATGCGCCATTCCTCCCTCGAGAAAATGCTCTGGCTCTTCCTCCGCCTCCTCCACCACAAGGCCGGCCTCGACCACTTCCTCGACCACACCGACGAGGACAAACTCATCGCCCAACTCGCCAAGGCCGAAAGCGATATCGCCGACGCCACCCAGAGCGGCCGCAGCGAACAACTCCTGAAGTCCCTCGGGGAAAAACACGAAGCCATCCACGAACGCCTCAAGAACTATTCCTCCGCCGAAGAGAGCCGCGAACTCGTCCTCGCCGAACTCGACAAAACCGAACAGAAAATCGAGCACATCAACGAGGTCGGCATGACCAACCGCGCCCCCAGCGACCTCTCCGTCCAAATCGACGGCATCGCCGAATCCATGGCCAGCTCCGAACGTGCCCTCGGCGACCTCCGCTCCGGCCTCATTCTCGACGACGACGAAGCCCCCTCCATCCTCTCCCCCCAGTCCGACACTATCGCCCCCCCTCCCCTCCCCCTCTCCGAGTAAACCCGTGGCGTGACCGTCCCGGTCGCAAGCCCCCCCCCCTGGGAGCGCTGGTCTCCAGACCGGCCCGAATCCCCTTCTTTCCGAGTACCTTGCGCCACTGCGCCACTGCGCCACTGCGCCCTCCAGACTCCAGACTCCGGATCCCCTTACTCCACCTTCGTCAAACTCATCTCCTTCACCTCCAGCTTCATCGCCTGACCGGCATGCAGCTGCAGCGCGAGGATCCCCTTCAGCGACCGCTTCTCCGGATCATTGTCCGTGATCTCCGCCGCCAGTTCTCCATTCAAGAAGTGCTGCACCACATTCCCGCGGGCCGAAATCTTGTAGGTGTTCCACTCCTCCAGCTTCACCTCCGGCACCGGCACCTTCGCGGTCACCTCCGGCTTCTTCTCCGCTTCCAGCGTCACCTTTTGTCCCCGCAGACACGCAATCCCCCGTCCCCGCTCCTCATAGAGCATGCCGAGGTATTGCTGATTCGGATGCATGTCCATCTGGTAGCCGCCCACCGACCACTTCGCCACATCCGGCAGCGCCTTGCTCCGATACTGCACTCCCGAGTTGTTGCCCATCACCCGCGCCGTCATCTCGAAATCAAAATCCGCCACTTCTCCGCCCTTCCAGATTAGAAAGCTGTTCGGCCCGACCTTCTTGTCCTCACCGTTCGTCTCCCCCACCAGCACTCCCTCCACCACACTCCACAACCGCGGATCCCCGTCCCAGCCGGTCAGATCCTTCCCGTTGAACAAATTCACTTTCTCCTGACCAAATACCGGGAGCGAAAGGAGGATTCCAGCAACCACAAAGGCGAATCGTTTCTTGAACATGCCGCACTCTCCGGCATTCCCCCCTCCCGATCAAGAACCAAAGCACCCGCACCCCCCACCGCAAAACACACCTCCGGCCGCACTACCACCCCTCCGAATCCAGGTAGCACCGGGCCTCCTGCAGGCGCTTCGAGAGGTCGGTCGTCAAGTTCGCCCAGCCTCCATCCCCGGAATAGAAATTGCCAGCAATTCTGGATCTCCACCAACCTCTCCCACTGCTGCATCAACAGGTGATCCATCTTCTCATGCAAATGCCGGATCTCCAACTCCGCCTTCAGGTTGATCTGGTAGTCATGCTCCGACCGGATCCGGTCCTTCGCCTCCTGCCGGTTCTGACTCATCATGATCACCGGGGCCTGGATCGCGGCGAGGCACGAAAGGATCAGGTTGAGGAGGATGAACGGATACGGATCCCAGGCCCGGCTCAACAGCACGAAGGCGTTGATCCCTATCCAGATCAGCAGGAAGCCGAAGAAGCTTAACAGAAAGGTCCAACTTCCTCCGAAGGTCGCGATTCGATCCGCCAGACGCTCCCCCAGCGTGCCCCGACCCACGATCTCCGCATGCAGATCCGGCGACATCAGTTCGTGACGCTTCAGGCTCTCGATGACTCCCTCCTCCAGACCGGTCAACTCGCCCCTCTCGCTGATCAACAGGTTCTGCACATGCCGCATGCGGAAGTCCGCGAGATCCTGGCGGCAGATGTAGGCGGACCGGTCCAAGCCGGGAAACTCACGCTCAATCTCATCCAGGACCTTCGGCCGCACCACCGCGAGGGCGAACACCTCCCGATAGGGAAAGGTCTTCCCGCAGACACGGCGGATTTTTGCACGATGTTAGGATTTTGGGGTGGTGACGGCGGCGAAGGCCTGGCGATTGTTGAACTGGTTCATGGCGTCATGGAAATCCTTGAGGGGCGACTGACGTTGGTTTTTCCGTCG
>Ga0335396_10002703_pt1 | contig 21105 bp, 21 predicted proteins | sample FRY02_FD_205743 | JGI IMG/M metagenome (GOLD analysis project Ga0335396, IMG submission 205743) | Freshwater microbial communities from Lake Fryxell liftoff mats and glacier meltwater in Antarctica - FRY-02 (spades assembly) (version 2) | ecosystem: Environmental > Aquatic > Freshwater > Ice >... | reverse complement strand
TTGTCGCACTAATCGCTGGCCTTACCCTCGGTCCAGTAATTTTCAGAGATGCCCCAGCTACGCCCGGCCCAAGCCCTGATCAGAGCCCAACCCTGACTAGGGACGGCATGACCGGGACTATCAAAGTTGTGGCATCCACCAACGTGTGGGCAAGCATTATTGAGATCATAGGTGGCGATTGGGTGGAGGTAACGGCCATTATCGACAACACTGCCCAAGACCCTCACTCCTATGAGGCAACCGCTAGAGACCAGCTTGCGATTCAGGACGCGGAATTAGTAATTGCCAATGGCGGCGGCTACGACGAGTTTATGGATCAGTTAGTTTCTGCTGCCGATAGCGATCGAGTCTTCTTGAAACTTGTGGAGGGTGAGCACTCTCAGACCGAAGACGACCGCGCAACCACCGATTCAGAGGCTGCTGCGCTCGAAACCCATGAAAACGAGCACATTTGGTTCGACCTGCGCGCTGTAGCAGAAGCCGCCGATCTGATTGCTGCGGCAATCAACGAACTTAGGCCCGAGGCCTTTGATGATGTGAATCAGAACTACGACTTCTTAGCTTCCGAACTAGACAACCTTCAGCTTCGGATCGATTCGCTTAGGGATCAAGCTTTGGGGCTAGGTGTAATTGCTGCTGAGGGTGTTGGAAATCTAATGCTCACGGACGCTGGCTTCGAAAATCTCACCCCACAGAGCCTTGCCGATGCAATTGAGGAAGAGCGCGATGTTCCGCTAACTGCGATTGACGAAGCTCTGCTCTTGATAAAGAACAAGTTGGTAGTGCTCCTGGTCATCAATACCCAAGTCGACGATGTGGTCTCTGCAGAGCTAGTAAAAATGGCCGAATCGGTCGGGACCCCCGTGGTTGCGCTCAGTGAACTGATTCCGAGCGATGACATGGATTATTTGGACTGGATGGCATCGGTCATCGATCAACTTCAGCAGGCGATCTACTAAATGGCAGCTGTTCTAAGCGTTCAAAATGCAACTCTCCAGTTCGATGATCGAGTTATCTGGCAGGGTCTAGATTTTGACGTCCAGCCCGGAGAATTCATTGCGCTAATTGGGGCAAACGGTTCTGGTAAATCGATGCTGTTGAAATCAGTCCTTGGCCAACAAGAACTCACGTCAGGGTCGATTCAGTTTCTCGGGAAAATCTCTACCGCCGGCAGCACCGATGTTGGTTATATCCCCCAACATCGATCCATGGACTCCCAATTACCCCTTCGGGTCTTTGACTCCGTTCGCCTAGGCATGGACGGGCATCGCTTTGGCTTGCCGCTGCCAGGCAAAAAAACTAAGCAGCTTGTTCTAGGCGCCCTCGAGCAGGTTGATGCTTTAGACCTGGTGGATAAGCCAATCGGTGAACTCTCCGGTGGCGAGATGCAACGAGTTCGAGTGGCGCAGGCTATTATTTCCACACCCAAGCTCATCTTGGCTGACGAGCCACTAAGTGCGCTTGATTTAAACCACCAGCAAACAGTTAGCGGTCTGATTGCTGACCAGGCTAAAAAGCAGGGTGCCGCTGTGCTGTTTGTGACCCACGATCTAAACCCGATTGCAGACTATGTAGACCGGGTTCTTTACTTAGCTCGAGGCCGATACGAAATCGGAACCACCGATGAGGTAATGCAGTCCGAGGTGCTTTCAAATCTTTACGGAACCGAGATAGACGTGGTTAGAAACCAGGGACGAATCGTGGTCCTTGGGGCCCACGATCACAATCACCACGATGATGAAGAGTGGACCTGATGGATTTCTCAGACGTTTTTGACTTCTCGGACTATGACCGACTAATCCCGTTAGTAAGTAATTCGCTATGGGCCGGGCTTTTGTTGGCTTTTGTTGGCGGGCTAGTTGGAGTTTTTGTAATGAATCGAGAGCTTTCGTTCGCGGTTCACGGTATTTCCGAGCTTTCATTTGCGGGAGCGGCAATTTTCTTGCTGTTCGGTTTCGATGTGGTTTTCGGTTCGGTTGTCGGGTCGATGATTGCCGCGCTCATTATTGCCTTGCTGGGCGACAAGTCAAAGGATCGAAATTCAATAGTGGCGGTGCTGATGCCATTCGGACTCGGTATAGGAATCCTTGCGCTCGCGCTTTACCCGGGAAGATCTGCGAACAAGTTCGGTTTGCTAACCGGGCAGATAGTTGCCGTCGATGATCCACAGCTGGCGTCGCTAGTGGTTATAAGTGCCGTTGTCCTGACGCTCTTGGTGATCATGTGGCGGCCGCTGTTGTTTGCAACCCTGGACGTCGAGGTGGCGGCCGCTAGAGGTGTGAACACTAAGGCGCTTGGAATCGTGTTTGTGTTGGTTCTGGGATTGGCTGTTGCAGCTGCGGTTCAGGTGGTCGGTGCTTTATTGGTCCTCGCGATACTCGTCACGCCAGCTGCCGCCGCACTTCGATTGAGTAAAAGTCAGTTTTGGGTCCCGGTTCTGAGCGTTTCGTTCGCACTGGTTGCGATGCTGGGTGGAATTCTGCTTGCCCTTGGCGGTGGATTGCCAATCAGCCCCTACGTGACGACCATTTCGTTCCTGATTTACCTGATTGCACGCCTGATAGCTTTCGTGAAAGCCAAAGCGGTAAAAGAAAAGGTCGTGGTGCGCTCATGACTCAGCGAAGGGCAACCTGGCAGAAAACAGCTGTCTTTGAGGCTTTGAATCAAGATCAAGTCTTTGTTTCTGCCCAAGAACTGCACCACAAACTTTTCTCAGCAGGTCAAAAACTAGGGCTAACAACTGTTTATCGGGCCCTGACTGATTTGGTTGAAGCCGGCCAAGCCGATGTTTTAGCCGGCGAAGACAATGAAATGCGATATCGAGTCTGCAGTAACAAGCATCACCATCACCTGATTTGCCGAAAATGTGGCACCGCAGTTGAATTTGATCTGGATGGTTTTGAGGCAGAGGTAAGCGCCTTGGCGACTAAACACGGTTACAAAGAAGTCGCCCACAGCATCGAACTTTTCGGAATTTGTGAAAAATGTGGCATGTCGGCTTGATTTTCTTGATTCAGGACTTGCTTTTGGGTGCCCGAGCCTCCTAAACTTGCATGGTTGCACGGGCTCCGGCCCGCTCAAACCCAAATCATTAGCTTCGGGAAAACACGCCCTTAGGAGGAAACATGGCAGCGTACTGCCAGGTGACGCAAACAGGACCGCAGTTCGGTCACAAAGTTTCGCACGCTCAGAACAAGACCAAGCGTCGTTTTGACCCGAACATCCAGAAGAAGACTTACTTCGTCCCTTCATTGGGACGCAAGGTTACCCTGACCCTTTCTGTGAAGGGCATCAAGACAATCGACGTTCGCGGTATCGACTCGGTAATCTCCGAGATGGTTTCTCGCGGCGACAAGATCTAGGAAGCAATAGATGGCCAAGGATAAGGACGTACGTCCAATCATCAAGCTGAAGTCCACCGCGGGCACCGGCTTTACATATGTAACCAAGAAGAACCGTCGTAACGACCCGGACCGTATCAGTCTGAAGAAGTACGACCCAGTAGTGCGTAAGCACGTCGAATTCCGCGAGGAGCGCTAAACACATGGCAAAGAAGTCGAAGATTGCTCGTAACGAGCAGCGCAAGGTAATTGTTGAGCGCTACGCAGTAAAGCGTCTAGAACTAAAGAAGGCTTTGGTTGACCCAGCCTCAACAGTCGAACAGAAAGAAGCAGCCCGCGTGGGACTTCAGAAGCTTCCTCGCAACGCAAGCCCAGTGCGCGTTCGTAGCCGCGACCTGATCGATGGTCGTCCACGTGGAGTGCTATCCAAGTTTGGTATCAGCCGCGTTCGCTTCCGCGACATGGCACACAAGGGTGAGCTTCCGGGTATCACCAAGTCAAGCTGGTAAATACTTTTTATAACTAATCCCGTCTACCTAGGCCAAAGCCCTAGTAGACGGGATTTTTTGTTTTATCCGAAAAGCCTGTCCGCAAAAGAACAGCAGAAATTACTTGGGAATTCGGATTGCTAAATTCTGAGCGAGGGTATTTTTTTGTTAAAAAAGTCATAAAACTGCCTACATCCCCCAAAAATAGCGGAAATCTAAGCGTGCAACACGCCGAAGCGAGAGCATTGACACTGGCGTAGGGGCTATAAGTTGATTGAGACATAACTGTCCACAAATTGTCCAGGAGGACCATATGAACAAGAGCGAGCTAGTTGCCGCAGTTGCACAACACACCGGAGAATCTCAGGCAGCAGTAGGCCGAGTTATCGACGCAATGTTTGACACCATCGGCGCATCAATTGCAAAGGGCGACAAGGTCACCATTCCTGGTTACCTAAGCGTCTCCAAAGGTCACCGCGCAGCACGTGCGGGCCGTAACCCACAGACCGGCGCAACCATCCAGATTGCAGCAGCTAACACCGTCAAGGTTTCAGCAGGCAGCAAGCTAAAGGCGTCAGTTAAGTAACTCAAGTATTCAACTAAGAAGCGGCGTCTTTGATTAGACGCCGCTTTTTTGTTTCTCTGGAATAGGCTTGAGGGATGAATAGCAAGTCGCGCTCCTACACCCTGGTCCTTATGCAGTTTCTGCTCATTGCGCTGCTGCTGTTATCTCCCAGACAGGAATCTCCTTACGGCGCGGCCAGTGAGATTGTTGGCGTGTTTGGAGTCGGCCTGATCGCTCTTGGATCGGGTGTGTTGTTAGTTAGTTTTATCGGGCTGGGCAATTCTTTGACCGCCCTTGCGATTCCGAAAGACAACGGGACCTTAGTTACTCACGGAATTTACTCACGGGTGAGGCACCCGATTTATTTTGGCCTGCTAGTGATGTGCCTTGGCGTCATGCTGGATGCTGGATACTGGCCGCAGGTCATTGTCGTGATGCTGCTTTATGTGCTGCTTGGTAAAAAGGCGGATTTCGAAGAAACGATGTTGCGCGAACGCTACCCACAATACAAACAATACGCCGAGAGGACCCCGCGGTTTTTCCCGAGGCTCGGTAGGTGAAGCTAAAAACCTCTAATCACGCTCTGCAGGCAATTGCCGTTGTTCTAGCCGCGGGCTTAATAAGCGTTGTTGTTGGACTAGTTATTGCAGGCGGTGCGGGTCCACTTCAGTTTTCTGACCCTGGCCCCGTAGTTCGCTGGGGAGCCCCATTTGCCAAGCTGGTTATGAACTTTGCAATGGCAACCACAGTGGGATCTTTGGTGCTTTCAGCGTTTGCCGGAAACCAAGAGGAGCGGTCGAGATTATCTCGAGTTTCTAGCGCGGCTGCGGCGCTCTGGGCCGGGGCTGCGGCAGTGAATTTTGTAATGACCTACCTAAGCGTCTCAGGCTCCGCTATCTCCTATGGCTCAACATTTTCTGATGGGCTGTGGTTGTTTGCAACCCAGATTGAACTCGGGACACTTTTGGTTTGGAATTTAGGTTTTGCGTTTCTGCTCAGCCTTTCCACGCTTGCCTTCAATGGTCGACGGATGAACGCGGTGAACGCCGCAATCGCCATCGCGGGCCTTTACCCCTTGGCTGCATCCGGGCACGCATCTTCTGATGCGGGTCACGCGCTTGCGGTGAACTCACTATTGATGCACTTGGTTGGCATCAGCATATGGGTTGGCGGGCTTATTGCCCTGTATGCCGTTTTCAAAGGCGATAACCAGCGAACAGCGGTTCTGGTTTCTAGATACAGCACCTTGGCGTTTGTGGCGTTCATTATGGTCGCGGTTTCCGGAGTGACCTCCGGCATCATCAGGCTCTACGAGCCGGCTGACTTGTTTTCTAGCTACGGGCTGCTACTGATGCTAAAAGCTGCGCTGTTGGTGGTACTGGGGCTGTTTGGAGCCCGACACCGGCTTGGGCTGGTGAAGAAGCTTGCAGAACGCTCAGTTAGTTTTTGGCGACTGGCTATCTTCGAATTAGCAGTAATGGGGCTGGCAGTTGGAATGGGGACGGCACTAGCCAGAACCCAGACACCGTTGGATGCTGCAGAGTTTGTGCCGCTAACTCCGGCCGAGATACTTACCGGCGACAAATTACCTCCGGAGCTCACAAATCTTGCTTGGGTGACGGTTTGGGACATTGATGTTTTGTGGATGAGTGTCTGCCTTGGGGCAATTGCGCTTTATCTTTACGGCGTAAGTGTGCTTCACAAGCGCGGGGACAAGTGGCCGCTGGTTAGAACCATTTCTTTCGCGTCCGGAATGCTGGTTTTGCTTTATGTCACAAACGGCGCGATGAGCGCCTACCAGGAGTACCTGTTTAGCGTTCACATGGTTGGACACATGGTGCTATCGATGATGGTTCCTGTCCTGCTGGTTCCGGGAGCGCCCGTGACGTTACTGTCCAGAGCGCAGGCACCGCGCAAGGATGGCTCTTGGGGGATGCGTGAGTGGGTGCTTTGGGCCGTTCACACACCTTTCGCTTGGTTTGTTTCGCACCCGCTATTTGCTGGTCTAAATTTTGCACTGTCACTCGTGATGTTTTACTACACGCCACTATTTAGGTGGGCGACAGAAGAGCACCTAGGACATCAGTGGATGTTGATTCACTTCTTGATTACCGGCTATCTGTTTGTTCAGTCACTCATGGGTGTTGATCCTCAGCCACACCGAACCGGTTATCCGATAAAGCTAATGCTCTTGATCGGAACAATGGCTTTTCACGCCTTCTTCGGGCTTGGTCTCATGAACGAAAAAAGCTTGCTGCTGGCCGACTGGTTTGGCGCGATGGGAAGAACCTGGGGCGATGACCCATTGGCGGATCAGGCCATTGGCGGCGCTTTTGCATGGGGAGTCGGTGAAATACCCACTATCGTCATAGCCCTGATAGTTGTTACCCAGTGGTCAAGGTCTGACGATCGAGAGCGCAAGCGACTAGATCGAGCATCTGATCGCAGTGGTAACCGGGACCTTGAGGATTACAACCAAATGCTTGATAGTCTGAGTAAAACGAGAGACAAGCACTAGTGATTATTGATTTAAGCCAAGAGCAACAGTCTCTTTTTGAATACATCGAGCAATCAAGCAGCAACGTCTTTGTCACAGGCCGCGCCGGCACCGGCAAATCGACACTGCTTTCACACCTGACAGCGAATACCGAAAAGACCTTCGCGGTTTGCGCTCCAACCGGCGTAGCCGCCTTGAATGTGGGCGGAGTCACCATCCATTCGCTGTTCACTTTCCCAATTGGACTGCTGGGTGAAGTCGAGATTGCAAGGCACCTGAATAAGCGAACTCGTGAAATTCTTCGAGCGTTAGACATGCTGGTTATTGACGAGATTTCAATGGTGTCCGCCGACTTGATGGATGGGATTGACCGGGCTCTGAGAATCGCAAGGGGCAGAAAGAACGAGCCATTTGGCGGCGCCCAAATAGTGATGTTTGGAGATCCTTACCAGCTAGCCCCTGTCCCACCTCGTGACCCTTCAGAAAAAAACTACATCGCTGAGAATTACCAGTCACTTTGGTTTTTTGATGCTCATGTTTGGCGAAACTCTGAACTAGAGCGCTTTGAGCTGTCTGAAATCTTCCGGCAGTCGGATGACGACTTCAAGGAAATCCTTAATGCAATCCGAGACGGCTCGGTAACCCAAGCCATGCTGGATGTTTTGAACAAAGCCGGCAACCGTTACCCGCCGCATTCGGATGTGATTCGACTGGCAACAATCAACGAGACCGTAAATGCCGTGAACCACCAGCGCATTGAGCTAATAGAAACCGACCCGAAGATCTTTAAGGCGGTTTACTCAGACGGTGCTGCAAAGGCTTTTGGGCGAGCTCTGCCCGCCGAGACCGAACTGGCACTAAAGGTTGGCGCCCAGGTGATGTTTATCAAAAACGATGACGCCAGCAACAATAAGACTTCAAATGGTTCAGCGATCAGACGCTGGGTGAATGGAACTATTGGCCGAGTTGTTGCACTGCCGAAATCGGGCCTGGTCTTAGTTGATGTTGACGGCGAGAAACTAGAGGTTGGACCGGCGACCTGGGAAAAGATTCGCTACGAGGTCGAAGAAGGCTTTAACGAATCAACAGGCGAGACCAAAGAGACGCTGGTGCCGGTGACGCTGGCCGAGTTCAAGCAGATTCCGCTGCGACTGGCATGGGCGGTCACTATTCATAAATCTCAAGGTCAAACCTATGACGAGGTTCAGATCGATATGGGCAGGGGCGCTTTCTCGCCGGGTCAAACATACGTCGGCCTCAGCCGAGTCAGAACATTGGGCGGTCTTTATCTAACCCGCGCTGTTCTGATTAGAGACGTGATGGTTGATTCAGATGTGGTCAGGTTTATGTCCGGGGCCCAGATCGAAGCCACCAGTTCAGAGCTTCTGCCACCCTTCTAAGTCACTTTTCTATAACATTTATCGCTTTTGACTATTAGTTAGTTAGTTAAGTGTATTTACTAATAGACATGCGATATAAAAGCCCCCAATCAACCGCTAGCTCAGTCCAGCTGATCAAGTTTTTTAGGCAGGCCCCAAGTCGCGTGGAAGTTCTCAGGGCTATTTACAACTCAGGAGAGGTATCCCGAGCAGAGGTTGCAAGAATCACAGGTCTAACCAAAGTAACTGTTTCCGATGTAGTGAATCAGCTTAATGTTCTCGGATTGATTCTGGAGTCAGCCCCTTTCAAGACCGCAAGTCCGGGAAAGCGCCCAATTCTGGTGCAACTGCGGAGAGATTCGATTCGCACCATCGCCGTCGATCTGTCGTCCCCGGACTCGATTCGAGTGGGTTCAGTTGATCTATTTGGGCGAGTGCTGACTTCCACCACATCCCCACTTCAAATTGATTCAATCGACACATTGATCGATGGTGTTCAAGCCGCGATTGAGTCCGAAATTCTAAGCAGCAACCTTGTTGTGTTGGGCATAGGTGTCGGGGTGGCGGGAGTGGTTGACTCTAAGGGCAAGGTATTGGATGGGGCGGCGCTTGGGTTTCACGGCTTCGACCTGCAATCAGAATTAGCAACCCGCCTTGGCCTAGAGGTTCGAGTAGCAAATGACGCAAATGTCGCCACCGTTGCGGATTTGCTGTTCGGTGGAGGGGAGAGAAGCCACCTTTTGATCCGAATCTCCAAGGGGTTAGGAGCGGGACTGCTCTTGGATGGAGCCCCGTACCTCGGTTCAAATTTTGCCGCCGGTGAATTGGGCCACGTTGTGGTGGAGCCTAACGGTGCCAATTGCAAATGTGGCAAACAGGGGTGCCTGGAGGCAGAAATAGCCATCCGCTTAGCAGGGCCATTTGATGAAGTGGAGCTAGGTGTGCTCCTGGGTCGAGCCATAACCCCTATTGCGAGCGCCCTAAACCTTCCAGAGATTGTCATTTCATGCGACGAAACAACAGGACCGCTATTTCCGGAGGCGGTTTTTAGTGAGATTGCCAGGGCCACTTTGCCCGCAATTAGTCAGAACTTAACTGTCAGATATTCAAGGCTTGGCAAGGATGTCGTTCTGCTCGGTGCAGCAGCGTTCGCCTTGTCAGAAATGTTGGGGGTCGCTTAGTGCAAAAACCTCAACTGCACAGAGTGGTGCAAGATTTGCATCATATTGATGGAAGGAAATAATCATGAAAAAAGGGCTATTCGCTGCGTTCGCAGCCTCCGCCTTGGTGCTATCCGGCTGCGCGGCTTCCGAGACGCCAGCCGAGACCAGCTCGGCAGAAGAAACTAACGCAGTTGTAACCGGAGATATCAGAGTTTGGATCAACGGCGGAGATACCCCCCAGGATGCCAGGGACTACCTAAAGGCAACCTTTGAGTCTCAAAACCCAGGGTCGACTCTGACTTTGGAGCAGCAGGACTGGGGTGGATTAGTTGAGAAGTTGACCACAAACATGTCTGGTGGAGATAGTCCAGATGTTGTGGAAATTGGCAACACGTGGGCTCCGGGCTTCACTTCGGCCTTGGCGTTCACCGACTTGACAGAATATTATGACGAGCTGGGTGGTTCGGACCTCTTGCCTGGCTTCGTAGATGTCGGATCCTTCGACGGTAAGTTCTACGCAGCGCCCTACTACTCCGGGGCAAGACTGATTTTCTACAGTAAGGCTGATTACGCAGCAGCTGGAGTTACGGTACCTTCTACTCTGAATGAGTTTGTTTCAAACGCAGAGAAACTCAATGCGGCGACCGGTAACTCCGGAATCTTCTTCCCAGGTAAAGACTGGTACAACGCACTTCCCTACGTTTGGGAAAGTGGTGGCGACGTTGCCACTGTGGATGGCGGCGTCTGGGATGCACAGCTGTCATCTCCAGCTTCTATAAGGGGTCTGGAAATGGTCAAGCGCGCAATGGACACCTCTTTAGCCGCCAAAGACGGCGACGAGGCTGAATCCTGGGTTGCTTACTGCACGGGAAAGCACAGCATGCTTTCGGCTCCAAGCTGGGCTGGAGGCCTGCTAGTTCCTGGGGACGACCGTCCCTGCGAGCGAGCAGCCGATGACCTTGGGGTATTTGCCCTCCCTGGTCTAAGTGGAGGCGCCGCACAGGTATTCGCTGGTGGTTCAAACATCGCCATTCCAAAGAACTCAGCAAATCAAGAGCTTGCACTTTCTGCACTCAAGATTATGCTTAGCCCTGAATATCAGAGCATGCTAGGTGCAATCGGCCTAGTTCCTGCACTCACCTCACTTGGCTCAACGCTAGGTGAAGGTGAGATACCTGCAGCAACCGCAGCAGCTGCGGCCAACTCTAAGCTAACTCCGGCATCACCCAACTGGGCTGATGTCGAAGCCTCCGGAGTGCTACAGGACCTATTTGTAAAGATTGCAACTGGATCACCGATTCTTGTCGCAGCAACAGCGGCAGACGAGGCCATTGAAGCCATTCTGAATAAATAGCAGTTGAGAATCGAGCTGGCAGTGGCGATTGTCGCTGCCAGCTCGCTCAGCAGGTTGGTTAGAGCATGAAAATGATAAAGAGCATCCCGAGCTGGCTGATGATAGCCCCGGCCACAGTGGTGCTTGCAGCGATCGTTGGCTGGCCCCTGATCAACCTGATTATCATGTCGACTCAGAAGTATGGCCGTGCTCAAGTTTTTGGAGCGGCTCCTGAATTTGTAGGCCTTGATAACTTTATTTTCATCCTTACGGATGACGCTTTCTGGGCCGTCTTTAATCGCAGCATTGCTTTTGCTGCGGTGAATGTCGTGCTGACAATGACTCTTGGAACAATTGTTGCTTTGTCGATGATGATGATGGCTAAAGGGTGGAGGATTCTCGTTCAGCTAGGCCTGCTGACCGCATGGGCCATGCCCCAACTCACTGCCGTCATAGTTTGGGGCTGGATGTTCAACACCGACTACGGTGTGGTGAACTACTGGCTGTCCGAGTTCTTCGGCCTTGACTATCTCGGGCACTCTTGGTTTAGCCAACCTCTTTCTTTTTTTGCTGTCGCAACCCTAATAATCACCTGGCAGTCAGTTCCCTTTGTTGCGTTTACCCTTTACGCAGGACTTACCCAAATCCCAGGCGAAGTCAAAGAGGCCAGCATGCTCGATGGGGCTTCTGGCGTTCAAAGATTTCGAAACATCACTGTTCCTTATTTGCGCCCTGTATTCGCAATCGTAATCACCCTTCAAATCATTTGGGACCTCCGAGTGTTTACTCAGATCTACGCACTTCAAGGACTTGGAGGACTGCGAGAGCAAACCAATACTTTGGGTGTCTATATCTACACCATTTCCCTTGGAACCGGTGATTACGGCATGGGGGGCGCTATCTCGATTGTCATGGTTCTTCTAATGTCCGCTATGGCTTTTTATTATGTTCGGAGAACCCTGAAGGAGGTGGAGGATTGATGAAAAAGATAAAGAAATTTGGCCTAGCTTCTTTTGCACTGCTGGTTTTTGTGCTTTCGGTGTTCCCAATTTATTGGATGGTAAATACTGCCTTCACGCCCAATGGATTGACTCGCTCCCAGACCCCTAGCTTCTTTCCCTCAAACTTCACTCTAGAGAATTTCAATACGGTTTTGTTTGAGGAATCGATTAATCCGTTTCTGCCGGCCTTGTTGAACTCACTAGCCATAACGCTGCTCACTGTCACGTTTGCTCTAGCCTTTGCCTTCCTGAGCGCTGTGGCACTGGCGAGATTTCAGTTCATCGGCCGCAAAACTTTTCTCGTCCTTATTCTTGTGATTCAGATGATCCCAGGAGAGGCGATGATCATATCGATTTATCGCCTAATAGACGGGGCAAATCTTCTGAATACCATTGCCGGCTTGACTATCGTGTATGTGGCGACAGTCCTACCCTTCACAATCTGGATGCTAAGGGGTTTTGTTGCTGGAGTCCCAATCGAACTTGAGGAAGCGGCGATGGTTGACGGCTGCACAAGGCAACAAGCGTTCCGCAGGATAACGTTGCCGCTTTTGGCCCCGGGCTTAGTTGCAACCGGAGTGTTCGGTTTTATCCAGGCCTGGAATGAGTTCCTGCTTGCTCTCGTGATTAACTCGAGACCAGAGATGATGACCCTGCCGGTTTGGCTTAGGACCTATCAGCAGGTGACAAATGAAACAAACTGGGCGGCGATTATGGCAGGCTCTGTAATGATGACTCTTCCGGTCTTAATATTCTTCATAATCGTTCAGGGCCGAATGACTTCTGGTCTGGTTGCCGGGGCGGTGAAGGGCTAGTGGATCCCAGGTTCAATTTTCTCTCCAGAATCATGGTCGGCTTTGCAGGCCCCAAAGTTCCGGGCTATTTACCTGGCCTGGCCTCTAGGGGTCTTAGGAGCGTTGCCCTCTACGGAGAAAACATTGTCAATGAAAAGCAGCTCGTAACTCTCATAAGTGGATTGAAAGAGGTCTTGGGCCCGGACGGCATAATTGCGCTGGATGAAGAGGGTGGGGATGTAACAAGAGTCGAATACCTCTCGGGAAGTAGGTTTGCCGGTAACGGCTACCTTGGGGTTTTGGATGACAAAAACATTACCCGTCGTGATGGCCAGCTCATCGCCCAGCTACTTGATTTTTACGGGATAAACCTTAATCTAGCGCCGGTGGCGGATGTGAATTCTGAGCCCAAAAATCCAGTAATTGGAAATCGAAGCTTTGGCTCGCTGCAAGAAAACGTTGCCGAGCACGTCCAGGCCATGGTGTTAGGTCATGAGCAAGCCGGTGTTGGAACCACCTTGAAGCACTTCCCGGGGCACGGGAACGTGTTGCTTGATTCACACTCTGATCTTCCAGAGGTTCCTGGCGGCATAGATGAACTGAGGGAGCATCACTGGTTGCCGTTTAAGGCGGGAATCGCCGCCGGGGCTTCCGCTGTAATGGTTGCCCATCTTGATTTGGGCGATGGCTTGCCCACTTCGCTTTCTCCGGATGTGATTAAAATATTGCGGTCTGAATTAGCCTTTACCGGTTTGATAGTTACCGATGCTATGGACATGGGTGCACTGGGCCCTAGAAGCAACATGCCAAATAATTCAGTACAAGCGGCGCTGGCGGGAAACGATATCATTTGCATGGGGCCGGCCACCCGGCAAGACGAGATTGATCAAATGCTAAAAATTTGGGATTCCTTGGACCCCTTGATTACATCGGCCTCGATGGAAAGCACGAGTAAGAAAATGGCTAGCTTTTTAGATCGGAGGCTTCCTGCTGCTTCGAAAGCGTCAGTTACGCCTGAATACCCAGATGTCATCTCGGGTGAAGTATTTCCTGATTCTGTGGTTCTTCGTTTGCTAAGTCGAGCTAACCCCGCAGTGGGTGAAGTGCCCTGGTACCCCGGAGTCAAGGCTCGAGACGTATCAATTGGCGACTTGCAGAATCTAGATTTAGGCGATCAGCAGGGAGTCCTTATGGTCCGTAGCCCAGAACAACTCGGGGAAGTTGGCAGACTTTTTGCTGGCGGGAAATTAGGGAATCTGCGGGTCATCAGTTCGAATCCTTTAGGTGAGGATTTCGCTCCGCCTGCCTTGGTGACTTTTGGCGCTGCAAAACCACAGGCACAGTTTTTGAATCAGTACTTGGCCAGAAAGGAATGACCTTGCCTCACGCGAGCATTACTATCGGAGTGGACCTAGGCGGAACCAACGTGAAAACCGCAGTATTTAACGAAGAGGGACGTGTTCTCTGGCAAGGCATTAGGGAAAGTGGATTCGGAACCGAGGAGGTTCTGGGAAACATCATTGCTTCGATCCAAGACTCCATAGACAATTTGAGGCCAGGCACTTTCACGCTTTCCAAAATAGGAATCGGCTCCCCCGGAGTTGTGGATAACAAACACGGCATTATTACTCACTCGCTGAATCTTGGAATTCAGAGGCTTGAGTTAACCTCAGTGCTGAGCCGGCAATTTGGATGCCCTGTGCATTTGGAAAATGATGTCAATGCAACTGCCCTGGGTTTGGCGGCGCTGAATCCGGAGCTAGGTTCTTTAGCTTTTGTTAACTTCGGCACCGGGCTAGCGGCGGGTTTGGTGATTAGTGGCAAGATTTGGAAGGGGCACTCTGGGCTTGCTGGTGAGATTGGTCACATCCCGGTTGGAGCCTCGACTGAGCCCTGCCCTTGTGGTCAGGCTGGCTGCCTGGAGCTCTATGCATCCTGGTCAGGACTTCGATCGCTGGTTCCAAATTATGCTGAGTTCTCATTGTTGGTTGAGGACATTGAATCACCGGGCCGGGCCCATGCTCTTAGTGTTTTTAGAACCAACGCCGTTAGGTCGCTGCTAACCGTTTTTTTGACACTGGATCCCGAGGTTGTTTTTATTGGCGGCGGCCTAGTTAGTCATTGGAGTGAGGGTTTTGAAGAGATTCTCTCCGAGTGGAGGCTATTAGTGAAAAATACTCCACTGCTTCAGGGAGGGGATTTAGAAAATCGAGTTCGCAATTTGCCCAGCGGTGTCCCAATAGCCGCAATCGGGGTGTTAAGAGCATGAGGCTAGAGATATTTGATTCTGAGGCTGAGGTTTGCGAAGCCGCTGCGGCATACATACACTCTGTTTTGCCCGATGGCGCAGTGCTGGGTGTTGCGACCGGTAAAACCCAAATAATGCTTTATCAAGAGCTCGCCAAGTTGTCACTCATGAAAATATCGAAGGCATTTGCGCTAGATGAATATATTGGGCTGACACCGGGTGACAAACGGTCATTTACTAGCTACTTGAGAGAGCGGGTTGAGAAACCACTGGGGCTGAAAGCCGGCAGCATTCGAGTACCCAATGGTGTGGCAGCGCAACCCGACAGGGAGGCGCAACGTTTCGAGCAAGAAATACTGGATAGCCCAATTGATTTACAAATCTTGGGGGTTGGCAGCAATGGCCACATTGCTTTTAATGAACCGGGTTCAGTCCCTGCTGCAACTACCCAAGTGGTGAAGCTTTCCATGGAAACACGTATTAATAATGGTCAAGATTTCGACGGCCTAGCACCTGAATACGCAATTACTCAGGGAATAGCAACCATTCTTCGAGCCAATAGATTGATTTTGATTGTCACCGGAGAGGCTAAAGCCAAAGCGTTAGCGAAACTCCTAGCTGGTGTTGTCGATCCAGGCTATCCAGTGACTTTTATTTGGGGCCACCCTGGTCTAGTGGTTTTCGCTGATAAAGCGGCTATGAGCTAATTTTAATCCCATCGCGATAAACCTCGATAGGTGCCATCGAGTTATCCCAAGTAACTAAAGATGCGGCGCTCCCTAAAGAGATATTCGCATTGTCTAAGCCGTAGCAATTACTTGGGTTTGTGGTGGCGGCATTGAACGCAATATGGGGGGAGACGCCAAAGCGAATCATGTTCTCAATTGCCTTGTTTAGCGTGAGGGTGGAGCCCGCTAGTAAACCGTTATCGGCGCGCCGAGCCACACCTTCGTTCACAAAAACTTGAATCTGACCCAATTTGTAGGAGCCGTCGTTAAATCCTGCAGCCGCCATACTGTCAGAAACCAAAATTAGAGCACTGGGTGCCCAGCTTGCAAGCTGGGCGCAAAGGCCGGGTGACACGTGATGGCCATCAGCTATCAGTTCAATCCACTTTTTCGACTCCAAGGCAGACACCACAGGACCAGGTTCACGACTTGCGATTTGCGGCATCGCGTTGAAAGCATGGGTCAATAGGGCTGCACCCGATTTAAAATAATTGTTAGTTGTTTCAAAAGACGCATTCGAGTGACCAATTGCAACCCGGATACCGGACGCGGATAGCTGCTGAACCTGGCTTAGCGAGACTCGTTCGGGAGCAATTGTGATTGACCGCAGGCTCTTATAACTAAGTATCCGCTTAAGTTCGCTGTCCGACAGGTCCCTTAGTTCGTTGGGGTCATGAGCCCCGCATCTCTCGTCGGCTATATAGGGGCCTTCCAGGTGGATTCCTTGAAACCCCTGCTCTCCGAGCAGCGGCTCTGCAGCGCCAAGGACCTGGGAGATGACTTCCATTGAGGATGACACAAGTGACTGAATAGATCTGGTGACTCCATAGCTTGCCAAGTTGCTCGCCATCGAGAGCATGGAGTTTGGAGAAGCACCAACTTCGAGACCATGAATTCCGTGGGTGTGGGTTTCAACTAGACCGGCACTGAGTCGTGGAAGATTTGCGTCAGCCGAAATGGGTTCTACTGACTCGATAACATCGGTGAATGTGACCCTAAGGTACTCGGGCCCATTCTTGGTCGCGACCTGACCGCTGACTCGTTTTTCTTTTGTCACGATTCAGAGCCTACTCCTTAGGCTCACTAGCGCGCGAGCCACCAGTTCAGAGCTTCTGCCACCCTTCTAGCCCAGTAGCTTTCGTGGTGACCGGTGTTTGGGTAGGTGGCGCCCACCAGTGAATCAGGTGACGAGTAACCCTTTGCTTTGATCTTGGCAAGAGCAGCTTCGTGAAACGGAGCGTAGTTTTCATCCAGCTCAATGGTTCCAGTGTCAGTCCAGATCCGGTGCTTGCCGTCGGTGGGCAATAAATCGGTTAGCTCCTGAACCATTGCGTCTCCGCCAAATATCCAGTGGGTAGAAAAACCAATTGCGGTGCCAAATACTTCGGGGCGCTTACTCATTGCATAAAGCGACATCAGCCCACCCATTGATGAACCCATGACCGCTGTCCGGTCTGGGTTGTGGGTGATTTGGTGTCTATCCAAAACAAACGGGACGATGGCATCTGCCATCAACGAAACGTAAGCATCTCCAATTGACTCGCCGCGCGAATCTTGATATTCGGGGGGCATCAGGTCCCAGATCTCCTGGTGGTTATCCAAAATCGCCTGGGGAGCAAGCTCTCTAAGCCTTGAGACGTCGCTGAGACCCCAGAGTCCGATAATCACTGGCTGTGGTCCCCTGACCTCTTCTCTAAGGGCAGTGAGGACCTCCCAGGTCTTGCCGGTGTAGGAGTCGGCTTCGTCAAACAGGTTTCGGCCGTCGTGCATGATCAAAATCGGTGTTGTCGCAGTGATGGTTTTTGGTGCCCACACATCGACTCGGTGGTTATCAAACTCGAATCGCTCCATCGAGCCACCCGCAAGGCGGCGATCAAGCAGCTTGCGCTCTCTAAAAGCCATAAAGAGTGGGAAAGTGAAGGCCATTGCCGTAATTCCTGAAAGCAAGAAATAAAGCCACACTTTTTTCATGCCAAGACGCTTAGCCTCAACCAGCATGAATGTAATTACCGCGATGCCAACCACTAGCAAATCTAGTGACAGCACCCAATCTACATAGGAGCCAAACCAGGCTCTGAGGTAGTCTGCTTCCTGGGTAACAGCCAGCGCATTTAGCACCCACGCGGTTATTAGACCCAATGCAGCGACTACGAAGTAGATTCTTGATCGAATGATGTGTTTTCTGAACATAATTGGAATCATTTCATGAACTACCAAGGTTTTTGCTAGTTCTACCAAGTAAAGGATTAGATGCTTTCCCTGGCCAATTTCATTGTCCGTCGCGCGAAGTTTGTACTTTTTGGCTTCATAGCGCTGGTGGCATTGAGTAGCGTCTGGGGTTTTCAGGTTTTTGGCAACCTACAAGGTGGCGGCTATGACGACCCCAACTCCGATTCAGCGACTGTCAGTGAGCTACTTGGCACCGAGTTTGCCCTCGATCCAGCCGAAGTAATAGTCCTCGTTGATTTGCCTGGCGATGCCAATGAGCTAAACGCTGCCGGAGCGCCAAAGTATTTTGAACTAGTAACTGAACTAAGTGATGATTTAGCCAAGATCGATGGGGTTATATCGGTTGTTAACTACTATTCCCTTGGTTCACCCGCCTCACTTGTTTCTTCCGACGGCAAGCTTGTTTATGTCCTAGTGGATCTTCAAAATGGCATTAGTCAATCTGTTCCCACTGCCCTGATCATTGACGAATTCACTGGCGATTACTTGGGAGCCGAGGTTCACATTGCTGGCTTCGGTGCCGTTACAAAAGCAATCACCGAAACCATTGAGCAGGACCTAATTAGGGCAGAAATCATCGCAATACCAATTGTGCTTTTGCTGCTGCTGTTTGTCTTTGGTTCTCTAGTTGCAGCCGGATTACCGTTATTTGTTGGTGGGCTTGCAATCGTCGGTTCATTCTTCGTGGTTTGGGGCGTTAGCGAGTTCACCGACGTGTCAATCTTTGCAGTGAACTTGATCACTGGCCTCGGTCTCGGTCTCGGCATCGATTACAGCCTGCTGGTGGTGAATCGTTTCCGTGAGGAGCGAGCAGCTGGAAACAGCGTTGAAGAATCAACGGTTGTAACCATTACCACCGCGGGTAAAACGGTTATCTTCTCAGGTCTCACTGTCGCACTCGTCATGATTTCAATGGCGTTTTTCCCGCAGTATTTCTTGCAGTCCTTTGCACTTGCCGGGTTCACGGTTGTGACACTGGCGGTTATTGGAGCAGCGATCGTGATTCCGGCTCAGTTAGTTCTTTTGGGCGACAAGGTCGACTCGATAAGAATCTTCAAGCGCAAGTTAGCACCAAGCGACAAGGGCATTTGGGAGAAGATTGCTCGCTTCACGATGCGCAGACCATTGCCAATTTTGTTCGTAACGATCCTTGGTCTCTCAGGCATGTTCTCGCTGTCAACCGATGCCGTGTTTGGTCAGGTGGATGACCGAGTATTGCCTAAGGGCAGCCCAGCTTCGGTTGCCTCTAACCTCTTGAGAGAGCGCTTTGACGGCCGAGAGTCTTCACCGATAGAAATACTTGTTCAGGGCAGCGATGAGGCGATAACTGACTATATCGTGCTGGTGCAAGACCAGCCCGATATTGCCAGGGTCGCTATCGTGCCAACTGGGGAAGACACCTCTTGGGTCAGGATTAATGCGATTACCCAAGTTGAGCCCAGAAGTCCAGCCGGTTACGATCAAACGGTTTCACTCAGGGGTCTTGATTCCGATCTAGATCAAGTGCTAATCGGTGGCGGTGGGGCTTATTACACTGACTCGCAGCAGGGAATTGAAGACGCACTGCCGCTGGCGGCGCTGTGGATATTTATAACCGCATATGTGCTGCTGTTTTTATTCACCGGCAGCGTGCTGCTTCCTCTTAAGGCAATCGCGCTAAACGTGCTTTCGCTTGGTGCGGTGGTTGGAGTGCTGAGTTATGTTTTCCAAAACGGCCACCTGCAATGGTTGCTCGGTGAGTACTCAGTCACTGGCACCCTTGACACATCATCGCTGGTGATGGTCGCGGTCGTGGCGTTTGGTTTATCGATGGACTACGAGATGTTCTTGCTTTCAAGAATCAAAGAGCAGCATGACGCAGGCATGAACACGGAGAACTCGGTCGCAATTGGTTTGCAGCGCTCCGGCAGGATTATCACTGCGGCAGCATTTATCTTGGCCGTTACCTTTGGGGCGTTCGCATCTTCGGGAGTGTCAATCATGAAGATGCTCGGCTTTGGAATTGCCTTCGCGATTCTGCTTGATGCCACTGTGGTCAGGGCCCTGTTGGTTCCGGCACTAATGCGGCTATTTGGAGCCGCAAACTGGTGGGCGCCGAAGTGGCTCAAGACAGTTCATAAAAAAATCGGCCTGAGTCACTAACCTTAGAGCCATGCTGCTTTCAGATAGAGACATCAAAGCCCAAATCGACGCCGGTCGCATTGCCTTAGATCCTTTGGATTTAGGGCTAATGCAGCCAAGCAGCATCGACGTGAGGCTAGATCGATTCTTCCGGTTATTCGATAACCACAAGTATCCATATATTGACCCTCGTGAGCAGCAGGATGACCTAACCCGTTTGGTTGAAGTTAGATCAGATGAGGCTTTTATTTTGCACCCGGGTGAATTTGTCTTGGGGTCGAGCTTTGAATACGTGACCCTGCCGGATGACATTGCAGCAAGGCTCGAAGGTAAGAGCTCGCTTGGGCGGTTAGGTCTCTTGACTCATTCAACCGCGGGGTTTGTAGATCCTGGCTTCCAGGGTCACGTGACCCTGGAGCTTTCTAACGTTGCGAGTCTGCCCATAAAGCTTTGGCCGGGCATGAAGATCGGCCAGCTGTGCTTTTTCCAGCTTTCGAGTGCCAGTCAGAATCCCTACGGGACTTCTGCATATGGATCTAGGTATCAAGGACAGCGTGGCCCAACTGCCTCCAGGAGCTACCTAAACTTTCATGTCACCGACACCGGTAACAATCCCCTCTAACCAAGCTTCGCTTCTCTAACTGAACTTGGACCTAGCTTCGATCAAGTCCTTCGAGTAAACCCGGTAAATAGCGTATTTATCGGCGCTCAGTTCGCAGAGCCGGTCAAGCTCATAAACCAAGGCCCTAGAAGCCACAACCCAGGGAAATAGTCTGTAAATCAAATAGGCGAACTGCTTTAGATTCTGGTGACGAAATTTTATGTGCCCATATTCTTGGCGCATGATGGCCGCGAGTTGCTTGGCTGGTAATTCAAATACTGCCTTGGAAAGATAAATCTGCTTGTCACGGGTTAGCGCAAAGTAACCAGGGACATCTAGCTCCATGATTTGTGCCTTGCGGTAGGCCATGATCTCCCTAGCCGTTCTATCTGCCAGCGGGTCAAGTTTGTCATTGATAGCAAACAGTGGAGCAAGTCTCTGATTGGCCAAGGCCAGCAAAATACCCGCTGCACCAAGTAGCACCCAGGGTGCAAAACTTGCCAGCAGTGTTATCCCAAGGTTTTGTCCAGCGGCAAGATTTTGCCAGGTCGTAAAGATTGAGACCGTAGCAATAACCACGGAAACAGCAGTTGCCAAGAAGGCAGATATCAAGATTG
>Ga0335396_10002700_pt1 | contig 21110 bp, 18 predicted proteins | sample FRY02_FD_205743 | JGI IMG/M metagenome (GOLD analysis project Ga0335396, IMG submission 205743) | Freshwater microbial communities from Lake Fryxell liftoff mats and glacier meltwater in Antarctica - FRY-02 (spades assembly) (version 2) | ecosystem: Environmental > Aquatic > Freshwater > Ice >... | reverse complement strand
CTTCGACCTCTTTGATGTGACGCATCTGCTCCTAACGCCTTGGTAGTATCAGCTCGTTCAGTGAATGAATGGCCCAGCGACTTTTTGCGGAGGCGTCTGAAAAGGATATGCGGAAACTCGATGCCAAGGTGCAAGCGCGAGTGTTGCGAGCCGTCGAACCGCTGGCACAAGACCCGCGCCCTGATGGTTGTCGGAAACTTCAGGGTAGCACGGATGCCTACCGCATTCGTGTGGGGGACTACCGCGTGATCTATACGGTGGATGATGCCGTGCTCATCGTGGCGGTGGAAAAGGTGCGGCACCGGCGGGACGTGTATCGGTGAGTGTGGCAATCGAAGTCGTTGTTGCCTCCTCCGCCAACAACGCGTGTCAAGTATGGTGATGCCACGCTGACGAGTGATCGCGGCGGGCTCAGCTAAAAATCGAGCACAGTTTCCCTGGCAGGTCACACCGCTCAGTTCCACACATACGCCTCGTCGTACTCCACGCCGTATTTGTCCAGCATCGCCCGGAATTCTTCCTGGAAGGTTCGCGCGCGATGATGCTCCTCCTGTGAGGCGATGTAATCGACCAGCGCCTGGAGCTGGGATTTGCCGATGGAAAAGATGCCGTAGCCGCGCTGCCAGGCGAAGGTGGTGAAGCTGCCGTCCTGCTTTTCCAGCCAGTGATTCGAGCTGGTCTTGAGTTCCTTCACCAGATCGCTCTGAGTCAGCGTGCGTGGCAGGGTAAGCGCCAGATGCACATGATCCGCCACGGCGCCGACGCGGTAGGCCAGGCAGCCTTTGCTACGCGCCACCTCGGCCAGGTAAGCGTGCAGGCGAGGCCGAATCTCACGCGTGAGCCAGGGTTCGCGGTCCTTGGTGCTGAACACCAGATGCACCATGACCAAGCTGAGCGATTGCGGCATGACTCAACCGTAATGAGGGGGAGTTGGGAAGTCGAGTCAGGATTCAACCACAGCGCCAAAGGCGCATCTCATCACAGCCTGGGGTTTCAACCCCAGGAACGAGGGGCGCAAAATGCGCCAAGCGCTGAAAGCGCGTGTCATGCAGGACGGACGTGTTTCGCGGAAACGACATCAACCCAACATGAAACGCGCTTTCAGCGCTTACCGGTGTTCTCTCACGACATTTCCTGGGATTGAAACCCCAGGCTGTCATGAAGCACGCCTTTGGCGTTGAGATTCGGGGAGACAAACATCAATAGAGAGGCAGACAGCCACGGTGGTTTGTCGGTGTCGTAGCAGACGTCTTCGACTGACACCGCAACAAGGATTCGATGCGCGCTGGCCGCTGTTGCAATGCCGCCACGAGTGGCAGGCCCGTCGGCAGCGTTGATTAAGCAGACACTGGCATAACTTTGACAGAGACTCTCGTCGCTTTGTGACCACCTCTGCTCACAGCACCCCTGGTCTTCGATCATATCATTTTTGCTCCGGCACCTCTCGCCACTTGATCGTTTCTTCGATCAAACGGCTGCGTACTCGTTCAATGACTTCGTCGTGCTGACCATCCGTCAATGCGGGGGCCTTGCTGTCGTGATGGAGGATCAAATGAAAGCCGGTTGGCTCTGGCAGAACATAAGCAAAATAGGCGGAGTCGTTGTCCCCCACGATTGATGTCAGAATATCCGACAAGTCGCCATTCACCATGATGAAGGCTACAACGCTATAGCCGTCTGAGTGCGGTGATCCTGTGAAAGTGCTGCTAATGCTAAGAGGACCAGAAAAAAAATCTCCCTGGTGTGGGGACGAACGATGGTCACGGGCAGAGTCGAACGACCAAGCAGGTAGCCACCATACATGGCTGCCGCTAGAAGAGTGACGCTCAGAAGAGCCAGCAGACCTTTCTTAGACGTTCTTTTCATGGCTCTGTGTGTTGTGGGCAAACAAACAGGGAGAACAAGTTCATCACCCGTTCTCCCCGTTTCAATCATCACTCGATCAAATCGCCACCGGCTTACCCGTCTTCGCGGACTCATACACCGCGTCGATCACCTGCATGAGGCGCAGGCCTTGCTCAGGGCTGCTGAGGGGGGCGGCTTTGCCGTTGAGGGCGTCGATGAAGTTCGCGGCAGAGCCGATACGGCCCATGTCCTCGCACTCAGGGGCGATGATCTTGCGATCGACGCTGAGGCCGTTTTCCTGGAGGTAGAGTTCGGCGCTGTCGATGGCCGTGTTGTCGAGTCCATCGACGCGGAACAGTCGCTCCACCTTGCCACCGGCCTTGGTGCCTTGGAAGACGACGGAGACTTCCTCGCGTTTGATCATTTCCGCCCAAGAGACCTGCAATGACAGCACCTGGCCGGTCTTGAACATCACGAAACCGTGCGCGGCGTTTTCCACATCGGTGATGCCGCCGACGCGGTCGGGAATGCCCCAGGGGCCTTTGAACTGCTTGTCTTGGATGAAGTCGGTGAAGACCTGGCCCATCACGTACGCTGGCTCGGGATAGCCCATGAAATACATGGCGAGATCGACCATGTGCAGCAGATCGACGAGCGCACCGCCACCCGCGAGCTCCTTGGTGGTGAACCAGCCGCCGAAGCCGGGGATGCCGGTGCGGCGTGCCCACTTGGCCTGCGCGGAATTGATCCTGCCGACGGTGCCGTCATTCACATAGTTCATCATGGCCTGCGATTCGGGCCGGGCGCGGTTGTTAAAGTTGAACTGCACCTGCTTGCCCGCCTTCTTCGCGGCATCGAGAATTTCCTGCACTTCGGCGGCGTTCAGCGCCGGTGGTTTTTCGCAGAAGACGTGCTTGCCGGCCTGGAGGCACTGGACGGTCAGCGGCTTGTGGAATTTGTTCGGCACGATGATGCTCACGGCGTCGATTTCAGGGCTGCCTGCGAGCATGACTTCCACGGATTCATACGCGGTGGGGATGTTCCATTTCGCCGCTGCCTTGGCTGCTGCGCCGGGGGCCGCATCGGCCACGGCCACGATTTCTGCTCCCGCCTGACGGAACCCCGCCTGATGATACTGCAACATGCCGCCGGCGCCGATGACTCCTACTTTGATGGACATAAAGGTGATGAATTAAATGGGTGGGTGAATCTGGGTGAGGCCGCGAGGATGTCGGGCCGAAGCCGGAGAGTCAAGACTTGAAAGCGGCCTCAATACCCGAGGTTTGTCATTCGGATTTCGACATTCGCCATTTGCAGGCTTCCATTTCCCAACCAGCCTCGCCTCATGCCTATCACCACCCGCCCCGCCACGCTTGATGACCTCCCGGCCATCAACGCGATCTATAATCACTACGTCGAGCACAGCACCTGCACCTATCAAACCGTGCCCAGCACCGCGCAGGAGCGCCGCGACTGGTTTGACGCGCACGGGCCGGAACATCCGATCATCGTAGCCGAGGAAAACGGTGCCATCGTCGGCTGGGGATCGCTCGGTCGCTTTCATCCTCGTCAGGCCTACTGCCACAGCGTCGAGGACTCGATCTACCTGCATCACGAGCAGCAGGGCAAGGGCCTCGGTAGCCTGCTGCTTGGGGAGTTGATCGAACACGCCAAGAAAATCGGCCATCACACCATCCTCGGCGGCATTGATGCCGATCAGGCGGGTAGCATCGCCCTGCACGCCAAATTCGGCTTCGAAAAAGTCTCCCATCTCAAACAGGTCGGCCACAAGCAGGGCCGCTGGCTGGATGTGATCTGGATGCAGAAGATGCTGTAGCACCTTGCTCGTAGCGGCTGGCGTCAGCCTGCCGCAATCCGGGAACTCTCACGAGTTCCGCTACTGACGCTAGAAGCAGACCACCGCCAACGTCTTCACGCCATGCCCTGCAATGTCGCCACTCCCCTCTCCCGTCGCCGTTTCCTCGGCAGTTCGGCCATGGGCCTGTCCAGTGTGGCATTATCGAGCCTCATGGCGGACTCGCGCTCGCATTTTCCGGCGAAGGCGAAGCGCGTGATCTGGCTGTTCATGCACGGCGGGCCGAGCCATGTGGATTTATTTGATCCGAAGCCCGAACTCATCCGCCACGCGGGCAAACCGCTGCCAGAGAGCTACGGCGCGGTTGAAACACGGCGCAAAGTCGCGCAAAACCCGCTGCTGGGGCCGGTGAAGCCGTTTCAGCAGCATGGCCAGAGCGGCATCGAGATCAGCAGCTTCCTGCCGCACATGGCGGAACTAGCGGATGAAATGTGCGTGGTCCGCAGTTGCCACGGTGACAGCGTGAACCACCCGCAGTCCGTCTATCAGATGAACACCGGCTCCGTTTTGATGGGGAAGCCGAGCATGGGTAGTTGGGTGTCGTATGGCCTCGGCTCCGAGAATGCGGACATGCCCGCCTTTGTCGTGCTTCCTGATCCCGGTGGCGGATTGAAAGGCGGCCCACCCGCCTGGGGCAGCGGTTATCTGCCCGCGACCTATCAAGGCACCACGATGCGTGCTGGTGGCAGTCCGATTCTCGATCTGCACGGCCCGCACAGCAGCGCGAGACAACGTGCCACGCTCGATCTCATCCAGCAGATGAACGCGCAGCATCTGGCGCAGCGCGAAGCCGACAGCGAACTTGATGCCCGCGTCCGCGCCTACGAGCTGGCTTTCCGCATGCAAAGCGCCGCGCCTGAAGCCGTGGACATTTCGCGTGAAACGGAAGCCACCAAGCATCTCTACGGCATCGGCGACCCGCAGACCAAGGAGTTCGGCACGCGCTGCCTGCTCGCCCGCCGCATGATTGAGCGCGGCGTGCGCTTTGTGCAGCTCTACTCCGGTGACACGAACGGCTGGGACGCACATGAGAACGTGATGAAGAACCACACGGAACTGTGTGCTGCCACGGACAAGCCGGTGGCCGGTCTGCTGCGTGATTTGAAGCAGCGCGGCCTGCTGGAGGACACGCTCGTCATCTGGGGCGGTGAATTCGGTCGCATGCCGATGAGCGAAAAAGGCGTGGGCCGTGATCACAACCCCTGGGGCTTCACCACCGTGCTGTTCGGTGCTGGGGTGAAGCACGGCCACATCCACGGTGCCACTGATGAATTCGGCCTGCGTGCCGCTCAGGACAAAGTTCACATCCACGAGCTGCACGCCACGATCCTGCACACGCTCGGCCTGGATCATGAGCGCCTCTCCTTCCGCCTCAACGGCCTCGACCAACGGCTGACTGGAGTTGAGGGCAATGTTGTGAAAGGCATCTTGGCTTAAATGACGAATGACAAATTCAGAATGACGAATGGTTCGCTGGCGAATGCTAGCGTCGTCTTTTACTGGCTCCTTATCATGGCTCTTGGTGTGCTTGATGCCCAAGCCGTTTCCATCCACGCCTCTGCCGATCCGGTAAAGGATGAACGACCCATCACAGCCAAAGACAAAGAGCACTGGGCCTTTCTGCCGCTGCAAGCTTCGCCCAGCAAGACCAGCCTCGACGATTTTGTCACGCCATTAGCGAAAGCCGATGCCGCCACGCTCCTGCGCCGGGTGACCTTCGATCTCACCGGCCTGCCGCCGACGCCGGAAGAAGTTTCATCCTTTATCCTTCACCCTTCATCCTTTGAATCGGTGGTGGACAAGCTGCTCGCCAGCCCGCGCTACGGCGAGCACTGGGCGCAGTGGTGGCTCGATCTCGCCCGCTTTGCGGAGACCGACGGCTTTGAATACGACACCGAACGCAACCGCGCCTGGCAGTATCGCGACTGGGTCATTGACGCGCTGAACCGCGACCTGCCTTTCGATGAATTTGTGCAGCTTCAAATCGCGGGCGATCTGATGGGCGACGAAACGGCCACCGGCTTTCTGTTTGCCGCACCGGACATGCCGGATCTGAACAATCAGAGCGAACGCCGCCACGGGCTGCTCAATGACATCACCACTGCGGTCGGTTCCGTCTGCCTCGGCCTCACCGTCGGTTGTGCGCAGTGCCATGATCACGCCTACGATCCCATCAGCCAGGCGGATTTTTACCGCCTGCGGGCCTTCTTTGACAACACCGTACTGCCGAAGGAGCGCAAACCCCTCGGTCCCTTCGTGCGCGTCTTCACCGAAGGCGTTCCCGCCAGCACCGTGTTCGTGCGTGGTGATTTCAAACGCCCCGGCCCCGCGATCACACCCGCCTTCCCGCGCCTCTTCGGTGAGACGCCGCCGAATGCGGATCGTGCCACACTGGCGAAGTGGCTCACTAACAAGGACAACGCGCTCTTCCTACGTGCGACAGCCAACCGCCTCTGGCAGCAACACTTCGGCAGACCACTCGCCGCTGTGCCCGGCGATCTCGGCCATCAAGGCGAAGCGCCAACGAACCCCGCGCTGCTCGACTGGCTTGCGGCCGAGCTGCCTCGGCAACAATGGAGCCTCAAGAAGCTGCACAAGGTCATCATCATGTCGAAAACGTATCAGGAGTCCACGTTCGTAGTTCGGCCTTCAGGCCGTTCTGAGTTTCCGGACGGCCTGAAGGCCGAACTACCAACTCAAACCCGCAAACGTCTCACTGGCGAAATGCTGCGAGATGCCATGCTCAGTGTCAGCGGCCAGCTCAACCTCAAAACTGGCGGCCTCGGCGTGAAACTGCCACTGCCAAAGGAAATCAGCAGCACGCTGATCAAAAATCAGGCCGAGGCGACCAAGGACACCAGCGAGCACACCCGCCGCAGCATCTACACCTTCGCCCGGCGCAATCTGCGGCATCCGTTGTTCGAGCTGTTCGATCGCCCTGATGCACAAATCAGCTGTGCCCGCCGCAACGAGTCCACCACCGCTCCGCAGGCCCTCATGCTGCTCAATTCCGAGTTCACCCACGCCATCGCCGCCAAATTGGCCGCCGATTTGAATGAACAACACGGCAGCGATGCCAACGCGCTCATCACTGCGGTCACGCTGCGTTGTTTGTCACGCCAACCGGCGAAACAGGAGATCGAAGCGGGTCAAAAATTCCTGCAACAGCAGGCCGCCCTGACGCCGGGCTTCCGCGCTGCCCTCGCCGACTACTGTTTGGCCTTGCTGAATTCGAATGAGTTCATGTATGTGGATTAAAACCACACTCGCAAACAGCGCGTGGAGCACCGTCCTGTAGCGCGGAATTCTGATTCCGCGTCGCTCCCGTTGCGGAATCGGAATTCCGCGCTACAACGCCTCATTTCAACCTCCTGGGTATGAGAAATGCGGCTCTATACGGCTACTTTCTCATACGCCTCCAGCGTCGGCTCGATGGCTTTGAGCGCCGTGGCCCAAAACTCGGGATTCGTGAGGTCTTCGCCAAGCGTCTGTTTCACCACTTCCTCACAAGTCGCGCTGCCAGTCATGGCGAGGAATGCTTCGTAGCGTGGCAGAAAGGCGGCGCCTTCCGCTTTGAATCGCGCAAACAGCGCCTGACTGAGCAAATAGCCGAAGACGTAGGGGAAGTTGTAGAAGGAGACGCCGGTGATGAAGAAATGCATCTTGTAGGCCCAGAACATGGGGTCGGTGCCGTCATCGAGCAACGTGTCGCCGTAGAGCTTGCGCTGCGCCGCGGTCATGAGTTCGCGCAAACGACTCACACTGACCTCGCCGCTAGCGCGCTGGGTGTAGAACGACTTCTCGAACTCGTAGCGCATCGGGATGTTGATCAGGTAGGCGTGCGCGCGGAGCATTTCCTGATCGAGCAGGTAGGCCTTCGTCTCCGGCGTCATGCCGGGATCGCTCATGAGACCGTCGAGCAGGATCATCTCGCCAAAATTCGACGCCGTTTCGGCCAACGTCATCGGATAGTTCGCCGCAAACGAACGGGCAGGCCGCAATACACATGAATGCCAGGCATGACCGACCTCATGCGCGAGTGTGACCATGTCATGCACCGTTTTGTGAAAGGTCATGTACACGCGCTCCTCGTGCTTGAGCTGCGATCCAGTACAGAACGCGCCCGGACGCTTCCCGGCCCTCGGTTGAGCCTCGATCCAGCGTTTCGCCAGCATCTCGCGGAAATAGTCGCCGAGCTGTGGATACGCGGCGCTGAAGGCGTGATCGACAGTGGCGCAGGCTTCGTCCCAGTTGAGTTCCTTTTCGTCTGGTGCGGCGATCTGTGGTGCTTCGAGGTCGAAGTAGTGAAGAGCCGAGGTGCCCTGCAGTTTCGCGGCTTGGCGGATCGCCCGACGCGGTAGTTCGATGTTCGCGTGAATCGCCTCCAGCATCGCATCGAGCGATTTGCGGCTCATCGCACCGTCAAACAGCGGCGTGTCGAGGAAGTGCGGCAGGCCGCGATGGCCATACAAACTCAAGCGCGTTCCGGCGATCCCGTTCAAACCGGCGGCAAGCGTGACCGCATGATCATTCCACGGCTTCTGGCCTGCATGAAACGCCGCCTCGCGCAGCTTGCGGTCGGGTTCGGACATCAGCGCACGACGACGTGACATCGGCACGGTTTCCTTGTGACCATCCGGGAAAGCCATCTCGAACTCCATCTTGCCCGTGAGCGTGTCGTAGAGCCGTCCCCAGGCATGCAGGCCGTTCACATTGAGATCAGCCGCCAGCGCTTCCATCTCCGACTTCATCTGATGCTGACCCTCGTGGCGCATGCGCTTCACGGCGTGCTCCGCGTTCTTCAACGAAGAATCAGCGAGCAACGCATCGAACTCGGCATCGCTCAGTGCCGCCAGCGCGGAGCGCAGCGAGGCCTGGAGCTTCGTGCTCTCGGCTTCGAGCGTCGAAAGCCACGCCTCATCGGCCTTCACCGCCTCGTCATTCGCATCATCGGCGGAAAGACAGCCGAGATAAGCCGCGAGATGGCCGAGACGATCACCCAGCGACTCCAGCGCATTGATCACGCGGGCGATTTCCGTCGTGTCGCTGCCCAACGCGGCGGCTTGAGCCTTGAGCGCCTCGACATCACGCACGAGCGCGGCGTTGAATTCAGTGTAATCGGGTTTGCCGAAACCGGAGAACCAGGATTCGAGGGACCAGCGGTCGGGAAAAGCAGCAGTTGTCACCATGCGGCGATTTACCCGGTATTGGCGGGACTGCCAATCGTGAAAGTGATGAATGTGACGCCAGCTCAAGGCCGGATGATCTCGACTTGGTAAAATTTCCGCAGACCGGTGGCGTCGGTGTCGGTAACCGTGCGGATGGTGCCGTTGTCGCTGGTGATGATGGTGGTGAGGTCAGTCCAGGCAGTGCTGAGGGTGAGGGTCGGGCTGGTTTGCACGGTGTAAGTGCGGTCGGTGAAGCGCGGACTGAACACGATGTCTCGATGCGATGGCTGGCCGCTGACGTTTTGGGCGTTGATGAGGAAACGCGAATTGGGGTCGGTCGGCACGATGCCGGCGGTGAACTCAAAGAGGTTGTTCTGGCCGTCGAAATCGGGATCAACCGCAGGGCCGGCGTCGGGGTTGTCGATGCCGAAGTACAACACCTGCCAGTCGTCATGGATGCCATCAGCAGCATAAGTGCCGAAGTTGTCCGGCAGGGTGTTGCGGACGGTGAGGTTCAAGGTGTCGGTGAAGGTCTGGTAGCTGCCCTGTGCGACGGCGGGGCTGTTCTGATAGACTGCGGCAGCGGTGGCAAAGTGGCCTCTGGGCCTCGGATCCGAGCGGGGAAAGCCACTCATCGATTCCCCACGAGCGCGCAAACACCATCCGAGGCATCCGCTCGTCCAAAGGCCCTCAAAATGCCGCAAAGCTCCATGGGGTGTGAGAAATGCGGGCTAGCTACCTCATCAGCGGATGCTACTCGTGGTTTAAGTTCGTCGTGAAGGCCTTCGTCGGCATCGTGCTGCTGGCTATCGGCATCGTCTTCACGGACCTCGGTCAGGTGGCGCAGTTAGTCACGCCCCGCACCCGATGGCAGCAGGTCTAAGCCTAGCTCTTTCAAAAACGCATTGTGCTTGGCTGTCGCTGTTTGGATGGCGTTCTCGATTTCGACCAGTTTCTCGTGGGTTGCTTCCAGCTCGATCTCTTCCTCGGCAGTCGCGGTGCTGATGTAGCGGGAGATGTTCAGGTTGTAGCCTTCCTCGGCGATTCGCTCCATGGAGACACGCTTGGAATAGCGGTCTTCTTCCTTCCGAAACTGATAGGTGTCGATGATCTTGGCGATGTTCGCTTCCGTGAGGCGGTTCTGCCGCTTGCCTTTTTCGAAATGTTCGGCGGCGTTGATGAAGAACACGTCATCCGCCTTCTTGCACTTCTTGAGCACGAGGATGCAAACCGGGATGCCGGTGGAGTAGAACAGATTGGCGGGCAGGCCGATGACGGTGTCGATGTGGCCGTCTATGAGCAGCTTGGTGCGGATTCGTTCTTCGGCCCCGCCCCGGAAGAGCACACCGTGGGGCAGGACGATGGCCATGACGCCTTCATCTTTCAGGAAGTGGAAACCGTGCAGCAGGAAGGCGAAATCGGCGGCCGATTTGGGGGCGAGGCCGTAGTTTTTGAAGCGCACGTCGTCGCCCATCGCGTCGCTGGGGTCCCAGCGTAGGCTGAAGGGAGCATTCGCGACGATGGCATCGAATTGGGGCTTTTTCGCGGGGTTGAGTTCGCGCAGGATGTCCCAGTCGTTGAGCAGTGTGTCGCCGTGGTAAATCTCGAACTCCGAATCCTTCACCCCATGCAGCAGCATGTTCATGCGGGCGAGGTTGTAAGTGGTGATGTTGCTTTCCTGCCCGTAGATCTTGCCGATGCCATTGGGCCCCAGGTTCTTTCGCACGTTGAGCAGCAGCGAGCCGGACCCGCAGGCAAAATCGAGCACCTTCTCCAGCCATGACTTCTTACCGGTGGCTGGTTCCTGGCTATCGAGGGAGACGATGGCGGAGAGGATGTCGGAAATCTGCTGCGGGGTGTAGAACTCGCCCGCCTTCTTGCCGGAGCCTGCGGCAAACTGGCCGATCAGGTATTCGTAGGCATCGCCCAGTGCATCGACCTCGGCGGAGAACGCGGCCAAGCCCTCTGCGAGCTTTTGGATGATGGTGCAGAGCTTGGCGTTACGGTCGGCGTAGGTCTTGCCCAGCTTCGGCGACGCCAGATCGATCTCGGAGAAGAGCCCTTGGAAGGTGCTTTGGAAGGAGTCGTTCTCGATGTATTTGAAGCCCGCTTGCAGCGTGTTCAGCAGTTCCGGGTTCTGCTTGCGGGCCATGTTGGCGATGCTGGTCCACAGATAGTCCGGCTTGATGACGTAATGCACCTTGCGCCGCATCTGCTTTTCAAACTCGGCCACATCGTCCGGGTTGTTCGCATACCAGACCGCCAGCGGCACGCGCGGGCCATCGCCTTCCAGTTTGGGATAGTCCGGCCCCAGTTCCTTCTTGGCTGCCGTCTCGTAGTTGTCGGAGAGGTAGCGCAGGAACAGGAACGACAGCATGTAGTCGCGGAAATCGTCCGCATCCATCGCCCCGCGCAGTTGGTCGGCGATGTTCCAGAGCGTGCTGCCCAGTTGTTTTTGATTGGTGTCGGTCATGTCGTTGGTGCCTTTGTTGAAGCCGCTGGGGACAAGCCGATAGTCACCAGCACCTCCTCGCTCTCCATGTCGTTGACCCACGAAATCGATGGCCAAATCTTCAGAGCGCGCACAATTCCGCTGCCGATGCCGCGAAAGTTGAGAAGATCGGGAGCGAATGAGGCCAACAGAACATTGCGACTGCGCCGAACGCCCCGGCGAATTTGGCTGACCGTCAGACTGTTCGGCAATTTACCGGGGCTGCGGATCTCAACCCGATCATCGAATATGAACAGCTTGATGGAATCCTTGATGAAGTAGTCACGGTGGATCAAAGCGTTGACTAGCAGCTCCTCAAACACCGTTTCCGAAATCTCAAGGCTTCCGTTCTGATTGAACGATCCCTCGCCTTGAATTCGAGAATTCCAACGCTTCAAGAAACCCATTCCTTCGTCGTATTGCTCGGCCAGCGGTCCCGTGATCTGACGTTGATCGTGCCACTCTGTCGATGCTCGGTCAGCGCCTTTAAACCATACCGCATCGATCTTCATTTCGGGTAAGAGAACCGGTAGGCGTTTGCCGAATAGTAGCAAGCCAGCCACTGTCACCCGACCGGAGTCCACCAATTCCAAGTTTTCGAGAGTCTGTTGGTAGGCATCGCTGTCCTCATTCCGATTTGGCGTCGCTTCCGAGTATTTTGTCTCGTAGAACCTATCGAAACGCTCGTGGTCGAAGTCCTCCAATGTCGAGGCTCCGACGACCTGACTTTCCGCGTAAAGCTTCTCACCCGACTGGAACAATCGCGCGAGTTCTTCCGGACTTTGCACGCGCCGTTTGTCCGGTCCATTCTTCACCCAATAAACGCCCTTGTTGTCGCAATAGGGTTTGGATGCTCCATCGGAGATCTCGATAACAACCACGATCCCGTCAGCCGTGGGAATCGATTTCGACAAAATGGAAAACGGTGGACGGACACTGTCCCAAGCAACCTTCGCCATGTCTTCGCCGACCTTTTCTGCCTCGTCGCCAGTGAGACCGGAAATGGTGCCGTCCTTTTCGACACCGACAAAAATGCGCCCACCGCCGCTGTTAGCGAAGGCGACGATCTCGCCCGCCATCTTCGCGTCAGCCGACGGCTCACGTTTGAACTGCCGGGTGCTGTCTTCGCCCAACAGGATTTGGTTTCTCAGTTCGAACTCTTCCATAATTGATAAATTTCCTTTCTGCGCCGGAATGCATCTTCCCCACCTTCCATGACGGTGACGATGCGCTGTTGAATGTCTTTGTCGTCAATGCTGCCGTGGACGAAGGAAAATGTTTCCCCTTCCTTCCGGCAGACGATGGCTTGTTCAGCATCACCCAACACAGGAATGTTCGGGTTGTGAGTGGCGAAGATAAATTGCGTCACGTCTTTCCGATCCACCAATTGCTTGATGAAGTGGCTGTAGAGAGTCTCGTTGTCCAAATCGTCTTCCGGTTGGTCGATGAGGATCACCGGATGACGCTGCAGGTGCATCAGAATATGCAGAATCACGGTGGCCCGCTGCCCGAGCGAATAATCTCCAAGCGGCTTCCCTTGAAAAAGAATGACCGTTTCATCCGGGGTCCGGAAGCTCAGGAAGTCAGCCAAATGCTCCAGCAGCACGGAGCGGACTTTCACCACCGCAGTCTCGCTCAACTGCTTCTCCAAGTCGGCACGGCTTTGATACAGCTCACGCCCATCGATGAACGCGCCTTCTATTACATCGTAAGATGCCGCCTGCAAACCGCTGCCCTTGAACTTGGAGCGAAGGAACTCACCGAAAGCTCTGCGCTTGCCTTTGAAATCGGTTTTGAGACGAATCTCTGTTGGAAGCTCTGATTCGAGTCGCCGCACTTCGGTTTCACGTTCCGTGAATCTATCCCGCCAGAAATCGTGCAGCTTGTTGACTGCTGCGCCGAGTAGATCTCGCGCCGCTTGCTCGGTCTTTGCGCGTTGTGCGCCAGCCGCCAGCAGCTTGACCAACTGATCTAGCCGGGCCTTCTTCTTGCGGAACATCTCCAGATCAAGCTGCGGCTCATTGAGTGTCTTTTGAAGCTGTGCCACCTCCTGCTTCATCTCCTCCTGCACCGGTGCCAGTTTTTGTAACGCCTCGCCTACGGCGGCAAATGCTTCCCGCAAGGTTGCGAGTGCCGTTTGTGCGCTCTCTCTGGCCTGATCGGATTTCGCCTTGGCTGCGGCAAGGTCGGTTGCGATTGGCGCGGAGTGCTTTGATTTCAATGTCGGGAAAGACGCATCCGCATCGTCCCAATCCGCTGATTCCTTGAGATTCGTGCCTAGTTCTTTCAATGCCTGTTGCCAGGAGACGACCGCCAGCCGGTCGCCGTCGAACAGGGTCATCTCGGCGAGCTTCTTGTCCACGCCCTTGTCCGTGAAGACCTGAAGCTGCGCGTCCAGTTCGTTCTTTTCCTTCAACAGTGCGGCAATCTTCTCCGTGGCTTCCAGCGTTTCCTTCAGTTGGCGTGCCGCCTGGCGGACGCCTTCGATCAGTGCTGCCTCCTCCTGGGGCTTGGGGTCAAGCCGGTCGGCCAGCAGCTTATCGAGAAAGCTCTCGTCGAAGGACTCCGATCTTGTCGAAAGGTCTTTCTGCCCGAAATAGAGGATGTCTTTCAGGATCGAGCCCGGAGAGATGTCGCGATAGACCCCATCGAGATAAACAGATGGCTGGCCTGTGCGTTCGCGTTCGATGCGCACTTCCCGCCCGAATTCATCCACGGCTTCCACCACCACCTTGCCCGCAGGTGAAAGCATTCGTTGAACGAGTCCGGACTTGTATTGTTCATCCGATACCTCACGGAAACCCAAGGCATGACGCAGACACTCGATCACCGCCGACTTGCCGTTCCCACGTGGGCCGATCAGGCAATTGAGCGAAGGCGAGAACGGCACAGCGATCCCGTCCAAGGCACCGCCATCGAAACGCACCTGACGCAAAAGCACCGCCTGCCGGGGTTCGGGCAACGTGGAGCGAACCCGGTGCTCATGATCAAACAAGGCAAACTTGGCCGCCTCGAACGAGAGTTCTCCGAGCTTGAGGTAGCAGGGTTCGCCCTTCCCGATTTCTTCGATGGCTTTCGGATCGCTTCCTTCGACCTCGGCGGGATACCAGCTTTTCAGCCACTGCTGCATCAGCACACGGCACGGCTTTCCTTTCCCAGCCCCGTCGTGAGTGCGGACTTTCTGGAAGCCGAGTGTCCGTTGGTGGAAAAACTCATTCTCTCCAAGGTCGGAAATGCGACCGCCATCAAGTTCGATCCACAGCCCGCTGGGCTGCTCCACATGGGCAAAAACGAGGAAGAAGTCTTTGTGGTAGCCTTCGAGCTTCTTGATCGTATCGACCAAGCTCAAGGAGGATCGTCCGTTCTCCTGCTCGTATTGCGCAGGGGTTTTACCTTCGAACGCAATCGTGAGAAACGGATTGATATGGTCCTGACCGTTAGCTAGCCACGTATCGGAAAACACGATGAGCGTGTGAATTCCGTTCGCTCCATCGTTGACGGAGAGTTCCACGCCAGGCAGAAGACCGATCCCCTTCTTCCTAGCCGTTGAGCGGAGTGATTTGAATTCTTCGAAGTCAAACTTGTTATGGTTGGTGATGACTCCGAGCTTGATCTCTGCCGCAGCAAGTGCGTCGACGTAGGTGCCGTTGTAGAGACTGGAGTCTGCGGTATATTTGAATTCCTTGTCCGCCTTCGTGTGCAGATGGAAATCCACGTGGACCCACTCGGCCCCACGGGGGAATTGTTTGTCATTCGTTGGCGTCATCGTGCTCATGGTAGGGCTAGGCTGTTGAAACTTCTATCCTTCATTCGTCTCCGGGGATGGGAAAAGCTGCTGCATCAGCCCTTTCTTGTGGGTCTTGAGGGCGGAAAGCTTGGCGCTTTGGGCGGTGATCAGGTCGGTAGCGGGAGCATCCTGCTCACTCTTTCCCGAAACGATGGAGCTCGAAGCTCCGGCTACTTTGTAGTCTCTCATGCTCCCACCTCCTCCGGGGATGGGAAAAGCTGCTGCATCAGCCCTTCCTTGTGGGTCTTGAGGGCGGAAAGCTTGGCGCTTTGGGCGGTGATCAGGTCGTCGAGGGTGGTGAAGCAGGTGGCGATGCGTTGTTGTTCGGCGTGGGAGGGTGGCCAGGTCAACGCAAGCGCACGGAACCTCGAACTGCCAAGATGAGCCACTGAGGTTGTTTGGGTCGCAACGCTCGCGAAGGTCCCGTCTTTCTGGCATTGCCGAAAGGCCTGTGCAGCGAACTCCGGGCACGTTGAAGAGGAAGCCCGAAAGCGAAGTAACTGGTTCTGCATCGCGCAGCGCCGGCTGAACTGGCCACGATAGATTGAAGTGCGGCCCACGAGTCCCAATGATTGCCCTTCGTTCAACAGGACGTCCCCATCGAGAACTTCGAATCGGCTGAACTCAGCGTCGGTCATGGGCATCGTCAGCACGTCTGATAGATCGATTGTGCCGTCCAAGACGTTCTTCGTTCGCAAATATGGTCGCAGTGGGCCAGGCGCAGTGACTGCCAATGCCTTACCCGCGAGCACGTCCCCCCGGTCATCGACTCGCTTCGTCTCCCACTCCCCGGCGGCGTGAAATTCGGGGAAGCGGAGGCGGGGGCGGGTTTCGCCTTCGCGGGGGAAAAGCTGCTGCATCAGCCCTTTTTTATGGGTCTTGAGCGCGGCGAGTTTTTGGCTTTGGGCGGCGATCACCTCGTCCAGCGTGGTCAGGCACTCGGCGATTTTTTGTTGTTCGGCGGGGGATGGGAACGCGATGCCGAGTTGCTCCAGTTGACTTGGATACAGATGAACTACCGTGTCGCCTTGTGCCACCTTTGCAATATCGTGCTTCTTGGGGCCATTGAGATAATAGCTGAGAAACGGACCGTCTAATTTAGAGCGGATCACATTGAGATCACCACCCAAGGCAACGCCATCGCGCATAACGCAAGACGCTGTGGCGATGTCGATCTTTGTTTCCCCGGAAGACGGAATGATCACATCATTCTTTTGGCTCAGGAATAACCCAGAAGGTGGAAGCTTTGTTCGTGAGAAGACAGTTTCGATGATTTCACCATAACGCGTGTAAAGCTCTCCATATCGGATGCACGGCTGCTTCCCCGTTTTATCTACATCGGCTTTAGCGATTCCTTTTCCTTTCAGGATGCTTGATTGCTCACCAAGCGTTGTGTCCTTCCACGCAGCCGCATCCCGAAATCCAGGAAACCGCAGTTTCGGCGTCAGCGTAGCGGGAGCATCCTGCTCCCTTCTCATCCCTGAAACCTTGGAGCTGGAAGCTCCGGCTACTTTTTTACTGCTCATACGCGCTGAGTCCTGAGATGTCGCGGCCTTGGGCGCGTTTGCGCAGGAGCGGGGTGAGTTCGGCCATGAGGGCGAGTTCGGCGTGGGTGCGGGCTTTCCAGCCGAGGCCGAGCGGGGCCATGAGGTCGCCCAAGTGCTCGCCATCGAAAATCATGCGCTGGAGGATGCCGTCCACGAAGGTTTGCAGGGCTAAGGGTGTGAGGCCGTGGCGCTGGGCGAGGCCGGCGAGTTCCGCAGTCTGTTTCTCGGCTTTGAAGCGCTGGTAGCCGTCGCGGATGGTGGTTTCGCTGAGGGCTTCGCCCGCCTTGAGTGTGGCGATGTAAGCGGCGATGTCTTCCCGCTCGTCCATGAACTTGGCATCGGACTGGATGAGGCCGATGAGCTGCTCGCGGCTCATCTTCTGCTTGCCGGGTGTCTGCGCGGTGAAGCGGGCGATGAGGCCCATGATGTAGTCGTAATCAATGACGGCGGAGGCGAAGAGGACGAACTCGAAGTCGAGCTGGTCCACGTCCGGGCTGGGCTGGTCGGTGCCCTTGCCCTGCTGGGCTTTGAGACGCTGGGCGGTCTCCAGATAAGCGCCACGAAAGCCGAGCAGGTTTTCCTTGGGCAGGATTTGCTCGATGCTGGCGGCGTTGTCGTCGGAGAGGTCGGTGTATTGGTCGAGCTGGGTCTTGAGCCGCTGGACTTCCTTGAAGTGATTGATGAAGGCGGCACGGGCGTCGTCGCCCTTGAGATTGGGCACGGCCTCCGGGGCGCAGTCGAGGCCCTGGGATTTCATGAAGGCGTCGAGCTTCTGCACCGCGCCTTGCAGTTTCTCGATGACCACGGGGGCCTTGTCCACGAGCCAGATTTCGCGGGCTGCATCGCCGGTTTTTTCACCGGAGAAGAGGGCGATGGCGGCATCCACGGCGTCCTGCTGCTGGCGGAAGTCGAGGATGTTGCCGAAGGGCTTGGTGCCGTTGAGCACGCGGTTGGTGCGGGAGAAGGCCTGAATCAAGCCGTGGTGCTTGAGGTTCTTGTCCACATAGAGCGTGCTCAGGTATTTGGAATCGAAGCCGGTGAGCAGCATGTCCACCACGATGGTGAGGTCGATTAGATGGTGGTGGGAGCATCCTGCTCCCTTCTGTGCCATTGGGAGCTGGAAGCTCCCGCCACTTTGAAACCACTGCTGGTCTTTGATGCGCTTTTGCACATCCTGATAGTAGAGATCGAACTCGCCGACGCTGTGATTGGAGCCGTAGCGGGTGTTGTAGTCGGCGAGGATGGCCTTGAGGGCGGCTTTCTTTTTCTCGGGCTCGACGGCGTTGTCCTCCTTTTCCTGCGGCAGGTCTTCCTGGATCTGCTGCACGTCCTTGTCGCCCTCGGCAGGCGGGGAGAAGACGCAGGCGATATTCAGCGGCTGGAAGTCGGGTTCGGCGGCTTGTTTCTCGGCCTGAATGGTGGCGAAGAGAGCGTGGTATTCGATGGCGTCATTGATGGAGGCGGTGGCGAGCAGGGCATTGAAGCGGCGTCCACCGGTGGCGGCATCGTGCTTGGCGAGGATGGCCTCGATGACGGCGCGCTTAGTGGCAGGAGCTTCTAGCTCCCTCATAGTAGCCGGAGCATCTTGCTCCGATTTTAATCGAGCCTTGGAGCTGGAAGCTCCTGCCACTTTGGGATTCTCCCGGATGTAGCGGCGGATAGCCGCCATGGCACGCTCGTGGCGCACGATATGATCGTAGGACTCGTGTTGCCAAAACTGCCCAGTCTTTCCCAGACGCTTGTTGATCTGATTGCCAGTAAAGGATTTCCAGGAATGCAGAATGTCCACCAAACGATGCCCCGGCATTGGCTTGACCAAGACGTGAACGTGGTTGGGCATGATCACATATTCGTCAAGGTTGTAGCGTTGGCCCTCGAAATGATGAAGGGCGTCATCCACGATCTTGGCGGTCTGTGGATCGCGCAGCACACACGATCCACTGCCCGCATTCAGCAAGGCTTCGTAGCGGTCGGAAAAGAGGCGGTGATACTCGGCAAGTTCTGCGGGACTGAGGTTGTTGAGGTCGTGGGTTTGCATCCAACGTTCGCGGTCATCTCTGAGTGCATTCACAACAGATTGAGGCAGAGAGTCGGCGAGTCGGAAGGTTACGAAATACCAGACTGAACCCTGCTCCCAGTGCGGAAGATCACCGGTGTGGATGTCGATCTCGGTGGAGGGATTGAAGTATTCCCACGTAGCCGGAGCATCTTGCTCCCTCATAGTAGCCGGAGCATCTTGCTCCGGTGTGGATCGGGCTACTGAGCTAGAAGCTCCGGCTACTGAGCTAGAAGCTCCGGCTACTGAGCTGGAAGCTCCGGCTACTTTGAAGTAGTCAATGTGGAAGCGCAGGACGTTGGCGTCCTCAATGGCGTGGGTGATGGTGTAGGCGTGGAGCTGCTTCTGGAAGAGGTCCACGGTGGTCCTCATGGAAGCCTGTTCGTCTTCGATCTTCTGGGCGGTGGCGTTGGCCTCAAAGATGGGGGTGCCGGTGAAGCCGAAGAGCTGGGCCTTGGGGAAGAACTCTTTGATGGCCTGGTGGTTCTCGCCGAACTGCGAGCGGTGGCACTCGTCGAAGATGAAGACGATGCGTTTGTCGCTCAGGGGCTGGAGCTGCTCCTTGTAGGTCAGTTGATCGTTCTTCTTCCGCTGCTTGTTGCGCTTGCTGTTTTCATCCAGCGCGAGGCCGAGCTTCTGGATGGTGGTGACGATGACCTTGTCGGCGTAGTCGTCGGAGAGGAGGCGGCGGACGAGGCTGGCGGTGTTGGTGTTTTCCTCGACGCAGCCTTCCTGGAAGCGGTTGAACTCCTCGCGCGTCTGGCGGTCGAGGTCCTTGCGGTCCACCACGAAGAGGCATTTCTCGATGTCGGGATTGTCCTTGAGCAGGGTGGAGGCCTTGAAGGAGGTGAGCGTCTTGCCGCTGCCGGTGGTGCTCCAGATGTAGCCGTTGCCGCTGTTGTCGCGGATGCAGTCCACGATGGATTTCACCTGATAGACCTGATACGGGCGCATCATGAGGAGCTTTTGCTCGCTGGCGATGAGCACCATGTAGCGGCTGATAGTCTGGCCGAGGGTGCATTTGATCAGGAAGGTCGCGGCGAAGTCTTCCAGGTGGGTGATCTTCTTGTTATCAATGCCGGCGAACTGGTAGATGGGCAGAAAACGCTCTTCGGCGTTGAAGGCGAAGTGACGGGCGTTGTTATTCGCGAAGTAGTAGGTGTTCGTCCGATTGCTAACAATGAAGAGTTGGAGGAAGCAGAGCAGGGTCTTGGTGTAGCCGTTACCGGGGTCGTTTTTGTATTCGACGATCTGCTCCATGGCCCGGCGCGGGTTGATGCCGAGGGTCTTTAACTCGATCTGCACACATGGCACGCCATTGATGAGGATGATGACATCGTAGCGGTGGTGGCTGTTGTTGGTGTTGATCCGAAGCTGGTTGATGACCTCGAAGGTGTTTTTGCACCAGTCCTTGATATTGACGAGGGTGTAGTTCAGCGGCGTGCCGTCGTCGCGGGTGAAGCTGGTGATCGCGCGGAGCGTGCGGGCGGCGGTGAAGACATCCGGGGTGGTGATTTCTTCGAGGAGGCGGGAGAACTCGGTATCCGTGAGATGGACGCGGTTCAGGGCCTCGAATTTCTCGCGGAAGTTCTTTTCTAAAGTAGCGCGGTCGGTGATGTCCGGGCGATACTCGTATTTGAGCCTTTGGAGGGTGCCGATGAAGCCGTATTCGATGGTGTCCTCCCGGACCACCGAGCGCGGGGTGTCGGAGGGCAGGTCATATTTGAAATCGGAGGGTGGCGTCATTGAGAAGCGTCGTGATTTTCCAGACAAGATTTTACCATCCAAGCGGAGGCGGGTAGCGATGGCAAGGAGTTCCAGTCTCCCGGCGGGAATGGGGAGGCTGGAGGTTCCGGAGGGCTGGGGTTTGGGGCTGCGGGACCTTGAAAACCCCGCTCTCCCAAAAAGCTGGCAGGCATTTTGACCTCCAAGTGGTGGGAAAAGCTACCAAGCGTGATGGCCTCTGGCCGATGAAAGTTCATTGGCTGCTGCAGTTTCATCGACGCCGGTGGCGGGTCCGTGGTGGAATGCGCCAATGAATTTCCCGCCGATTTTCTGCCTCAGCCTGCCTGTAGTGCCAGTTTTTGGGCAAATGATGCCTCAAAAAACGATTCTGGGGCGTGAGTGCTCGATCCGGGGAACCAAGGATTCAGTACACACCGGTGGTACCTCCCCCCGGGGTTCCTCGAAATGGTTCTGGGGTACCTCGGATCGGTTCCCGGCTGCCTCGGAATGGTTCTCGCCTTCCCCAGATTCGTTCCCGGTTGCCACGGAATCAGGTACCCCCGGTGCTAGGTCCTGCCGGGGTTACCTGGTTTCAATCCGAGCTGCCCGGGAATG
>Ga0335396_10002681_pt1 | contig 21209 bp, 14 predicted proteins | sample FRY02_FD_205743 | JGI IMG/M metagenome (GOLD analysis project Ga0335396, IMG submission 205743) | Freshwater microbial communities from Lake Fryxell liftoff mats and glacier meltwater in Antarctica - FRY-02 (spades assembly) (version 2) | ecosystem: Environmental > Aquatic > Freshwater > Ice >... | reverse complement strand
CATGAAAGTATCTTCCCAATCTAAAAAAAGACACTGTCCGATAGGAATTTTACCATCCGTGGTAATTAAGCATGAAAAATAATCAGGAGGAGGGTTGTGCGTATCCTCCGCGCATTTCGTATCGCAATTTTTATAATCTTTTACTTTCACATATTTGTCGATAATATTGTCCCATATATAATGCTCCCCAGTTACTAAAATGTCCGCACCATTCACCCCTTTTCCTTGTATACGATAACACTTGACGGGTTTTGGTACAAACTTGTTGTCAATACGCATTACCGAAAATACTCGCCCGCTATTAATTCCCCACAAGTATGCACCCAGCGGAATATCTTTCATGGCAACAATTCCCCCCCCCAATAAATAAATTTCCGTGTCTGGATGAAAACAAGAACCAATGGCCTGTACCATTTGTCCCGGAGGACCTTTCCAAGCACTGGTCATTGTTTTTAAACTGCCGTCAAGTACATATAACAACGTGACTACAATGCCAATAGTTTTCCCCATCATATCTTTCATGCTCAACATCATGCGCTGAAATTCAATAACCAAGTTCATAAAAACCCCAAATATATTTTCAACAATAGAAGTAATAAAATCCCGAATCACACTTACCATGGTTCGAATTCCATTTAAATTTTCACTGAATTCCCCCCCAACCGTGGTTAACGACGAAATCAAACTGGTGAATGGCTGCATCATATATCCCATCAGATTCATCTGCGTGTTTTGTACGCAAAAAGTAAAATCTTTGCTAATATCTTCCGAAAAAACCCAATAAGGTGGATTGCATCGATATTTCGGCCAGTTCTCTTTTATTTCTTGGGCGGACTTGAAATACATCATAACAACAATTAATAAAATAAATCCCAGATTTACATATAAAAAAGACATATAATTGGATAACGTCGGCATATTTATATATTTCCTCCCTTTATATCTTGTTGTTTTGTTTTATTTTTTTATTTTCCGTGCATGTGATAATCATAAATTATTTAATTAAACTAACAAAAATATAATTGTTGCAACTATAATTGTTACAACTTTAAATATATAATATTTGTTTTGCATCTTCGTCTGGGTCAAAACAACGTTGTAAAAAACCCATTATTTTAATTGATTTGTTTTTAACCAATTGATTCTCATAAATGTATTCCATATATTTTCCAAACCCATAATATCCGCATTTTGCATGCAACAACATGGGGAATTGTTTGGAAAATACTTTGGTTTTTATTTCTTGGTTGCAAAATTGAGGGGACTTGGAAAGATAAACGAGTTGCGTTTCCTTTTTATTGTACGGATGGATTTTACACAAATAAGTATCGGATAAAATAATGTATTTATATTCGTGGTCGGAAGTTTGTATTTCTAAAATATCGGTTTCGTCAAACCCGATAAACGTATAATTGTTATTTTCGTAATGAGTTATTTGGGCGGAAATGTCAGATAATATATTAAAAAAAGTGGATTTATTGTTTTTGTTAGTTATGGGGCATATTTGTTGACAGTAAATTAATAATTTTTCTTTTTCTTCGGGGGTTTGGTTAAAATAAATGGACTGAGGAAATGGCAACAATTCTTTTTGAAGATAGTTTAATAGCAAAGAAGACGTCAATGAATTGTTTTCAAAATAAATCGCCCATTTGCTTTTGTCATATTTACAAAACATATTTCTATTTTTGCGTTATATTATTTATTTGAATATTACACATATAAATTATATACCTACACACAAAAGTAATGATTATAAATAAAAAATGATTTAAATACAACTAATTTTATAAAATATAATTGAAATGGAACCATGTTCGTCTATAGGCATAGGCTTGGGTACTACACATTCGTGTGTCGGTGTTTGGCAAAATAATCGGGTGGAAATTATTGCCAATGTTCAAGGTAATCGTACTACACCATCATTGGTTAAAATAAAAGAAACGGCAGAGGCATATTTGGGACACGAAGTAAAAAGAGCGGTAATTGCTGTTCCCTCTTATTTTAACGATGCCCAGCGAAATGCAATCAAAAACGCGGGACTTCTATCCGGATTAAATGCTCTTCATATTATTAATGAACCAGCCGCATCTGTAATAGCTTATGGGCTTGATAAGAAGGGAGACGAAAAAAATGTATTGGTTTTTGATTTAGGAAGGGAAACATTTAACGTGTCTTTATTAAATATTGACTGTGGTGTGTTTGAAGTAAAGGCAACCGCAGGAGATATGCATTTGGGGGGAGAAGATTTCGACAATCGACTTGTGGAACATTTTATACAAGAATATAAGCGAATTCATAAAAAGGATTTATCGTCATCAAACAATGCGTTGTGTAGATTGCGAACTGCGTGTGAACATGCCAAGCGTACTTTGTCTACCACCACATACACACAAATAAAAATAGATTCGCTGTATGAAGGAATGGAATTTAATACTACTATTACTCGTGAACGATTTGAAGAATTAAATATGGATTATTTTCGAAAGTGTTTAAATTCGGTGGAGAAGGTGTTGGTGGATGCAAAAATGTCTAAATCGCATGTGGACGAGGTGGTATTAGTGGGCGGATCTACTCACATTCCCAAAGTGCAAGAATTGTTAAGTGACTTTTTCAACGGAAAAAAACTAAATATCTCCATTAATCCAGAAGAAGCAGTGGCGTATGGATCTACGGTACTGGCTGGATCTACGGTACTGGCTGCTATTTTATCCAATCAATCAAACCCGACTAATGATAATTCCGCCTTGGACAAAATTCAGTTTGAGGATCTTCCTGTTAGTTATGGGACATATATGTTGACTTTAATTGAGTAATTTTTTTTCTCTGAATAACTCATCATATTAATTAATAAAAAACAAAAAACGAAAAAACATATAAAAACATATAAAAACTATTTTTATTTAACAATAAAAATATGACGGAAGTTATTTCTTATAATGCAGCAACAATCGCAGCAGCAACGTCTACGTTGGATTATTCAATCAATATGAACGGATATAATCCCAACCCGACACTGTTGAACAGTTTAATGACTTTTTATTCTGAACCGGAACACATCAAGCAATTATATATGTTGATTTCAGGAGAAGATAAAATATCTCTTCGTTTGTTGGAATGGACGATTATTAATTATGCAAAAAACGAATTGCTTGTTATTAATAATGGAATTACGGAACGGTTTTCGGTGCATGCAAATTATAAAGCAACTTTGTCGGGGTACTCCAAGGATCAATTTGACCCGTGTTGTCGTACGGAACGCATTGATATTCCCTATTTAAACAAATTGTTAAAAACTACGATAGCACAATTAAATTTCATTCGGTGGGTTATTATAAATAAAATATTGAATTATATTCGCGAAAATTATTCGGTTATTTTCAAAGATATGAAAACGCGGAGCAAAACCGCGAAAAAAACACCCGCGACCATTACATCCGGCGATGCAATGACAGATGTCGCAACAGAAGCGAAAAAAAACGAAACCAAAACACGCAAGCGTAGGACAGACGCCATAAATCGACATACTGTGAAAAATTTTAAAATAGAGCAGTGTTCAACTACTCTTAAATTTGGAATCAATAAATAAATAACGTTTTCTTTTGCAAATCAGGGTTTTGTGCTTGTTTTTGTTTTGCGAAATAATTGTTGACGATTTGACGAATTAATTTGTTTTGAATTTCTGTCGTTGAAATTTGTTGTTGTGGATACTGTTTTTGTTGCTGTTGTTGTTGTTGTTGATACTGTTTTTGTTGTTGTTGTTGTTGTTGCTGTTGGTGTTGAAATACTGGTTTATTGAATTTGCTATATATGTAACCATTTTGCGGAATATTTTTATGTTTTTTATTTATAACAGGGTATGTGTTTTCCAGACGATTTTCTGTGTTTTCCACTTGCTTGGACAATTCTTGTAATTTATCGTTAAAAACACACAACCCCATATTTTCCAAGATGGAATCATAGGTTATTTTTTGATTGCTTTTACTTTTTATATTTTGATAGGAAGGTTTTATAGACGATTTGTCGGGAACAAGTTTTTTTGTATCCACGTTTGGTTTTGTATCAACTATAACTGGTATATCTTTTGATTGATGTAAGGATATTTCTTCTACGATTAATTCCACTTCCATTTTTTAATTTACTATATTATATTATTTGCGTTTATTTTACGAAAAAAGAATACAAAAATACATAAATAATATTCATGAGCGGAGTTTTATATTATAGCAATTCGTGCAAACATTCCGCCAAATTGCTTCAATATTTAAAAAAAACTAATTTCGCCACTAAATTTCAGTATATTTGTGTGGACCAGCGAGTGAAAGACGCAAGCGGCAAAATTAAAATTATACTGCAAAACGGTCAAAAAGTAATCATGCCGCCAACTTTAACTGCAATTCCCGGATTAATGTTATTAGACCGTAATTATCAGATTTTATATGGTGATGAAATATATAAATATTTGGAACCTAAGCAAAACACGGAAATAAAAGAAGCCACAGAGAATAATATGGAACCATATTCTTTTAGCGGAAGCGGGGGCTCAAGTTTTGTGGTTTCTGACAATTATAGTTTTTTGGACCAAGATTTAGATTCTCAGGGAAATGGCGGGATGCAACAAATGCATCACTATGAAAATCTTCAGTCCATCAATGCCCAACAAGGACAACAAGGACAACAAGAACAACAAGGGCAACAAGGACAACAAGGACAACAAAACTTTAAACAAAGCGATAATATTCGAGAATCAAATAATCGCATTCGGGATGGAGAGATAAATACCACTCAAATGGCTAAGCAACGCGGATATAATTCTTCCCAAGCACCAGGACCGGGGTTTTAATGCTTTAAACAAAAATACGATTTATTATTATTTAAACTAATAAAAAACAAAATGATTGCATTTGCACTTTTTCTAACACATAAGAAGATGGGAAATAAAATGTTGTGGTGTTCTGCATTTTATGGGTTACACATTAATAAAAATGGATTCGTTTTGAGATAAATTCCACCACTCAATTTTATCTGGATTATTTTTTAACAGGGCTATCGCATTTGGATTGCCAGATTATGTATTTTATCATGTTGCAGTTTGAGCGTTTCGTCAATAAATGGCAAAACATTTATTTATTTCACTTTTGCGAAAGTTTCATCGATATCTACTTTTGGCTGCATCTTATATTAAACTATAACTGCTAAAACAGTCCTTTTTAAATCATTTTTTTGATTTATTGTTTTTATTGTTTTTTAATCAATATTATTTTTGTTAGTTTAAGCGGATACTATTGGGGCTAAAAATAAAAAAAATAAAAATATCCTCTAAATTATCCAAGGCACAAACTAACAAAAAAAGAAATAAATAAAAATAGGATGATTATTCTTTTATTTATTTCTTTTTTGTTAGTTTGTCATTATCCAACCTTGGAAAAATAATGAAAAAAAAAGTTTTTTTATGTGATAAAAATTTATGTACTAATAATTTATTTTATAATTTTAGAGAATCTGTGGTAATAATGCGAGGAATTACATTCATCCCCGCCAACTCTTGAAACAATAATTTGCACGCATATGGTATCTTTACTTCAGAAAAATTAGTGCGATTGCTACATGTATTGCATAAATGGATGTGTTTTTTGTCATTATATGCGGCAATCAAACCACATTCATTGCAAACGTGTACTTTATATTTATCCGATGCGACATATAATCTTTCATGCATAAGTGTTGCGGCTCCGTGTGCCCCAATGCAGTCTCGCTCCATTTCTCCAACTCTTAGCCCACCACCTCGGCTACGTCCTTCTGCAGGTTGTCGGGTGAGTGCCACAGGAGGTCCAGTGGAACGGGCGTGTTGTTTATCGTTCACCATATGTTTCAGTCGTTGGTAAAAAGTTGGTCCCATAAATACGGAGCAATTCATTTGCTGTCCCGTTTCTCCGCTATATAAGAGTTCATTTCCGTGTGCTTCGTACCCCATAGACAGAAGTTTTTTACAAATCCAGTCCATGGTGATGGTATCGTTAAAACACGTTCCGTCTCCAAACAACCCCAGTTCTACCAGGATTTTTCCAAGACCACACTCTAAAAATTGCCCGATAGTCATACGAGATGGAAACGCATGTGCGTTAACAATAATGTCTGGTCTTTCTCCCGAAGCACTAAAGGGCATATTTTGTTCGGGAATAATACGCCCACATGTTCCTTTTTGTCCATGTCGAGAACTGAATTTATCTCCAATCACAGGTTTACGAGTCGCCCGTGTTTTTACCTTGGTAACTAGATAGCCAGAACCATTTGTATCTAATATATTTTCGTCAATAAACACTTCTTCCCCACACGTTTTAAGCAAAATGCTTTTATCTGTATATTTATTAGTATTGTTTATGCCGTCTTTTTCCTTTTCCTTTATTGTTGACACTTTCGCCATAATTACTGACCGATTTGGTACCAAACTATCTTTTGGAATAAATCCGTCGGAATTCAATTGGCTATAATCGCCCATTTTTATTTTTTCCGTTTTGTCTACATCTGGAATGCCTCGGATTTCGTTTTTTGTTTTGTCCTCATCTTTTTCCGAGTGGTATATCGTACTTTGAAACATTCCCCGGTCAATCGAACCTTGGTTTATTAAAATCGAATCTTCTTGATTGTATCCATCATAACACATAATGGCGACAGTAATCATGCATCCCGATGAATTTTCGTTAAATTTAAAGATGTTCATTAATTGTGTTTCTACCAAAGGTTTGGTCGGATAATTCAAAACATAAAAGGTTTTGTCATGACGGTTATAAAAATTATTCATAAATACTGACATGGCTTGTTTTACTTGGGCACACTGATATACAATGCGTGGAGATTGGTTATGTCCTGAAAACGGAATGCACGACGCAGTCATGCCGAAAATAAGACACGGGTCTATTTCACAGTGCGTATAAGCATTGCTATTGTCTCCGCTGCATAAATCCGCATTTCGTGTTGCTATAACGCTACAATTTTGTTCTGACGCATCAATATATTCAATCACAGAATCTCCCAGCGTACCACAGATGCATAAATCCGCCCAAGTTATTTGTTTTGTTAAAACCATTTGTAATATTTTATGTGTGAATAATAATTTGCCGTTCTTCACACGAAATAGTGGGCGGGTGCAACGTCCCGATACAGAGCAAATACAAATTTCCATATTAAAGTAATCGTAATATATCGAGGTGAAAACATTGATAATTCCCTGATATTTTAATTTTTTTAACGCATGATATACCTCCACTGGATTTTCTGTATGTTTAACCACCCCAATAAATGCGCCGTTCAAAATCACTTTAATTATGGGATGTGTATCAGCAACTAGCGAACTAGTTGAAAATTCATTTATAGTTGTGATAAACGGAGCAATTGATTCTTGTAAAGAAGACACACTTGTTTGAATAGTGAAATGTGTCATTACGCTCATATTATTAACAATTCCTACCGATTGTCCCTCTGGTGTTTCATATGGACATATAAAGCCCCATGAAGATGGATGTAATTTTCTTGGCTCCACCAACTTGCCGTTTTTATCAATAGAACGAGAAATTCTTCGTAAATGGCTTGTATAAGCAATGTCAGTTAAACGATTCAATAGTTGGGCGACGCCTACTTTACTATCACTAGAATTATAAGCAATACTAAAATCACCCGTATTTAGGGCACGAATTATTTTTGCTTCAATAGATGAATTAATAAAGTTGTCGATATTAGTAAAATTCATAATGTCTGTAAAATTATTGGTGGATTTCCATACGCCGTTATCAATCTCTTTGATGCCGTATTTTATTATATTCATTTTAATTTTATTTACTTGATTCACCAGCAATTTGTTTAATAAAAACCCAGTAGTGTCTATGCGTTTACTTTTATAGGAATCTCTATCTCCGGGTTCAATCCATTTTAGTTTTGTTTTTAATAATTGACATACCATATAGCCCAAAAAGTAGGTGCGTTGCGACATGTCGGAACAATGTATAAATAAATCATTTTCCAACACTGTTTTTGTAAATTGTATTTTTTGCGGAATCCCAATTTCTTGCCGCATTTTTTTAATTAATTCCTTTTTTGTGTTTTTTTCGGATGCACTTTCTTTATCTGAATCTTTATTTAAATAAAATGGAACAACATACGTATAACTCGCAAAGCCCATGATGTAATTAAACGCACTTTCTTGGGTTAAATAATTGCTTGCTGCGACAATGGAAGAATTCAGTTCATTTTGTAATAATTTTGTTTTATCGTTTTGTTCGTTGGACAGTATAATATGATTGCAAATATCTAAATCCGATATTACACCCAATGCCCGAAATAATATAAATAGGGGAATTGGGATTTTTATTCGCGGAATGCTCACCAATAGTGAGTCATCTACTTTTGAAATATACACAATCACTTGTTTTGGCGATATCAATTTAGACGATGGAATGCATTTTATTTCAGCCTTCCACGAATATTTTGTATTATTTACTTGATTTAATATGTTGTAACACTGCACTACGTTTTCTGCACCACGCTCTTGTGCCAATATTACTTTTTCCGAACCTTTAATAATAAAATATCCACCAATATCCTTGTTGCATTCGCCCAAATTTAAGTGTGGGTAGTTTTTTAGTTCGCAAAAGTCCGACAATACCATAATTGGCATTTGATTACATATATTGTAATTGGGAAAAGTTTTATAATGTGTTGATATTTGTTCCAAAAATTCTCCTTGGCGTGCTACATATTTCACCCGAATATCCATGGTGATTTGTGATGCATAGGTGCAATTTCTTTTACGTGCCTCTTGCGGAAACAAAATTTTGGTGGACCCATTATTTTCATAAATTTGCGGACGCAATATATGCATATTATCAAAAGATACGTACATTTCCAAACTATACAACTTCGTATTGATGTCGAAATCTTTTTCAGAACGAACACATATTGGGTTAAACATTTTAAATGTATTTTCAAATTCAATCTTGATGAAATTATTATAGGATTCCAACTGGTGTGCAACAACAATGTTTAACGGAGGTAACAATTCATTCAGCATTTTCCATATATCTTTTGGTTGAATTTCTTGTTCTACATTTTTTTGTTCTGTGTATCCATCTCCTTGTTTTTGTTCCGCATTTATTTCTGCATCTTCTATTTTTTCTATTTTTTCTTCTTTATTTTCTATTTTATTTATAGGGCATATAAAATTCATTGACGAATCTATTGCTTAGATATAATCAAATAGATTTAAATCATTTTTATAAAAAATGATATGAAAGGTTATTATCTTATTTATATGATAGTCTATGCAATTTTCGGAAGAGCAGCAAATCGCGTATGATATATTTAATTCTGGAGAAAATATGTTTTTAACCGGTCCAGGCGGGACGGGAAAATCTGCCTTTATTCGTTTTATTCAAGATGAATCGATACGAAAACGAAAAGATATTCAAGTATGTGCGCTAACTGGGTGTGCGGCACTCATGTTGGAATGTAAAGCAAAAACAATACATTCGTGGGCGGGAATTGGGTTATGTACCGACTCCATTGAAAAAATCATAACACGCATTTCTCGCAATCGGCATGCCAAATCAATGTGGAAAACAGTAGACATTCTAGTAATTGATGAAGTAAGTATGATGTCGCAAAAAGTATTTGATACCCTGGATGCGATTGGTAAATACGTTCGACGCAATCATTGTATTTTTGGCGGAATTCAATTATTATTTACGGGGGATTTTTACCAGTTGCCTCCAATTTCAAAAAACACAAATACAGAAACAATATTAGAAGACAACAACAGTAGTGCATCCAAATTTTGTTTTCAAAGTCCAATTTGGATGCAAGCTTTTCCTTGGAAAAACCACATTACGCTAATTAAGAATTATCGACAAACAGACTTGGTGTATCAAAAAATTCTTAACCAAATACGAAAGGGCATTTTAAAACAGTCCAGTTATGAAATACTGATGGAACAAATCGGAAAAGAAATACCATCATCTTTTAAACCAACTAAACTGTACCCAACTCGTAATACGGCTAATATTGTGAATGATTCTGAAATGAGTAATTTACAAACGGAAAATATACAATTTTCGATTAAAAACCGATATGATTTAGAAATGTCGCCTGCAGAACGGATATTGCAAATGCCGTTTAACAGGGAGCAAATGGATAAAGAATTGTTGTATTTACAGAAAAATTTGCTTTGTGTTCCGGTATTGAATTTAAAAGTGGGTGCGCAAGTGATGTGTTTGGTAAATATTAAACTTAGTAATGGAGATTTAATATGTAATGGTAGTCAAGGAGTAGTAGTTCGGTTTACAAATAAAATGGAAGGAACTAATAATGCTTCGTTGCCAGTTGTCTTGTTTAATCATAATAATTATGAAATGACAATGGACTATCATGTTTGGCCGAGTGAAAATATTCCAGGGATTGGGGTGACACAGATACCGCTTATTCACGCATGGGCGATCACAATACACAAATCACAGGGACGTACTTTAGATATGGCGGAAATAGATGCAGGTAGTGGAATATTTGAGTGCGGACAAACATATGTTGCCTTGTCACGAGTTAGAAGTTTAGACGGGTTGTTTTTATCTGCCTTTGACCCTAGCAAAATTCGTGTGAATGGATTGGTTCGGGAGTTTTATGAAAAATTGGATTATCAAACGGAATTGTCAAAGACACAACAAGCATCCGCAAACAGTGACAAAGTTGTAGAAAATAAAAATAATACGCAACGGTAATTAAAAAGACAATAATTTACAAGCAAGCATTTTTTGTTTTTTTATAATTTATAAAAAAATGATTACTTTATTAATGGACGATTATTCAGAACAAAATGATGAAACTGCGAGACTGGGTGTCGCCAGATAAAATTGATTGGTTTTGGTTATCTAAAAATCCAAACGCGATACATCTCTTGGAAAAGCACCCCGAAAAAATTCATCGGATTGATTGGGGTGAGTTGTCTATGAATCCAAACGCGATACCTCTCTTGGAAAGAAATATAGATAAAATTAAATGGGTTCACTTGTCTATCAATCCAAACGCAATACATTTGTTGGAAAAGAATCCTGATAAAATTCATTGGGGTTGGTTATCTAAAAATCCAAACGCAATACATTTGTTGGAAAAGCATCCAAAACAAATTCATTGGGACCAATTATCTTATAATCCAAATGCGATACATCTCTTGGAAAAGAATCTGGATAAAATTGATTGGTGGAATTTATCTACCAATCCAAACGCAATATCCCTCTTGGAAAAGAATCTGGATAAAATTGATTGGTGGAATTTATCTACCAATCCAAACGCAATATCCCTCTTGGAAAAGAATCCAAATAAAATTAATTGGGGTGAGTTGTCTATGAATCCAAACGCGATACATTTGTTGGAAAATAATATGGATAAAATTTATTGGAATAACTTATCTTTGAATCCAAACGCGATACATCTCTTGGAAAAGTATCCTCATGAAATTAGTTGGGTTTTATTATCTGCCAACCCAGCCATCTTTGCCTATGATTACCAATCCATCGCGGAACGTTGTGGTATTTTTAAAAAAGACTTGATCATAAATCGATTTCATCCTCGCCATTTGGACCGGTTTGAACACTGGGGATTTGTCTAAACATCCATGTGCGAAACCACGTATTTCTTTTTTAGACAATAATTTGTCAAATCATATATAAATATTTTTATATGGTTTATATATAGCAAAATAGATAATGAAAGGGAATTATTATTCCGCCATTTTATTTTATGGTATACATTTTTATTTCATTACTTTGTTTGAAGTTCTTTTTTATATTTATTATATTTTGCCATACGAACAACAAATAATAATTGGATTATTTGATTTAAATTTGGACGACCAATTATTTATCACCAAGTATAATATAACTTTTCAGCCAACCGAATTTTATCAATCGCAACACTGCAAAAAGGACATCCAACAAATTATTCAAGCAAATCGTCCCCTTTTTTTCTACTGTTATTATTACATTGTGTTTATCCACGTTTGTTTATTGTTATTGTTTTGCTACGATATTTACATTGTTTATTTAAAATCAGAAAATAAAAAAATAGTAATTGCCAATACTTTTCCCCTCATTATTATTCCACCCGATGTCACTCTGCCCGTTGTCACTCTGTCCGATGTCACTCATAATGTTATGTCTGTTGTTCGTGGGGGATCCAGTAACAGTTCATTTTCTTCGATTGAATTGAATGATAATGAAAATATGGAAATAGAAGAATGGAATATTGAAAATTTTATTCCCCCATCGAATGAACTAACAAATAAAAATAATGTTAAATGTTTAAATTATTATTGGAACCACTCCAAATTTATTGCAGAAATTATTCGCAGTTTTTATTTTATTCTTTTTGTTGGAATGTTTGAATATCTGTTTTTTACCCAAATTGTGAATCAATTTAAAATATTTGACCTCGAATCCATTTTGTGTCATTTGTTAAATAATTATTAATTATCATCCAACACATTATCATAATCGTCGTCTTCGTCTCGGTTTCCAGTTGCCATTTCGTATGCCTCTTGGTCTTCGTCAAACGCATTATATGCTTCTGGTTCTTCTCCTTGGGTCGCTTCCAACGCATCACGCATTCCCTTGGTTTTTTCATAAAACTCAGGGTTGTATGTTTTTAACCCTTTATAATTAGTAATATTGTATTCGCCTGCCCCGATGGTTCGGTTTGCCTCGTACATGTCTAATTCAATCTTTTCCATTTTTTCTAACCGAGTACGAAACTTATTTTTTTCATCTTCTCTATGTTTAAAAGCAATATCCGATATTTTTTGATATGTGCTATTTATTACGTCTGTAGTTGCAGTTGTTTTAAAATAACCAATAAAAAAGGATAATAATAATTTATTTGCATTTTTTAATGCCTTTTTATTTTCTCGTTCTTTTTCATTTACGTTCAGTTCTTCCTCCTCCTCTTCCTCCTCCTCCTCCTCTACATCTTTCGCCTCGTTTTTTGATTCTTCCAAAGTATGTTGAATTTCTGCATCGTATATTTCAAATACGGAAGATATATAATATTGAAAAAGTTTCAAAGTAATGTTTAAAAATCCCTTGGACGTATTTGCACTATACGTGGTGGCGGACAATTGTGCGATTCGCTTTGTTTTAGTCATAATGTTGTGTAAATATCTATTCACTATTTTTTTTGTACTGGGTTTCATTAAGTTTGTCGTTTCAAAGAATTTATAAACCTCGGCATACTTTTTATTTATTTTATCATTTAGTGTGTCGATATGACTAGATGCAAATCCAAACCAACTGCTATTTTTATTTTTACTGACGGTTTGTTCTATGTTTTTTATTAATAAAGGGGGGGTTGCATTAGTAAAAATCATTGGAAAAACATTGCAAATTAACAAAATGTAGTTTCTGCAAAAAGCAAACATGGTATAAATATTATTCATATCTATTTTTTCGTCGTTTCCAGGAATAACAAATATATCAAAATCCACATTATGCTTACTATTGTCTACAATTTTATCAATTATATGGATTATTTCTTGCATTTTTGTTGTATCTTCTTTTTGTTCTTGGTTTGGGTCGTTTTGAATGTCTTTATTTTGTGTCTCATACACTATCTTTAGTAATTCTCCAATTTGCCTATCTTTTGCATTGGTTGTATCTTCCAACAATATATGAATAAGCCGATAATTTGGAAGGTGTTCGTCTAAAAATTCAGGGGGATTGTGTAGTGTGTGTGTCGAATATTCCTTATATTCTTGCATAAATTGTATTTTTTCAATTTGTGCCGAACCCGTTTTTTCTACTACATCTGGCGAAACACGAGAAGATAAATATTCCAAGCCTTCTTTGATTACAACATCATTCAATGAGGTTGATAATTGAGGATACTGAATTTTTGTATCCACGTTGAATAATACACTTTGGCTTATGGACCGAACTTGAAGCAGTTTAATCTCAATATTTTTTATAAAATTGTTGTAACGAGATAAATTGTCATGATTGGGGCTTTTTTCATTAAAATACTCCAACGTAGTACCAAACATAGAATATTTATGAATTTCTACTTGTTCGAAACAACACGTTAACTGTTTGTAATAATTAATATTTTCTGTGTTTAAAATTTCTTGAATAAGTCGCTGTATACAAAAGGACAAAAATATTATTTTGCCAAACCAATATGTGTTGTTGTTGGTATTATTTTTGCCCCGTTCTAATTTAGATAATTCATTACACGCAGTAATACTTAGCAAAAGTTGTGGATTTTGAATTGGTAAAAAATGTTCCCAAACCGTCTGTGGAATAACCGATTGTGATATTTTTGTGTATTGTGCGGATAATTCGTGTTCTATTATTGGAGCGATTTTGCTTTCTTCTATATATTGATTTATTTTGGTTTCTTGTTTATTATTGCCGATGAATTCCTCTATTTCTTTGACGGTTCCTTTGGTGAAAAAATTGGGGTCTATTTTATTGTCTTCCGATTGTATACTATGATGCACTACTTGTGCAATATATTTGTTTATAAATTTTGTAATGTCTCCACCCTTGTATTTATTTTCCTCTTTGATTTTACTACTATGTTCGGAATCCGTGATTTTTTTAACAATAGTGCGTTTAGACAACATTTTTTCTGTAATAAAAACATAAATTGCAATCACGCTGTAAAAATACAGGCGTTTATTTTTATGTTCGTCTACCGACGTATCTGCATTTTCATTTGCAATTTGCAAGAATTCCATAAACGAATTTATAATAGACGCGGATAATTGCAATTGAAATGTTTGGCTATTTATCCAATCGAATAATTTATTTCCACTTATTGTGGGGGCATCTAATTCCTCGCGGTTCGAAGAAATTAACAAGTCTGCATTTACAGAAAAATTATCCAACTCTTCGCCAACAAGCATTGCATATTTTCTTTCGCTGGTTTTGCGCGGTTCGTCGATCTTTTCTTTGTCGGGTTCTAATATGCTTCGAGTAACCGTTTTAAACCCACTGTCGTCAAACCCCTCTTCGGTATCAAAAGGAATATTTTCAATTAATATTCCTGTATGTTTGTCGTAAATGCCGTCATCTGTTACTTGACCGATTTCTTTTAACAAATTAGAACGAATCCTATCATATTCGTTTGCATCTGGCTGAATGGATGCGGTTGCTAAAATATACATAAATGTGGGGATTAATTGAACGTGTGTTTGTACGCAATAATACCACCACTCGCTTTCTTTTCCTCCGTAAATTAGGCTATCTTGTGTGGTTATTCCCTGATATACATATTTTTTACTATCCACCAGATTTATCAACAATCGTCTTTTTCGACTTTCATCTGTATCGGACAAAATTAAATTAACCATATCTTGAATAGGGGAAATTGGAAGGTTTATTACAACCGCCGTTTTTCCAATTTTATATTTGAAATTATTATATACAAGTTTTTCTGCACTTTGTATGTATTCTAAAACTGGGTATATGTATTTGCTATATTGCTCTTCTTTTTCAATAGAAACGTCCAGTTCCTCTTTGGATAAAAAATACGCGTTATCAAAATTATTATAAAATTGTTCCAATAAATTGGTTGAAATATTGTTTAATGCCATTTCTTCCGATATACATTGGCTTGGTTCATCTTTCAATGATACTTTTTTATTTTTCGCATTATTGAAAGAATTTGCAAAACACATATCTTGCAATACACACAAAATATCATCCGAGTTTCGAACGTTCATATTTATGATGGATTGGATAATTGGATCGGAACGCCATTTTTCATCCTCTTTGTTTTGTACGAAATACTCTTTAGGTTCCCCTTCTTTTCCCACTATCGCAAACCTCTGGTTTTGTCTTTGTTCTGCTAGCGTCAGAGATGCTGGTGTGTTAAATAGTAATGAACCGATTATTTCATTTAATTTCCATACAACAGATTCAAACGCGTTAATGACAAAAGACGGCGTCATCACTTTTTCCGCAAATTGTGTCGCGCGTTCCGCAATCAAACGACATTCTTCGGAATGTTTTTCACAATATTCAATTTTGTTGATTAAATCCGACAAATCGGATTTTACCGAAATGTACGTTTGGTTTCCACGCCCATGTTCTTGGTCCAACAAATGATCGATCCACGATATATATTCACTTTTTACACGTAAAATAAGAGAACCGGTACGCATGGTATTCAGCAAACGATATGCATGTACGTTTCCGTCAATGTGGATAATATATTTGAATTTGCTTTGGTCGCTCATGGTCATGCGTGCAACTGGTTTAATATATGTATTCATGTACGCTAGACCAACATTTGGATCGTATCGAATGGCGTCCGAATCAATGCTCGTTGCCTTTGGGTTTTTCACTACAATACCCACATCTAACCACGATGCGTATTTTGGTTCCTTTCCCATTTTCGCCAATTTAATGCGCATATTAGTATTTTCTGATACTCCGCAACCCGTAGGTCCGCCTCGAAATACTGCTTTTGGTTTTTTCTTGGACCAATTCATTTCATACTGTGGGTCTGCATGATGTGATTCTAATATATATTGTACGTCGTCGTAATTAGGAATAGGAATGTCCCAATACCCCACTTCGCCAGAAATACTCAGTACGGGGATAAATTTATCGAATTTATATTCTTTGGGGAGTTCCACGTTTTTATTCAACTTCCACGGAATTAACCCATTTTTTCGCAAAATAACCGCATCCGTTAAATTGAGAATATACACACCATCGGGCAGACGCATCTTCTCCAACAACTCTTGGTATTCTTTGGAAGTTCCCGATGTTTCCGCAAACTCTTTTATTATGCACTGCATGATGCGCATTTTTTTTAAATGCCCATTTTCATCCATCAACTGACCCGTAATTTTTAAATCGTGTTTTCGGCGCACCTCTCGTTCCAATATGTCTTGAAAAAATGGAGACATGGTTTGAGTTTCTAATTTAAACAGTTCGTGTTTTTCTCCACGTACACACACCATGTAGCACGAGTGGTTTAAAAAATTCATAATATAAGATAATGTTTGATATAGTGCGTCTTCAGTCATTGCCCATGGACCGTCGTCAATATTTAATGGAAGGGAATAATCGTCCAACAAACGGGGACGTGGTTTCATGTTATTAATTTCAGTTAAACACTCTTTTCCAATGGTAAAAGCATCCTCAAAAGTGCGAATAATTTTCATTTTTTCCATCTTGATTGTATTTATATTATATTTATTATTCATAATAATATTATATTATAATAGTATTATGGGCGCAAATCAGTTTACCTTTTTACCCGTTCAGTTTTATGAAAATCAGACAGGTTATTTAACTGCAACTGGAGATCGAATACCGTCCGCAACACCACCCTATGATTTTCCATCAGGTACTTAAACCAAATATGATGGATATCTCCCCATTTGCAGCATTCATCAATCTACCATTAGTACTCCAACCCACAATCGACGCATTAAAGATAGGCTATATGTTTGCCCAAAATCCGCGTTTCCTGAACTCATCGAAGATTTAATTATTACGGGAGCTCATTGCATATTGGTGGAAGAATTATCCCCACAACAACGAATCGATATTCAGGCGCTGATGGGGGATATTTATGTGACGGATGGAATGTATCGCTTACCTGCGTGCCTTCATCCAAAGACTTTGCTTTTTGATTGTGAAAACGGTAACCAAACCATAAATACAGTTTTGTATGATGCAAAGCGAATTAGTTAGGTCCGTACAAAACGAATATTGAGACAATACTATATATTATAATTATGATAAAATTTGTCAAAGCAAATATTTTAAACACGTTTTTAATTCAAAATATACTAAAGTTAAATCAAAATATACTAACGTTTTGCTAAACCCCACAATAACTAATATTAATAGAAAATTGAATAAAGATGGTTATGTTAAAGATGAATGTGGCGAATATACATTATTACAAGAGTTTATTATTGTGTGCAATAAAATGGAAGGCAAAAATTGTATGAAATATATTGAAAAAAAATTAAGAAGGGGTTCTTTCAAAAGAATACTAAACTATGCACTGCATAAATAACTGACGATTGTTATTAAATGATGCTAACTATCCAAATCCAATTTACCTATTTTTTAAATCTTCTTTAATGTCGGGATATATTTGCAACACTTCATTGTTGGTGCATAGCATATGTGTTTGTATTCCGTTTAAATCTAATTTATCCAATGTATTATTGTTCACAAATGGCTGGTTTACCTGATATGCGCGATATATGTCATGGTTTTTATTTTCCGGTTTTTCGTCCGGAACGTCCAATGACGTCCCATCTACATAATTTGCAATGTTTTTAAATTTTGTGTTTTGAAATATTTGTTCCGTATACGTCATTCCTATTTGGTCAAAAATATTCTTTAACGCCGCGTAGTTATTGTCAAACATATCTTCGTATCGCAATAAATAAGTATTCGGTAGTGGCTCTTTGGTTACTCGATTAAAGTGGTTTAATACGTCAAAATAACTATACATATTGTGATCTGCTGGAATATTGTTGGAAAATCGTTTATTTAATGAACTAAATACCCATAGCGGGTTTCTAACAATTAATATCTTAATATAGTCTTTATATTCGTCTTTAAAAAATTGAGACCAAGTAAATGGAAATTTACACACCACAAATTTTTTGTTAGTTTGTTTAAAAGCAATGCGCGATTCACAAATCATTTCATCTACATCTTCAATATGACCCATAATATTGCGAAGAATAGTGGTTCCAGTATGCGGAAATCCAAAAATAATAATTTTTTGCGCGGCTGTCATTTGTTATTTATATTTTTATATTTTTATATTTTTATATTTTTTATATTTTTATTTATTAACTAACAAAAATTATCAAAAAAATATCACGTATAAAACGGTTGGTTAAAAAACGAGGCGCTTGCACCGAGACAAAAGTCTTGCCAATTTGCTTCTTTTTTTATTTTGTTAGTTTGAATAAAAAAGAAGGGATAAAATAAGGTCGATAAACTTTAAAATAAAACATTAAAAATAAAAGAGACATCCTATATTTATTTTTAAATAAAAACAATATTTATAATTAAACCAAAATATGAATAATGAAAAAGACGAAAACGATATTAGTACTAATATAAATGATTATACTATGCAAGAATTATACGATATTTTAGAATTAAATTCAGAAGACGTTATCTCGGATGATGTGATTGCTGCTTCGGATAAATATATCCAACAATATATGGACGAAAATAATCAAGAAATGGTAGATTTTTTTTACAATATTCAAACCAAATTAATCGAAGATTTAAAAGAAAAATCCAATATAGATACTCAACAATCCACAAATTGGTTCAAATACCAAGCCATTCCACAGGACAGTGACGTGCAGCGCGACAAAAATACCAACCGTGTTCAAACAATTGACGTGTTTAATAATCAACAAGTTCCTATGAACCGAAAACACTTGGGTGTAAATAATAATTTTAACGTGGATGTTGCACAAGATACGCTGAATCCAAATCTTACTAATTCCACCACTCGTTTTATTAACTTGGATAGTCAGTTTCGGCAAGCGTCAGGGGGGGTCGACACTACATCCACAGATTACACACTTGATTTATCCGACCCATTGAACGATGTATTAAATATGCGGTTATATTCGTTTCAAATTCCATATACTTGGTATGTGATAGATACCCAGTTTGGAAATACTTGTTTTTGGATAACTAATCAATCTAAATCTTTTCAAATTGCCGTGACGCCAGGAAATTATTTGCCGGATGAATTTGTAATTGAATTGAACAAGGCACTGATAAATGCTGGATTTACTTTTCCAGATGGATTTGTACCCGTTACTTATTCCAAGTCGAATGCAAAAATTACCATTTTGTTGGTGAAAAATGAAACTGAACGTACCGTCGACCCAGATGGTGTTTTGGTATCCATTCTTTCGAACCGCGTTTTTGATGCCAAAACAAATGCATATTTTACTTTTTTTGATTTTTCGGGGGAAAAAAGTTGTTCCGAAATGGGATGCACCAGAAACAAAAACATGACTTTTAACAATACTTTGGGGTGGATTATGGGCTTCCGTTTGCCGATTTTGCCCGCCTTGCCCCAGGGAAATACGGGGGGAGGTGTGCTTGATTTAAATGGTGCCAAGTATTTTATTTTGATATTGGATGATTATAACCAAAACCATATAAATAATGGAATTGTTACTATTACCGAATTATCCACGTCGCTTGCAATGCCAAGTTATTACAACCCCACCCAGCCACATGATTGTGTCGTGGATGATAATATCACAATTTTGGCGGATGCACAGATTATGGGAGATTTTGCTATGACCGAACTAACATATTCGGTACTTGGATTTTCAACTCCTGCTGCTCTAGGAAAGACAGACGTGGCATATGGAAAAATCCCAACGGTATTGCCAACGGCTCCGCGTACATTAACACAGACTCAACTTTATACCATCAACCAAATTACTAAAAATCGTGAAAAAAATACCAGTTATCGTGGCAAGGCACCCAACAATTCCGACACGTTTGCAATAATTCCGATTAAAATGAGTGGTAATACAGATACGGGACAAATGTATACGGACTTTAGCGGTTCGTTACAGGATAATAAGCGGGTGTATTTTGGACCAGTGGATATTGACCGGATGCATATTAAATTAGTGGACGACCGCGGATATACCGTTAATTTACATGGAGCAGAATGGTGTGTGACTATTATCGCAGATGTATTATATCAGTATTAAATACTACAAAAAAATGATTTTAAAAAAGTAAAAAAACAAATAAACAATATTAGTAATTATAATATAATGCTAAAAACACATTTTTCCGCAGACACCTATGAAATAGGAGTCGATGAAGTAGGACGAGGTCCCATGTTTGGACGTGTGTATGCAGGAGCAGTCATTTTACCTTTACCTAATTCTAATTCCGATTTTAATTTTGCTTGTTTAAAAGACAGTAAAAAATTTACGTCGTTTAAAAAATTAGATACGGTCGCTCATTACATTATGGAAAATGCTGTTGCTTGGGGAATCGGTTTTAAAGACGAACGGGTAATTGATGATATTAATATTTTACAGGCAACGCAAGCCGCTATGCGAGATGCTATTAAAACTACCTTGGACAATTTTCGCAAAACACATGTAGATATGCCAAATAATGCAAAAATAA
>Ga0335396_10002679_pt1 | contig 21228 bp, 20 predicted proteins | sample FRY02_FD_205743 | JGI IMG/M metagenome (GOLD analysis project Ga0335396, IMG submission 205743) | Freshwater microbial communities from Lake Fryxell liftoff mats and glacier meltwater in Antarctica - FRY-02 (spades assembly) (version 2) | ecosystem: Environmental > Aquatic > Freshwater > Ice >... | reverse complement strand
AATCTTTTTACGAGCAACAAGTTTGCTAGTTTAGTTTGTATTAGCTAATAATTTTAGCATTATTGCATTTGCATTACAATATTTAGTTTGAATGTCTAATAGCATTAAACTAGAAGATAAAGAATTAAATAAGACTGTTTTGAGTCATTACTTTTGGTTTTTCAATTCCCATCAATTCTAAAATTGTTGGAGCAATGTCTCCCAAAACGCCATCTCTAATTTTTATTTGTTCTTTATCTACAATTATTAAAGGAACTGGATTAGTTGTATGAGCAGTATTTGGTGTTCCATCTGGATTTATCATTGTTTCGCAATTTCCATGATCTGCAATTATTAATGTTGTGTAATTGTTTTTTAAAGCCGCTTCTACAACTTCTTTTACACAAATATCTACAGCTTCACATGCTTTTATTGCAGCATTCATGTCTCCGGTATGTCCAACCATATCTCCGTTTGCAAAGTTTAAACAAACAAAATCTACTTCTTGTTTATTTAATTCTGGAATTAAAGCATCTTTTAATTCAAAAGCACTCATTTCTGGTTTTAAGTCGTAAGTAGCAACTTTTGGAGAGTTTTTTAATATTCGTATTTCGCCTTTAAATGGTTGTTCTCTTCCGCCAGAAAAGAAAAAAGTAACATGTGGATATTTTTCTGTTTCGGCTATTCTAATTTGCTTTTTATTGTGTTTTTCTAAAACTTCTCCAAGTGTTTCTGTAATGTTTTCTTTGTTGTAAATTATATTAATATTAGAATAAGTCTCGTCGTAATTTGTCATGGTTACATAATGCAAGTTTAATTTATGCATGTTTTGTTCATGAAAATCTTGCTGACTTAAAGCTTCTGTTAATTGTCTGCCTCGATCTGTTCTAAAATTAAAAAAGATTACCACATCATTGTTAGAAATAGTGGCTATTGGGTTGTTGTTGGCATCTGCATAAAAAATAGGGTTTATAAATTCGTCTGTAATTCCGTTTTTATAACTTTCTAATATAGATTCGGATAAATTATGAGATAAATTTCCTTTACCGTTTACAATTAAATCGTAAGCAAGTTTAATTCTTTCCCATCTTTTATCTCTATCCATTGCATAATATCTACCTATTACCGAAGCTATTTTTGCATTTGAATTTTTAATGTGATTTTCTAAATCTTTAATATAATTTACACCTGATTTTGGATCTACATCTCTACCATCTGTAAAGGCATGAATGTATACTTCTTTTAGGTCAATATTTTGTGCAGCATCTAATAATCCTTTTAAATGAGATGTGTGAGAATGAACTCCACCATCTGAAACTAATCCTAAAAAATGAACTTTTTTGTTGTTTATTTTAGCATAATTAAAAGCCTCTAATAGCACTTTTTCTTGATTTAGAGTTTTGTTTCTTACTGCTAAGTTTATTCTAGTTAATTCTTGGTATACAATTCTACCAGCGCCTAAATTCATATGGCCAACTTCAGAATTGCCCATTTGCCCTTCGGGTAAGCCAACATTTAAACCGTCTGTTCTTAGTTGTGCAAAAGGATATTTGGTATATAAACTATCAATAAAAGGAGTGTTTGCATTGTCTATAGCAGAGACTTTTGGGTCTGGAGAATTTCCCCATCCATCTAATATCATGAGAATTACTTTTTTATTCATCTTAAAATTAATTTGGACAAATATAATAATTCAAAATAGAGTTGTTTAAAGTTTAGCCTTTATTAAACCAACTTTTTGCATTGTTGTAGTCTATAAAGTATCTAAGGCTTAAAGAAAACACATGGTTTAAGTTGTTTTGAAACAAATTATCTAAGTTAGCACTTAAATCTTTTTCTATAGAAGAAGTGCTATCAGTTGCGTTGTTTCTATATAAAACAGTTAGTTGACTACCTGGTGCAAACCACCAAGAATAAGATAAGTCAAAATTCCAAAGGTTTAAGTTAATATCTTTGTTTTTGTTGTAAGTGGTGTTTTTGTTGTTAAGAAAAGTACCGTCTTCTTGTAAGTTGTAAAAATTAAAATTTTCTGAATAAGACCAATAATGTCTTGCTACAAGATTAATTGTCATTTTATTATTTAAAGAATATTTACCTGTAATACTGTTTGTATATGTAGATCTATTTCTTTCTGCTAAAATTATTTCGTTGTTTACGTTGTCTACGTATCCAATATCGCTTTTTTGGTTAAAAAGATTAAATCTATAAGTAACAGATACTTTATCGTTAAATCTGTATCTTGGACTAACAGTAATACTATAGTGTTTCCTGTTTTCTTGACTCGTAATTCTAAATCCAGTCTCAATGTCTAAGGCAAATGCTTTGTTATAATCTGTAGAAAACGTGTTTCTGTTACCAATATTTCTTGGCTGAACAACAATTCTACCTGCTTTTCTAGCTTCGTAAAAATTATAGGTTTCAACTGGACTTAATCCAAATCCAATCATCATAAACAAATTAGATTTTGTAAAACCAGTTATACCACCTGTCATTCTTGCTTCTTGTAATTTTCCGGTAGTGTTTTCTATCTCTGTAGTTGCATTTGTATTAAATCTAATAAAATTAAAATTTTTGGTAGAAGTAAGCGTTCTAAAATTATAATTACCGTCTATAGAATGAAAGTTTCTTTCGAAATTTATGCCTAAATCATTTATGTTATAATCTTTAGAAATATATTCAGATGAAATGTTGTATCTATGTCTTCCAAAAGTTTTACCAATATTTAACATGGTGCTAAAGCCACTAGAAAATATGCCGCTTTCGTTAATAGAGCTTAATTTAATATCTCCAGAAACATTATAAGTGTTCTTTTTAGTGTTTAAGTCAAATATTGCACCCGTAACATTTGCGTCTCTATAATGTCCGTTTCTTGTAACATTTGTATTTATTAAAGAAACTGATGAGTTTGTATTAAACCTTTTGTCAATAACTATAACATTGTAATTTGTTAAAGGTTCTACTTCTACATTTCTAACTTCGTTTGTGTCTGTGTTTAAAACAGAAGCAAATGCTTTTTCTGTAATGGCGTTTAATACACCAATACCTAAGCCATCTTTACTTCTTCCAGAAAGTTTTAATGCATTTAATAGGTTTACTCTGCTTGGATAATCTAAAACTTTTTCGTTGTAATTTGTAGTTGGATATGTAGATGGGCTTCCACCTATTCTTCTAGAATAAAGTAACTTTCCTTTGTTGAACATATCTGTTCCTTCTGTAAAGAATGGTCTGTTTTCATCTAATTGTTGCTCAAAAGGGCCAAGGTTTAAAATTAAATTATCAAAAGCAGCTTGACCAAAATCGGGCACTAAAATTGCGTCTAAGGTATAAGAATCGTTTATGCCATATTTTAAATCAATTCCGCCTTTTACAGAACTTTGAGTACCATCTTGAGTACTTTCTGCGTAAAATGAAGAATAAGGTATAAAAAACAGTCTTGTAGGTGTTTTAATATCTTTAATTCCAGATAAATTTCCGTTTTGATTAATAAACGAACCTATTTTATTGTCAATATTTGCCCAAGTATATTTTTGCCTTGCTCTTTTAATTTCTCTTATAAAATTAATTCCCCAAGTTTGTTCTTTTTGGTTAGAAAAACGTAAAGCAGCATACGGAATTTCCATTTCTACAACCCAACCTTCGTCTGTAATGGTAACATGGCTGTCCCATATTGCATCCCAAGAAAAATCCTCCTTATTTTCTGTTGCAGCACAATCCATTTGAACTCCAGAAGCACTTACAAAAAATCTAAAATCTTGTTGCCCGTCATTAAAACCATTAATAAAAATACCAAAATGGTCAGATATACCAAAGTTATCTCTTTGGGTTATTTCTTTATTAATTAAATTAGGGTTATCGTCTCTTAATATTGCGCCAATATAAATTGCTTTATTTGTATACAATATTTTTATATCTGTTTTTTTGCTTTGATTTATAGGTGTTCCATTATCTGGTTCAAGCATAAAAAAATCGGTAGCAACATCTGCGGTTAACCATGAAGCTTCGTCTAATTTACCATCTATGGATATGTTTTCTGATGTTTTACTAGCGTTAACATTCTTTTTTTGACCAAAAGAGTTTGTAAAACTGATTAAAATTAATATTGCACTGTATATATAAGTATTGTTCTTCATAAGATGATTTGCAGTTGCAAATATTAGATATTGAATTGTTATTTGCAATTCATTTATAATTTTATTAAGAAAACTATAACAAATTAATATTATTTACGAGAGTTTAGAGTGTAATTTTATTGTTTTTTAAAATAATAAATCATAAAAAACCATTTATTATTTGGTTTTTAACAATAAAATTTTACTTTAGCCAACCCAATCCTAATTAATAACTTAAAGATTTTTAATGATTTACAAGATTTTTCCTATCTTGGTGTTTAGTTTTTTGTTTATTACCACTAATAAAAGCTACATCAAAAAAACAGATTTAATTGCAAATAATAATGCGGTTGTTACGACAGAAGCTAGAGTTGTTAATGTATATAATGCATTAAAATTAAACAACGCTAGTTTGCCAAATTTTGATTGCTTTACAAAGGCTTTCAAAGGGTTTAATGTATTAAAACAATCTAATAAAATTCAAAAAAACATTTTAACTATTGTAGATTTTAGCCTATCATCTACCCAAAAAAGATTATGGGTTATAGATATGAATTTGCAAGAAGTATTGGTTCACTCATTGGTTTCGCATGGTAAAAATTCTGGCGAAGAATTTGCCGCAAAATTCTCTAATGCACTTCAATCTTTTCAGAGCAGTTTAGGGTTTTATGCTACTGGCGAAACTTATTTTGGCAAACACGGCTTTTCTTTAAGGCTTGATGGTTTAGAGCCAAAAATAAACGATAAAGCTAGAGTTAGAGCAGTAGTTATTCATGGAGCTGATTATGTTTCAGAGAAGTTTATTGATCAAAACGGGAGATTAGGCAGAAGTCAAGGTTGTCCTGCTGTTCCAAGAGAAATATCTAACGAGTTAATTAATTTAATTAAAGATAAATCTTGTTTGTTTATTTATCATCCAAGTGTAAATTATAATAAACAAACTAAATTAATTTCTTAGTTTATTATATAATTCCATATCTAAGTTGTAAATATCATCTCTAAAATGTAGTTCGCCGTTTTTGCTAAAAGCAGTCCAATATAAAATATGAATGTAAACTTTTTTATTAATGGTTACATTTTTAGTCTTGCCTTTTTTAACAACAGAATTGATAGAATCTAAATTCCAATTAATTTTGTCTTCTATAAGATCTTCGGTTAATTCAAAAGGGTCTTGAACTCTAACACATCCAGAACTTATAGATCTATTCTCTCTGCTAAAATAACTTCTATTATTTGTATCATGTAAGTAGACAGAAAACTTATTTGGAAACATTATTTTTACCAATCCTAAAGAGTTGTAAGAGCCAGGACTTTGCACGTATCTATAAGATTTTGCAATTTGTGGGTTCCAGTTTTCTAAAGTAACTACATTATTATTTGAGTCAAAAACAGTTATTTTTTTGGCAGTAAGATAGCTTCTGTCTTTTGTTGAAGCCGGAATTACATCTTCTCTTAATATTGTTGGGGGAACTGTCCACGTTGGATTAAATACAACATAGCTTAATTTAGAAGATAAAATAGGAGTTGTTCTTTTGTTTGTGCCAACAATAATTTTATGTGTTCTTACCGTGTCTTTGTTCTTAATAAATTGTAATGAATAATCTGGAATGTTAATTATAATATATTCCGATTCGAATTCTCTTGGAAACCATTTCCATCTTTCTATATTAGCAATTATTTGTTTTTTTCTGTCTAATTTAGAAAAATTTAAGGCAGACACAGTTCCTTTTCCTATTACGCCATCAGAGGCTAAACCATGTCTTAATTGAAATTTTTTTACAGCAATTTTAGTTTCTATATCATAAACCGAATTAATATTTGTAGTTGACTTTAAGTCTTTCCAGTAAATTAACCGTTGTTTAATTTCGGGTATAATATTATTTGTATCGTTTAATTCTAGTTTGCCTTCTAGACTTAGTTTGGTAAAGTTTTTATCTGGAAATTTTTCTAAAATTTTCATAGCATCTTCAAGGCTATAATAAGCTTTGTGACTAGGTTTTATGCTAGAAACTGCATAATCAAACGAATCTTTTTTAGTAAAATTTAAAAGCAATTCAAGAGTATTTGGACTATTTTTTTTTAACTCCCAATCGTTGTATAATTCTTTAGGGTCAAGTTTGCCAGTTGATGCCTTGCTTATAAATCTAGATAGGTTTTGAGTTAACAATATGTCGTAGTCTATTAACTCATCATCATTAAGGTTAAATATTCTTTTTTCTAAATTATTTATTTTAATATAATCGAACTCATTTTTATTTAATCCTTGATTTTCTACATTGTTTATTAATTGTAGTAAGTTTTCTCTACAGTTAAAAGCCAACCAAAATGTATGATTGTTGTTAGATTTATAAAAAATATTTAATAAAGAGTCTTTTTTTGAGTATAAATACGCAGTATCTATTGCAATTATTTTACCTTCTTTGGTAACTTCTACTTCAGGAATATCTATAGAAATAGGTTCGTTTTTCTTTTTATTACAAGAAAGAATAAAAAAAGTAATTATTAGAAAGTAAAATTGTTTCATATGGCTTAAAATGTAAAATCTAATTTAATATTCTATACATTGCAAAATGCTTACCAATGTCTTTTAATATAAAACCTTCACCATAAACTGCATAACCCATTTTTTTATAAAACTCTATTGCAGATTCTCTAGCATTAAACCAAAGTAGTGGTTTGTTTGTTTTTTTTACATATCCTTCGGCTTTGTTTATAAGCAAATTACCATATCCTTTTTTTTGATGAGAGTCTAAAACGGCCATTCCTCTTATTTGAAATTGATTATTAGACATAAAAAAGGCATTACTGCTTTTAAAAACAGAAACTACACCTATTAAATCGTTATTTATAAATAGTCCAAAATGTTTTGTAGTAGGTAATTCATCTCCTTCAAAATAGCAACTAGATAGCTCTAGGCCTTTTCTTAAAACAGGATGTCTTACTATATAAGTATTTTTAAAGTCTATTTCTTTTATAACAGGCATTGCTTTTTAATGGTTTAAATTTAAAAAATAAAGGTATAACAAATTCAAAATAAAAATGTTGCGATAATTTAACAAAAACAGATTTAACAAAAACAGATTTTTTTCAAAAAAAGTTTGCAACAAAGAAAACAATTTATCTATATTTGCACTCACAAATGCGAAAGTAGCTCAGTTGGTAGAGCTCCAGCCTTCCAAGCTGGTTGTCGCGAGTTCGAGCCTCGTCTTTCGCTCCAAAAAAACCCTCAAACACTGTTTGAGGGTTTTTTGCTATAAAATTATTTCCGAATTGCTTTCTAATTCGAATGGTTCTTTATTAGATAAAAAGATACGAGCAGTTAAATTCCCTCTTAAATAGGTTTTGTAGTTTTTAACTTCTATCCAACTTCCTTCTCTTAAACCTACAACCGGAATATTGTTAATTGTATGAAACTCGTTTATTCTAGTTTCTCTAGTTTCTCCCATGTGTTTAGAGTTTAAATCTGCATCTATATAATGCGGATTTAAATTAAAAGGAACAACTCCTAAAGTTTGAAAACTTGGCGGATAAATTATAGGCATATCGTTAGTTGTTTGCATTGATAGTCCGCAAATATTACTTCCAGCACTTGTGCCTAAATACGGAGTTCCATTATTTAAAACTTCTGTTAAAACCTGCATTACTTTATGTTTGTACAGTTGTGTTACAAGTAAAAAAGTATTTCCGCCACCTGTAAAAATACATTCGGCAGTTTCAAGAGCATTTTTTTTATCTTCAAATTCATGCAATCCTTTTACAGAAATATCAATTTTAGCAAAAAAATCGCCAACTTTTTGTGTATAATCTTCATGAGTTATCCCGCTAGGTCTTGCAAAAGGTATAAAAATTAAATTTTTGCAGTTTTTAAAATGTATTTTAAGTTCTGGCAAAAGATAATCTAAATAACTTTCGTTATGAATTGTAGATGTGCTAGCTATAATTAGGTTTTTCATTTTAGATTTTATTAACGCTACAAACTTACTAAGAATTTAAAAAACAGCATTAACAAAACATTACCAATTTGTTGGCAAAATTTTTGCAATGTTTTAAAATACTTTTACTCAATAATTAAATCTTATGAAAATTAACCCGAAGATTATTATTTCAGTTCAGCTCGAAATTATGCAGGTTTAGAGAATGAATTAGAAGTTATTTTGTTAGATTTGTTTTGAATTAGATTATGGGCACGGATTGCAAATCCGCGCTATCTGGTTTTTCTAATGCTACGCATTAGGATTTTACAAGCGAATTTAAGAATATTTTTCTAATGCGTAATTTGGGTTAATCCCAAAACAGGGAAACTATATTCGGAAGCTGTTAATTTACTATTGGCACGTAAGTCGTCTGCGGTTTTCCAAAGACGGGATTCTAATTGTTTGAGTTGTTCGGCAGGCATAAATTTTCTTGATTATAACAAATATATTTAATATCTTTTATTATTTGTAATGTTTATTATTGCAAATAATAATTTAATATCACTAAAAAATGGAAAAGTCAATATTATTACACTGTTTATCAACTGCGGAATTTAAGGCTATAATTAAAGATGTCGTAAAAGAAGAGCTAGTTAGTATTAAAAAAGACCTTGAAAACAAAGGGTCTGATATTTTGCTTACTAGAACAGAAGTTTGTGATTTAATGAAGATTAGTAAAACAACTTTATGGAAATGGACTAAGAATGGAAAAATAACAGCGTATGGAATGGGTAATAGGGTCTATTTTAAGAAACAAGAGTTGTTGAAAAGTTTGATAATATTAAACAAGTAACGTTGGTATCGGTGAAATGCCTCAATTAGAGGCATTTTATTGATTTTGTAAATTCTAAGTATATTATATTTTTAACAAATTAAATTATTTGAAGGATTTCTTTTTATCTGTTATAAACCCTTTTTCGTCAGTTAATAAGTTTTCTTTATCATTATGTATCCAATAAAAAATACTGTCTTTTTCTTCTGTGATTATTTTCCCTTTAATATTGTTGCCCTGATTGCCTCAATGCCTTGAATTAGCTTTTCAATGGCTTGTGGCTGGTCGCCTTTGTCCTTATAATCAGATACAATTTTGAATTCCATGATTTTGTGAGGAGTTACAATGCAGGAAGCAAAGCAATCTCTTTTTTGGTTAATTCAGAATTGCAAAGTTACAAAGTTTACATTCTTTTTAAGCGAAAGTTTAACCCAAAAAAAAACCATTCGCCTAAGCGAATGGTTTTCAATATAAAATAATTGTATGAATTTATCAATAAACCATTTTTAATGTAATTATTTGAGGTTGAAAACTAACCTTGCAAACAAGAAACGACCTCTTATACCAAATTGTTGAGAACGACGTGACCAATCAAATTGACCATTGCTTCGGTTAGTTTGGTTTCCAGCAGCAACAGGGTCTCTATCTAAATCTGCCCTGTCTGGATAAATATCCAAAAGGTTGTTAGCTCCAACCGTCATACTTAAAGCAGAAGAGGCTTTGTATGATATAGATAAATCTGTTACTATTTTACTTGTAAAAACTTGTTGTAAAGTTGGAAGAGTAGACGCTTCTGTAACCTCTCCAAAGTATACATTTCTCAAGAAGAATTTAAATTTGTTTATTGACAAGGTATTTGATAAATGGATTTTGGTATTAGGTACTGCACTTTCTAGAAAAATACGAGCTTCCTCATCAAAATAAGTACTAGTTTGTCCGCTATTTTTTAAAACTTCTGACGAATGTATTTCGCCAATTTTGCGAGTTTTAGAGAAAGTCCCTGCCAAATCAGTTTTAAATTTAGCTTTACCAAAAGTAGTATTATGGGTAATTACGACATCAAGCCCTCTAGATTCTGTATCTATTGCATTTGCAAAAAACGCAGCTCTCGTAGCACCAGCTTGAGAAAATAAAGCTACAAGATCTGGCGTATTTGGAACAAACTGTCCAGTATAAACAATTCTGTCATTTATTCTAACAAAATAGCCGTCTACAGTAATTTTTAGATGTGCTGAAGGAACGTTTGCGGTAATTCCTGCACTAATACTTTTTGAAGTTTCCTGTTTTAATTTAGGAATTCCAAGAAGTTTAGCCGCTTTACTATCATTAGAAAAAGTCCCTACTTCTCGAGGATTACCCGAGTTGCTAAACACTGTTCTTGTTGAGTTAAAATATATTTGGTGTAAAGCGGGAGCTCTAAATCCGGTGTTTACAGAGGCTCTTAAATTCAATTTTTTTGTTAATTTGTAACGAGATGCCAGTTTAATATTTTTTGTAGTGCCAAAATCAGAATAATTTTCGAAACGAGTTGCAAAACTCACTAAAAATCTATCGGTAAAATCAGCTTCTAAATCTCCATAGACTGCAACGCTAGTTCTATTTCTAGAAACCTCATTTTCTGGTCTAAATCCAGGGAAAACTTGAGAACCAGCGGGCCTTACAGCTCCAAAAAAGTCTTTTAAGGATATTTGACTTGGAGAGGTAATTACCATACCATTAACGTCGTACTGTGCATAAGACCCTAATTCACCAGCATAAATTTCATATAATTCAGCTCTGTGTTCTAATCCAAAAGCAACGTTTAAACCATGAAAAGTTTCTTTATAAAACTTAGTAACGTCTAAATTAGTCGTGTTTTGTGCAAACGAAAAGCCACCTGCGTCAAAATGACTTGGAGAGGAACTTAACATTGAGGCATTTGAACTATTTGAAATTTCGTATAAAAATTGGTTTTTCCCATAAGTATTACTGAAATCTACATTCCAGTCCGAAATTTTACCTTTAATACCAATTGCTATGGATTTATCATTAATTTGCGAATTAATTTCCGGCAAAAATCCACTTACATACATAGGAGCATAATTTCTGGCCGCATTTGGCGTTCTATAAAATCCAGCAGAATTTCCTGTTCTAGAACTCATCCCTGAGAAAGCGTATAGTTCAGTCCCATTGTCATCTAGAGGAATCGACATATTTGCAAAGAAACGACCACCTCTTAAACGGGATTGACCGACTCTCATATTTACGTCGGATCTTTTCATATTTCTGTTTGCTAATTCTTCAGTAGTGAAGTTTGCTGCCAATAGAGTTCTTAATGTTGCCAAATTAGAAGAACCCGCAGCCGCTTGAATAGCTGCCAAATTTCCAATATTTGGAACAGCAGCGGCATAAGTACTGATTGCTGCATAATCAGGGGTTAAAACACCGCCAACATAAGGATATAATTTATCTAAATCGTAACCTGCATTCTTTGCTTGCCATTCGATTGCATTCAATTTATTAAAGATGTTTCCTTCAAACTCTTTCATTCTGTTGAACTCTTCACGAACGTCAAAATCACCGGAGAAATTAATAAAACCACCTTTTTTTCCTAAATCTACACCATAACTTGCGCTAATATTTGTTGTTGCACCATCTACACCGCCAGTTTGACTGTTGGCGTTTTTAGAAAATACAGCACCATTCTTTAATGAAATATTCATTTTGTTGGTGTCTTTTTTTAGAATAATGTTTATAATACCAGCAATAGCGTCAGATCCATACTGAGCTGCTGCGCCATCTCTTAAAATTTCAATCTTTTTTATTGAGGCTGCAGGGATTGCGTTCATATCTGTTCCTACAGAACCTCTACCAAAAGTACCGTTAATATTGATAAGTGAAGTGTTATGTCTTCTTTTGCCATTAATCAACACCAAAACCTGACTTGGTCCCAAACCTCTTAATGAAGCTGGATCAATGTGATCAGTACCATCTGAAATTGCTTGAGTATTTGATGTAAATGAAGGGGCCACAAAGTTTAGCATTTCATTCAAATTCACTTGTGGAGCAACTTTAGATAATTCATCTATGTCCAAAACATCAATTGCTACAGCAGAGTTTATTTGAACTCTACTTGTATTTCTGGAACCTGTTACAACAACATCTTGAAGTTGTTCTCCGCTGGCAACTAGAGATACGTTTAGGGTACGGCTTTTAACCGTTACAGATTTTGTTTCAAATCCCACATATGAAACCAATAAGACATCACCAATTTTTGCATTAATTGTAAATTTCCCGTCAAAATCAGTCGAGACTCCTTTTTGAGTTCCTTTTACAACTATTGATGCACCTACAAGTGGTGCTTTTGAGTCCTCAGAGACGACTCCCGAAACTTTGATTTCTTGGGCAGTAATACCGACTGTAAAAATTAAAGTTAGAATAAAGAATAATTTTTTCAATGTTTAGTTATTTAACGTTAGTTTGGCAAAACTACAAATTTATGATTTATTTAACGTCGAAATTTTTAAATAAAAAAAAATAAGACCCATTTGTTACTATTATCGTAGTGTTTTGTACAAACAGAAATTTGTTGATGCAAGTTTTAAGGGTTCTTATTAAAGTTGAGTTTTAAAGATTTTAATTTTTTATGATTTAAAATCCCAGGCTTTTTGTTGTGCCTCACTCAAAAAAGTCCAAGCCAAGATTCGGCTGGTTTTTTGACCTTGCGCCATTTCAATGGTTTTTACTTCAACAATATTTACCTTGTTCAAGGTTTTATACAAACTGGCAATATTTTCCTTTTTTGAAACCAAAGTGGTAAACCAAAGACATTGTAAAGGGTATTTTGCACTTTCGAAAATCATCTTGGTAATAAATCCTAACTCGCCACCATCATACCATAATTCGGCATTATGACCACCAAAATTTAGAATTGGTATTGTGGTTTTTATGTTATTTGGATTCAGATTATTTATTTATCTAATCGTGCTTTTTTTTTGCTTCCGCATCCGAAGAATGAAAAGGAGGATTGCATATTGTGAGGGCAAATTTATCTTCGGGAGTAATTATGTTTTTGAATATGAAACGCGATTCGGTTTGAAGTTGTAAACTTATTGCATCAATTAGCCTTGGATTAGCTTCAATTATTTTTTTGCAATTTTGTAATGCAATTTCGTCAATTTCCGTTCCAACAAATGACCAGCCATAGACAGAATTTCCCAGTATTGGATAAATACAATTAGCACCAATGCCAATATCTAAAACTTGTACATTTTCGCCTTCTGGTATTAGACCGTTGTTGCTTGACACCAATAAATCAGCGACATAATGTATATAATCTACTCTTCCAGTAATGGGCGGACAAAGATAATCCTCTGGAATATCCCAATTCTGGATGTCATAATCTGCAATTAACAAGGCTTTATTGAGCGCTTTTACAGCATTTGGATTACTGAAATCTATAGTTTGCTTCGCCTGTTCGCTAACGCTCGAGTAAATATTGAATTCATTGACGGCTACAAAGTGCTGTAATTCAGGGCAAGTCGTGATTAATTGCTCAAAATCATACCCATTCGATGTTGATTTCTAGGATGTAGATTAGTTTTTTCGATGATTGTTTTCAATTTCATTTTTTCAATTTCAATCAAATATAGGTAATAGATAATGAAAAATCAAAGTTTTGATTTAAAATTCTTTTGAATTTCTACTTGTATAGCGAACCCTTACTATATAAATTTCATTTCCTGAAATTTTAAGACCGTTGCAAAACATTAACAAAACAAATTTCATATCATAATTTGATCTTTTCTGTATAATTTTTCGTTTATATTGCTTTTTTTTGTTGTTTTTTGTCTGATAAGCTCTCCTTTTTAGTGCTATTTTTTATTATTTTTTACAATTAGACTCGATTATCCCTGGACTTTTATACAAATTGTAGCACATAGCTTCCATAATATTTTGGGTATGCATTTTGGCGAGTCCTTTGTATCTTGCAGTACCTGCATTAAACCATCTTTTTATCGAACCAAAAGTTCGCTCAATTTTAAAGCGAACTTTACCTACGAGTTTGTTAAATTTCTTTTCCTATTCTGAAAGGGGTTTATTTTTTTTTGCTTTTTTTAGAATATGATTTTTTAATTTTTTTGCTTTTAAAAGTTCATTATTTTTTTCAGATTGATAGCCTTTATCTGCCTTTAAGGCTATGTGCTGGGGTAAATCGGCCGCGTTTAACACTTCCTCTAAATTTGTAATTTTGTTTATACTAACCTTTGTAGTAACTACTCCTAAAACCAAACCTTGTTCGTCGGTTACATAATGTTTTTTATAACCGTATCTTAATTTCCTTGCTTTTTTTAGCCAAGACGCTTCCTTATCTACACTATTTGGAACTTCTTTTTTAACAGATGTTGCTGCTTGTTTTTCTGTTGTTTGAGTTTGAGTATTTTGAGTTTCTTGATCACGGTCTTCTGTAACTTGATGCGTAACTTTTCCTTTTGGTTTTAAGGGTGTATCTATTACGCTTGCATCTAGTATGGCTCCTGTTTTTACAATTATTTTGTGTTTATCGAGTTGCTTGTTGAGCTCTTTAAATAGTTTTTCATAGGCATTGACTTTGGTCATTTGAGTTCTGAATCGGCTCAAAGTACTATGGTATGGAGAGGTTTGTTCTAAGGTTAGTCCACAAAATTTACTAAAAGAAATAGAATCGTTGATTCTATCTTCAACTTCATAGTCACTCAAACCATACTAGGTTTGTAAAAGACTCATCTTAAAAAGCAAAATCCCGTCGTAACTTGGCGTACCAATGACACTGTTTCCTTTACTATAATACTTGTTGATGATCTTGCTAATCAATCTCCAATCAATAAGCCTATCCATTTGATCAAAAAAAACTGATTTTATTTTTCTAACGCGTAAATCACAAACGATATCTGCAAAACTTGGGGCTTGTTGTATTTTCATAAGGTAAAAATAAAAAATAATTAATTGATATTCAAGTGTTTATGATTATATTTTGCGATAATCTACCTTGCAACGGTCTTATTTTGTAAGAAATTCTGTAACTATAAATTTCTAAAGCACGATAATTTCCATTATTGTATTGCTTCATTTCATCAAGTTTTTATATTTCCCATTTGGTTTTTAAAATTGCCAGCGAAGAATCAATTGTATAAGCCACTTTTTCAAAAATAGTTATACGTTTTGGGTTTCAAGTAAAAATAATTGCACCTTTGAATTATTTTTTTTTATAAAAGTATTAAATGAGTTCTTACTTTTTTTTAAAATTCACAAAAAATCAATTTTTAGAACTCTCTTTGACATAAATAAATATGCCTGCAATGCAACAAAAAAATGTTACATTATTTATATTGTTATTTCTAGGTTTTATAAGCAGTCTCAATGTGCTTGGGCAAGAAATAATATATGGAACCAATAACTATATCAGCTATCAAAAGGGGACTTTACCTATTGTTATTTCAGTTCCGCATGGAGGACAACTTACTCCAAACACAATTCCAGACCGAACTTGTAATTCTCCCACCCTTGTTACTGATAGTATGACAATTGAGTTAGCTCGGGAAATAAGTAATTCCTTGTTTCAACTTACGGGATGTTATCCGTATATTATCTATTGCCATCTTAGGCGTACTAAAATAGATTGCAATCGAGATTTAAGCGAAGGGGCATGCGGTAATTCAGAAGCGACTACTGCCTGGAATGAGTTTCATAATTTTACCCAAACCGCTATAAATTCGGCAAAAAACAATTATACTGATAAAGCTTTTTATATTGATTTACACGGGCATGGGCATACAATACAACGACTTGAATTTGGTTATATTCTAACAGATGAAGACTATGAGTTGAATGATGCTATCCTAATTCATCAAGTTATATCTCAAAAAGCAGTATTCAAAATTTGACTTCAAATAATGTTTTAAATTTAATTCATGCCCAATTGCTTCGAGGTAATTTTGCTTTAGGAACTCTGTTGGGAAACGAAGGATTTCCATCTGTTCCAAGTCAACAAATTCCTGCACCAGGAACAGGAACTGATTATTTCAGAGGAGGATATAATATTCAATATTATACTAATAGCACAATGAATGTGGTGCAAATAGAATGTAATTATACCGGGGTGAGAGATAATTCTGTGAATAGAAAGGATTTTGCAGATGCACTATCATTAGTTCTTGTCGATTATTTGAAAATGCATAAGAATACTGTTTTTTCAAATTGTAACTTCCTTTCTGTTGGTATGAATGGAGCAGTTATCACCCCGAGATTATACCCAAATCCAGTGGCGAAAGGAGAGGTCGTTGTTTCTATCTCTGGTTTGACAGAAAAATACACTCGCTATTTCATCTTCAATGTGCTGGGACAACAAGTAGTGACAGGTAATTTAGAAAATGAAAAAATCAACTTGAAACATAGTTTAGAGAAAGGGATTTATGTATTAGAACTTAGCAATAGCGCGACTTCGGTTAATTTTAAAGTTTTTGCAGAATAATAAATTCAAGACCTTTGGAGTCTTATAAAGTTTGTGATTTAACTTAATTATATCATAAGCTAAATTCTTACGATTATTCTTCAATAATTTTGTTGAATTCCACTTGGATTAATCAATTTAACTTACAACTTATTTAATCAGGAGCAAATAGTTAGAAATTAATCATAAACTGCTGTTGGTTAGTTGGGTTTTAAAAAATATATTCAAAAATTGTTGAGCGATGTGATAAATAATTTATATCTTAGCAAGATAAAATTTCAAAAACCTTAAATGGAGTTCGAGATTATTTCAAATTTTTACAAAAAATAAATTTTTAAAACCCACCTAATACTGACGATGCAACAAAAAAACGCTACATTATTTATATTGTTATTTCTAGGTTTTATAAGCAGTCTCAATGTGCTTGGGCAAGAAATAATATATGGAACCAATAACTATATCAGCTATCAAAAGGGGACTTTACCTATTGTTATTTCAGTTCCGCATGGAGGACAACTTACTCCAAACACAATTCCAGACCGAACTTGTAATTCTCCCACCCTTGTTACTGATAGTATGACAATTGAGTTAGCTCGGGAAATAAGTAATTCCTTGTTTCAACTTACGGGGTCTTATCCGTATATTATCTATTGCCATCTTAAGCGTACTAAAATAGATTGCAATCGAGATTTAAGTAAAGGAGCATGCGATAATTCAGAAGCGATTATTGCCTGGAATGAATTTCATAATTTTACCCAAAATGCTATAGATTCCGCAAAAAAAGATTGTCCAGACAAAGCTTTTTATATTGATTTACACGGGCATGGACATCCAATACAACGGCTTGAATTAGGTTATAATATAAAAGATATAGACTATGATTTAGATGATGCTATCCTTAATTCATCAAGTTATAGCTCAAAAAGCACCATTCAAAATTTGGCTTCAAATAATGTTTTAAATTTGAGTCATGCCCAACTGCTCAGAGGTGATTTTGCTTTAGGAACTCTGTTGGGAAACAAAGGATTTCCATCTGTTCCCAGTAAACAAATTCTTGTGCCTGAAACAACAACTAAGTATTTTTCAGGAGGATATAATATTCAATATTATACTAATAGCACAATGAATGGAGTGCAAATAGAATGTAATTCCAGTGTGAGGAATATTGCGAATAGAAAGAATTTTGCAGATGCGCTATCATTAGTTCTTGTGGATTATTTGAAAATGCATAAGAATACTGTTTTTTCAAATATGACTATCCGTAACTAATACCAAGTCATTTCAAGAGCTGCATTTAATAGTCGGATAGTTTGTCTCCAAAATATCTTCTGTTGAATTTTAGTAACTATTTAGGTAGGTAAAATTTCTGATAATAAAGTAGTTGTGAAATTTAAAATTTACTTAAACGGTTATGTAATAAATACAAATAATTGCAAATTTAGTAGTTATAAAAAACGATATTTTTTAACAAACAAGACTTAAGTTCATAACTTATTGAAAGTAAATTAGTTATAAAAATTTAGAGTGCCTAAATAGTTACGATTTTTCGTTCCATTAGGAAAACTTTTTCTACATTTGTCTTTCTAATTAAAAACAAAAATATGAAAAAATTTTACACCTTGGTTTTTATTTTATTGGCTTCCCATTCTTTTAGCCAAGCATTCTCAGTAACTTATAATTTTGCTTCAATAACATCCGATGCAACAACCGTTACAAGTATAACAGATTCAACTCCTGTTCCAACTGCAAGAAGAGTTACTTTTGGAAGTTTTAGTGCAGTAAATCCAAATGGAACTACTTCCAATGGAGCCGCTAGACTAGCAATTACAAATCAGCCACTTGGAGCTACAGATTTAAATGATATTACATTTACAGGTACTATCGATTTAGGAATTTATCATCAGTTCACTGTTACACCACAGGCTGGTTACTCTATGAGTTTATCTTCTATTGTTTTTGCAATGAGAAGGTCTAATAATGGCGTAAGAAATTATGCAGTTCGTTCTAGTGCTGATGGATATGCTTCAAATTTAGCCGCATCCATTAATCCTGCCAATACAAATCTAACCGTTGATGGCAGCAATAATTTTTTCTGGTCTCTTCCTGATGTTACCATTGGCGGAACTACAGTTAACCAAATAGGTAGCGCTGTAACATTAAGTGGGTCAAGTTTCACTGGAATTGAAACACCCATTACTTTTAGATTTTATGCGTGGAATGCTGAGACTTCCGCAGGTAATTTCAGTATTGACAATGTAGTTGTCACAGGTTCATCAACTGCTACTTTAGGGGTTCAACAAAACTAAATCTGCGGATTAAGTATGTGTCCAAATCCTGTTACAAACTGGAACTTATACATTAGTTCAACAGCAATCAAACAAAACTTAGTTGCTATCTTTGATATCCTTGGAAAACAAGTAGTAAAAGCTACAACTGTAAACAATACTGTCAATGTTACTAACTTAAAAGGTGGTGTTTACATTGTAAAAATCACTGAGGACGGAAAAACTGACTCAAGAAATTGATTGTTGAATAATTAATTTTGGCTATGGTCTAAATAATATATTCATCATATTTGAGTTATGAAAAACACATTATTGGCTCAAATTTCTGAACTAAATCAAGGGGGTAAAAATAGATTATACAGAGTAATCGAAAGTTTTCTCTTTGAAAATGAGATTGATATAAGTTCAGAGCAAGCGAAAATTAAATTATCAAATGCTAATGATTGTCCACATTGCGAGTCGAAACGAACTCGAAAAAACGGACGTCAGTACGGAGTTCAGCGCTTTGTTTGTAACAATTGCAAAAAGAATTTTCGAGTAAGTACAGGCTCTGCAACGGCTCATTTAAAGAAAAAAGACTTGTTGAAAGTTTATATTCCACATTTTTTAAGTGGTTATAGTTTAGTAAAATGTGCGCAATTAACAGGAATAAGTAAACAAACATCATTTGATTGGCGACACAAAATACTTTCGGCTTTGGGGAAACAACAAAAAGAAGTTACGCTTTCTGGAATTTGCGAAACAGACGATGTGTTTTTAGCATATTCAGAAAAAGGGAATCAACATTTGACTAGAGAACCGAAAAAACGAGGTAAAAGTGTTTTCATAAAAAAGAAAAGAGGCATCAACGATGATAAGGTTGCAATATTAATAAGTTGTGACAGGAAAGCAAATAAACACCTTCAAGTTGCCACTAGAGGTAGAATTTCTACCCAAGATGTCAGTTCGATTTTAAAAGATAAAATAGAATCCAAAACGGTTTTATGTACTGATAGCCACAGAAGTTATCAGGCTTTTGCAAAAGCAAACAAACTAGAACACCAAACCATAAAAGTATCAGCCAAAGAATATAAAAAGGGAATTTATCACATACAACATGTAAATCAAACAGCACAAGATTTAAAAAAATGGTTGGATAAATTTAACGGCGTGTCGACAAAATATTTACAAAACTATCTGAATTGGTATGCGTTAAAAGAAATAATAGATAAAAGTCAAAATCCAGTTAAAGAAACAATATGCTTAATAGCATTCTCTTTTACAGCTTTGAATGAGTTTAAAGAAATTAGTAATTTACCATACCTATATTAGACCATAGCCTTAATTTTCAATTATACTAAGGAAAGCATCAAGATAAACGAAGGCGATGCCACTGTCACTAGAAAATTAATAGTCAAATAGTTACTCCCCTCTACTTTTTTAATTTAATGATTATTTACATTGATTTTTAATTCCATTAGGAAAACTTTTTCTATATTTGTATTTCTAATTAAAAACAATAACATGAAAAAATTTTACACTTTAGCTTTTATTTTATTTGCTTCCCATTCTTTTGGCCAAGCATTCGCAGTAACTTATAATTTTGCTTCAGTAGCATCAGCCTCTTCAACAACTGTTACAAGTGTAACAGATCCAACTATTGTTCCAACGGCAACAGGAGTTGCTTTTGGAAGTTTTAGCGCAGTAAATCCAAATGGAACTACTTCCAATGGAACCGGCAGACTAGCAACTACAAATCAACCACTTGGAGCTACAGATTCAAATGATATTTTATTTACAGGTGCTATCGATTTAGCAGTTTATCATCAAGTTACTATTACGCCACAAGCTGTTTACTCTATGAGTTTATCTTCTATTGTTTTTGGAATGAGAAGAGGTACTACTGGTGTAAGAAATTATGCGGTTCGTTCTAGTGCTGATGGATATGCTTCAAATTTAGCCGCATCCATTAATCCTACCAATACAAATCTAACAGTTGATGGTAGCAATAATTTTTTCTGGACTCTTGATGCTACCTCAACTTCGGCTGACCAAGCAGGCAGCACTGTAACATTAAGTGGGTCAAGTTTTACGGAAATTACAACACCCATTACTTTTAGATTTTACGCATGGAATGCTGAAGTTACTACGGGTAATTTCAGTATTGACAATGTAGTTGTCACAGGTTCATCAACTTCAACTTTAGGGGTTCAACAAAACGAAATATCAGGATTGAGTATGTATCCAAATCCTGTTACAAACGGGAACTTATACATTACCTCTACCAGCAATCAAGCAAAATCAGTTGCTATCTTTGATATCCTGGGAAAACAAGTAGTAAAAGCTTCAACTGTAAACAATACTGTCAATGTTACTAACTTAAAAGCTGGTGTTTACATTGTAAAAATCACTGAGGACGAAAAAACTGACTCAAGAAAATTGATTATTGAATAATTAATTTTCAATTATAGTAAGGAAAGCATCAACGAAAGTTGGTGCTTTTTTGTGTGCGCTTCGCCAGTTCGTCTAAAAACTTCAAAAAGGTTTTATTAGAACTTAATTTTGAGTAAATATAGTTGATTTGTTGTACAATAGTGATGCTGTTTGTAAAATAGACACAGATTTATTTTGAATTTTATATAGTGGCACAAAGCCTTAAAAT
>Ga0335396_10002675_pt1 | contig 21237 bp, 20 predicted proteins | sample FRY02_FD_205743 | JGI IMG/M metagenome (GOLD analysis project Ga0335396, IMG submission 205743) | Freshwater microbial communities from Lake Fryxell liftoff mats and glacier meltwater in Antarctica - FRY-02 (spades assembly) (version 2) | ecosystem: Environmental > Aquatic > Freshwater > Ice >... | reverse complement strand
TCATCGCGTTCGTAATCAGCGAGTGGTACGCTGACTTATACACGGCCGGGTTGTCTGTTCCCGCAAAGTCTGCCTGTCCGATGTCGGAGTCGTCTTCCGGAAACTCGTCGTAGTCCACACTTCCAGATAACCAGGCCGACTGCCAGGTGACGCCGGGTAACACTGGCAAATACACTGCGTCGTTGTCATATGCGATCTGTCTGAAGTCGCAGAGCTTACTGAAGCCTGTCGTGCTGTCATCTCCGTCGCAGGACGAGCTCATATTGTCGAAGAATACAATATCCGACACCCTGCCGTCGGGTGACCTCCTTGTCAGCACCCCCACATCTGTGCTATTGCGCACAGCTACAGTCTCGCCTCCTATGGACCCCGAGACAACGGCCTGGTGAGATATTTGCGGAAATTCATTCACGTTACGTCGGCTGCCCCCTACTGCCTCTGTTCCGTTCCAGTACGCGAAGTATCCGACCCGGGACGCGTCCCGGCCGATGAATTGCATTCTGAGATACGAGTATATGCAAGCCACAGCGCTGTCGAGGAAGACATACGATGACTGATACATAGTCATCATGCCACTCCCGAGAGAAGACTGGATCCGTGTCAAGGAGATGATGCCAGCGTGGAATTCCACCACGTGCGTGTGAACGTCGCCGCTCAAGACCACCCTGTCCTCACTGACCCAGTACACGTGTTCGTGTGCACCAATGTCGTAGCTATATTCCCCGGACAGCTCGTGCAAAACTTCGCCAGCATACACCTGTATTACAAAATAGTCTGTGCCGGGGAACTCTATCATGACAAACGCATTTCCCTCTCTCGATACGACTAGCGTGTGCCTGATGCCTGCATCTCCAGCGGAAAAGCTCATCCCCTGCAGCGCTTGTCTAAGGATATCTCTGCTGTCGTGCGCACGGTTCAGCACGCCTATCAAAGGCGCCGAGCCGTTGACGTTGTATCGCTGTACATTATATGTGATCTTTATGTCTGTCTGTCTCTGCAATACCCACAGGGCGTCGGCACCGCCATAGCTGTAACCTGCCATAGCCACGGTTCCGCCGTTCATGTTGTTGATGACTCTGTCGCTGTGGATGCCGCCCGACGACACCTCCATTGCCCGCATCCGCACGCCATCGCGGGCGTGCAGAGTCGTTACCAAGGCCAGCCGGCGCTCTGTGTGGTGTTGATCAGAGGCCGACAAGAATATCACACACCCCGTGATCGAACCTGAAGCCTCTGGCAGGGCCAGCGAGACCCGGTTATACACACCGCTCTCTAGCGAGACACAGTCGATTCGGTCGGGGTGCGACACAAACATATTGCAATCTGCGTTGCCCGGGTCGGCATGGTAGGTGAGGGGCTTCCATGCAGGAGACCCTGTACCTTTGTGAATTTTGCGCACGTAAAACTCATCAACAGGCCTGTCAATCACCCCTTGGCGAGCATAACGCATCTCCGGAAAGACACTTTCGAGCCCGGAGGACACGGCGCGTGGCTCGTAGTCACTGATGCCCAGCGGCTGCCGGCTCGCGACTGCGAGTTCATCCGGCACAGTGTACGAGAATATTTGTAGAGAGGCACGCGCAACCATGGGCACGGCGCTGTGTGTTTGGCGAAAGGTGTAGCGATACACGCCAGATACCGAGAGAGTGAAAAGGCTCTCGTTGATGATATTTTGCGACTCCGTGTCGGCCCGCACAACGAGTCCCTCGGAGGGGGAGAGTGTGGTGTCCACCACCAGGAATGAGAACTCAAAGCGTCGGATCCAGGTCTGCTGCTGTATACCGCGGTCGGTTGGGATGAAGACTGACAGTCGCGCACCGGTAGAAGCAAATACGTCCATGTTCAGGAAGAAGTCGCCTGTGTACATGCTGTGGGCTGTGAAGCGGGTGGTCTGTCGAATGTGCGCCACGTGGTCCATCCCGAGGCCAGAGTACCGGTAGTCGACTGCCCGGGCTGTGGTGTTGATCATTATGCGTCGAGGAAATATGGCACCAGAATCAAACGAGACTGTGTTCTGGAGAGGGGTGACGGGATATTCCACCCCGTGCTTGGGAGTCCACCTGTGGCAGAACTTGCTTCCCATCCGCGATATCGCATGTGCGTAGACAGCCGCCGGCTTGAAAAAGGTATGTGCCACCCCTCCCGGATTCATGTCGTTGTCACGGATATCGACGACGTTCCAGACACACTGGTGCAGGTCGTCGGTGTGTGACGCCACATTGATCATGATGTTTTCGAAGCTCGAGAACTGATGCAACCCGCTTGAGGGATTCTCAAAGAGGTTGGCATGCACGGGTGAAGACCCGGTCGCGACCTGCTCGAAAAGGCGCTGGTCGGCGCGAGAAACGCACCGCACGTCGTGTGGAATCACACAGGGGAGCGTGATCTCGAGCTCGCTGTCGCACACGGTGGCACTACACCCCCGCTTGCACAGGTTCCCGTTGTCCTCGACGCCCGTCAGCCCGGACAGACACGCTGAAATCTGGCAATACAGCGGTACTTTTCGCTTGAAATTCCAAAAGCTCTGGCCGCTGTCGAACACAAGGTCCTGCCTGGGCATGCACGGCACACAGCCGCCGTCTCCACAGTCAGCGTGGTAGTGGCCTGCTGCACACAGCACGACTTCGTCCCTGCACGAGTCACAGGTGCCGTATGTGATATCGTTTCTCCCGACAGCGCCAGCCTGCTTCTCCACACACGCTGCGAAAATGACCTTGGGTCGATTGCCCGAGACCTCGGTGCTGTGCAGGCCCTCGAGCTCGCGGTCCAGCGAGCTACAGAGTGACACATTGGCCAGACTCGCGCAAGACTTGCAGATATTGTCGGTCCAGTCGTATATGTTGCCATTATCACACTCGATCATGCTGCACTCCTGCGCACACCCTCTGCCCCAGTCGACCAGGCCCCTGTTGTTGTCACCACCGCACTCACTGCACTTCTGGCAGGCGACTCCTCTCTTATCATTCACGGCGACCCGGTTTCTGTTGGGGTCGGTCTTCTCGTGCTCTGCAAGTATCACTGGGCATGCACGTGGCACCATGTAGTCGTTGACGTCTGTCACGTCAGAGGACGTCTGCATGGTGCATGCCATCCGGTTGCACGCAAAGGGTCCCTCACAGTGCATGGTGTCGTTGGTTCCGTAGTCGCCCGCCGCGTTCTGGCTGCGGGAATCGCACACCCGACTGCATGCGAAGTCGAGCTTGGTCTCGTCCGCGCCAAATACAGACTCGAAGTCGTATCCTCCCAGGCCCGCACCCCGGTTCAGACCAGTGACGTCGCTCTGACACAGGGGGGTGCGCGTGAGAAACTCCTTGTAGGCGCATGCAGAGTCGCGGCCGGGGAACCCCTCCCTGTTGATGCACGCTATTCTTGTCATTGCGTCGTTTGTACACATGCCCGTCGAGCAGGGTCGGCACACGCCTGGCCCAGCGAGACAGCCGTGCCCGAAATTGCCATCGGCGCATTTTGAGCACAGGGTACAGACACTCTCGCCTTGGTTGCTGTACTGGCCGCTCCGACACGCATGACAGGTCGACGCACCGTCATTGGCGTTGTATGTTCCGGCATCGCAATCACGACACAACATGATATTCCTAACCCCCACGGTCGTCAACTCTGTCCTGCGCCCCACTCCACAACCCACACACGTAGTCCTGTCGGCTGAAGCCACCGAGTCCTTGCACCAGACACACTGTGTTTGTCCCATGAGACTCTGAACACTGCCTTCGGGACACTGTTGACATGACTGTAGTGGCGACCCTGTTGCACCAGAAGTCCTCATGTAAGTGCTTAGTTCTTCGTGGCGAAGTCCCACTCCGGGTGAGGCGGCCTCCGCGTATGACCCTGGGAAACAAGGGGTGCTACAAGTGGAATGACCAAATGTGTACACAGACGGCATACCATTAGTAATACCCCCAAAAGGGGCCACCACCGGGTATAGTGGGTCGGTGCCAGGACTATCCAAATTGTCCAGATAGAGAACTGCGAGATTGAATGTCCCACTCTCACACATTTCGCACCTGAAAATGTCTTGCTGATAAACAGGCATGGATTTAAATGGATAACGACACACACATGGGTAAAGATATGCCAACGCTCGGGGTCCGTCCATTTTTATGCGATGCAACATCACGTCGAGTGACAATGATCCATCCGTAGTCATTTGCGGAATTTCATCACGCCACATTGTGATTGACGTTCTATAACGCACCGTATCCATACATGCCGACCATTCGCACACTCCACTCGAAGAGCGCAGCTTTCCCAGTGCACAAAACCTACACATTGTGTCTACCCCGTTCTCCATCACGACCAGCACTGAATTGTTGGCGCAGCCAGTGATACACTCGCTCCAGCCTTCCAGGCTATATTGTCCGCCACTGCAAGCTGTGCATGCAAGTATGGCGACGCCACCTACGACACTGTCGACTCTCGAGTGGCCGGCTGGACAGTAACACGCACTCTCATCCGTGGATAGCAGAGCACCAGAGGGGCATATGCAATTTGCAGAGGACGTCCGTGGCGACACAGAGATTGCAAGTTGTGGACAGGTTATGCAATTGGATGCCCCTGCTGTATTCTGATATTTACCTGACTCGCATGCGGTGCACAGCCCATTACCAGCTTGTGCTTTATAAGTTCCGGCCGTGCAGGGGTTACAGTTACACCCCCCGGCCGTGGCTGGAGTGTGTCCAACACCACACGTGTTAGTACACGGTGTGCACGCGAGGTTGCTGGTGGTGGTGCACTCAGAACGACTGTGCCAGGCATTACAGGCTGTCGTCGAGCACGCTGTGCATGGTAGAGATCCAGCTTCTGATTTGTACGTGCTGCCTGCCACACAGGAAGTACATGTACAACCCCCACTATGATTTGGGTTCTCTCCAGCCTGACATACAGCGTTAGTACATCCTTCGCATATTGAATCTTGTGTGGCTGTGCATGCCCTACGAGATTGCCATCGTAAACAGGCGCCACTTCCACATATTTTACAGCTGTGTGGTACATAACAATAGAAGCTGTTTCCATCACTGCAAACTTTATCATTCCATCGTTTGTTTGCTTTGATCTGCAGACACTCCTCCTGTTGTGTAGACTGACCAAAACTCGTGTGCGTTCCACTTGGTTGACCGGTGTCCCACAATCCTTCGGCGCTAGTATCCCAGTTACCTGGAGCATCCACTGTATTTGAGGTATCGGGATGGCTTCTGTATGAATTCCAAAATTCCACATCTTCTGCCGCACGGCGTGCACCAGCCCAGTAATTGTTGTTACGCCACGACCAGTGCTCACGCTGCAGTGCGTTGGCTGGCAGGGCCAGTTTTCTACCCCCTCCCATATTTTTACAAGTGTTGTGTGCTTGTTGCCAATTTTTGGTACTTGAATGCCACCACAGACACGCTTCCGTTTGCAGATAATAACGCCAATTAATACCATCGGTCGCACCTGGACACGCGTTTCCGTCGTCAGACCACTTACCACTGGCACATGGACCGTTTGCGATGGACTGATCAATCCCCGTTGATAGAGTGCCCACTGTTCTGAGAGCAGGCATAATAAAAAAGTTATCAATATAGGATACACTAATGACACTGTCCATTATTTCCACATGTGTGATGACGTCGACGTGGGCGTCTGTATATATGTACATCAAAGCTTCTGTATATAATCCAGTAGAAAAATCGCTGTCGCGAATGTAAGTACACACGTCGTGTGTGGTGGACGGAGCCAGGAGACGGCGCATTGTATTTGAGGGCGGCGGAGGCGGTGCAGGGGATGGGACTGGAGTGATGGTCGTGTTCCCTGTGACAGGTATTGATTGTAAATCAAAGTACGGACACGTGGCGTTTGAAAACACCCGAACGCGGAGACTGAGGTTCGAGTACGCTGTAGGTGTGCCCGTCTCGTTGTAATCGGTCACGTTCCAGCCATATAAAAAAACGAAAATATTGGAAGAATCGTCTGCTGTGGCGCTTCTGACATCAGCCACAAAACTCTCGCAGTGATTTTTCCACTGTAATATACTTGATTCAACCAAAATGTGTTTGACCAGCACTGAAACACTGCCTAGCAGCACCACGTTCACAGACATGTCAGTCTCGTTCCACACGCCGTCATAGTCCACTGTATGGCCACACAATGCCCCGGTAATCGCCATAAACAGGACGGCGCAGCGCAGGCAGTGCGACACTGTTGCTGACATTTGCATGCATGTTTGAGTTTGTTAAATACAGAAGATACCAGGCACTCCACATAATATCATGCTGTTGTGTCTAATTTGTTTATTATGAGCAAAAAACTATACCCATCCCAGCGCGCGTACCCCGGCGTACATGTGCAGACGAGAGGCGTGGGCGGGGATGTCGTTGTCGTTGTGTGGAGCGTGACGCGCAATGTAGGTCCTGGGGGCGCTGAAGGCATTGGCAGGACATGTGGGCGCTGTCGGGCCGAGCGAGCGGTTGCCAGCGAACGCGTCGGCTTGGGCGAGCAACGGCATCGCGAGACAGTACACTGTGGTAAGGTCGAGTGCCGCCAGGATCTGCAGGAAGTCGGGCATCAGGTGCATGCTGCTCGGGAGCATCACAACGTGGCGGGTGCACTGATCGGCTTTCAGCACGGCCTGCAGCACCGAGCTCGGCCCGAGGTCTCTGGCGATGTCGAGGACACAGCTGCAGCGGCTCGCGGTGTCTCCGACGAGCGCCCGGCACCACAGACGGTGCATCGAGATAAACTCGTCCGGGGACACTACCAGCCGCACATGGTAGGAGGCGGACTCGTGTCTGGCCAGGGACCGGTGCACGGTAGTCAGCATGTGCGCGCCGCTGACGGCCAGGGCGTGGTTGGACGTCCTCTCAGACGCTGGCAGCATGACAAGCACAAGCGTGCTCTTGCTGGCACCACATACGCCCTGGACCGAGCGGGCTGCGGCCAGGCCCCGGGTCTCGGGCTTGGGTGCAGGCATCGGGGCTGCGGGTGGGGTCCGGGGATTGAAGATAGGCTGGATCCTATCTGAGTACTTGTTGTAGAGAACGCTCACGATGAAGACGTTGAGCATGGAGACGTATGTAAGCAGGATCAACAGAAACACGTGGCGCTTCGGGAGCATCACCCGGCGCTAGCGACTCGCATATACCAATTGCTGGCGTCACTGTGATGTCACGCACTCGTCGGTCACGTAGCACACCAGGGGCATGAGAGAGAGCACGCCGTCGTTGCGGTTGAAGCCGAGAGACTCGAGGATCTTGAAGAATCGCTCGTCGGGGAACATGAACTCGTTGGTCTCACATTCATCGCCTGTCTGCTCGGGGACGCAGGCGTGCTTGATGGACTCGGTGCACGTCTTCTTGACACGCACTGTGTTGTTCTGCCCGGGGGCGTTGGCGAAGCGGCTGTGGTAGCAGACTGTTTGTGTGGGGAAGCACGGCACGTGGTCTGTATTTGCGAACTCAGACCCGTAGCAGTTGTAGTCGGAGAGGTCCTGCGGCCCCTGAAAGAGCCAGAAGCCCTCTGACGAGTACATTTCGAATATTATGCCGTTGGTGCCCAGGTCCGAGAAGCACCCCCCGTCGACGACACGGACGACCCTGGAGCCGGTCGTGTGCTCACGGCCCATGTCGTTCTTGCTCGTGCTGCTGGTCGGGTAGACCATGGTACGCGAGAGCGAGCAGTCGTCGGTGTCGAGCACATGCACCATGTCGAGTTCGAAGAGCCTGCAGACGTCCGACGCGATCCTGTTATGATTGCGGTGCGTGGTATCTCGCAGCCACTGCAGCTCCTCGCAGTCGACAATCTGCCGGCAGGTGGCCATGTCTGCGGCGTCCTGCCACATGTTGTAGAATTGCTCGGCCGCGTGTTGCAGATAGCCAGAGATGATAATGTACACCTTGTGCTCTCGCTCGTCCTTGGTGTTAGAGCGCGTGAACGTGTGGTATATCCCGATCTTTGACGGGATCTCGTTCTTCCACTCCCGCTGGTCGACCTGGCGATGGAAGGACACGTCGAAGAGAGGGTTTTGGGGGTCTGCGTCGCGTTTGCCTGTCTCGACGTCGGCAATGCAGTCGAACTTGGCGGGTTCCAGTTCATCGGCCCGGATCCCCTCGACATACTCTTCGAGGAGTGTCGTGTAGTGCGCAAGGTCGTTGACGATCTTGAGCGCGTGTGGGTTGAAGCTGGTCTTCTCAGTCGGCGCACGGCATTCGTACATCGAGATCGTGCTGCACATAGTCTTGCCCACGGGCATTACGTTGGCGGGGTCGCTGTCCATGCACGAGAAGTAGAAGCCGTGCAGGTCGCCCTCGCGGTCGATATGGTGGTTGGGCATCAGCTTGATGCGCGAGTGGACGCCCATGTCGACGGCGTTCTGACAAGAATCCATCTCCAGCGGCGTACTGGGGTTGTACTGGTGGACCGTGTCCACGTGTCGGTGCATTACTCTCTGTCGTCAATAGCATATATACGCACATGCCATTGGCTCGCAGAATGATACACCGTCTGTTATTCATGGGTGTGCTGTGTCTCGCCCACGCCCGCGCACACTCTATGCGCAGACATTCACAGATCCATGCCTGTGCTGACCTGGACCTCATGTCATCGACGTCGCAGGACTCCCTGTACATTGAGGCATACGAGTGGACAAAGCACGCCCCACTCTCTGACTGGGAGATGCGCGACGCGACCCCGGAGGAGAGAAAGCGGATGGTACTCGTCTTCAATACGCCGTCGGGGGACGTGCCCTCGCTCTACTGCCAGTCCGTCTCTTATAAATGCGACATCAAGATGCCCAAGGTGCTTCTCTCCTACATACATATTGGGACCTTCAATGGACAGGTGCAAAAAATCATCTGCGCCGATACCTCCCGCGTGTACACCATCGTATATCTTTCCTCGTTTCCGGTGGTGGGTAAAATCGAGATACACAGCGAGCTGGTCGGGAACCGCAAGACGGAGTCGGTGCATGTCGTGACTGACGCACAGTTCGAGATCCCCTGGTACCTGACGTGGCTGACTGCGACGTCCGAGAAGATATTGATCGCGAGTTACTACGACGAACTTCTGGAGAGCGTGAAGCAGATGTGTCGGTCGTCAAAGTGAGGTCTCATAGCGGCGCGCCGTGACGAATCACGTAAGACACCACAGCCACCAAGGCCACAGCCACACACGTCACCTGCAGCGTTCTGATCATTGTCCGAGCGAGCGTAGTGTCGCTCTTGTCTGTATCGCGAGGGCCTGTGACTCGGTGCACTGCCGTGATCTCGAGGCCTACAATGCGTGTGACCGCCAGGTTTTCTGGAAATGCAAAATGCTGGGCCTCTCCGAATGCCTTTGCGATTGCCTGCTCCGAGCCGAAAACGCTCTGTAACATGGATTGGTGGAATACCACCGCGCGCACGACAATGTCCCTCGGAGTGTGCAGCGTGTCGGACACAGTGCTCGCGACCGTTTCGTGCGTTCCCCTCGACACGGTCCTGACCAGTGCCGAGAATACGTCGGGCCCCCTGAGAACGTCACACAGCACGATGGGACTGGTGAGGGTGGTGGCGAGGGAGGACTGTATCGAGAGGGCGAGCATGTCGAGGCCGTCGAGGAAAAGCTGGTTGAACGCATGCGGGTCCATGGGCACATTGCTGTAGAGGGTAAATACGAACTCCACGGCCATGAAGCTCTTCGGAAGAGTAATACAAGCTCTCTCCATCCCTGGCACCGCCGTGTCCGTGGTCTGCAGCGGGGCGGAGTTCCACGGGAATTTGATGATGCCGGCTCCACATCCCCAGCGGCAGGCGCGATTTCCAAATATGTCGGGGACAACCTGAAGGTATGAGCCGCCCTGGAGCAGGTTCTCCCCTCTGCGTGGCGATGTGAGCCCCCTCAACACGCACTCGTTTGTCATGATTACTTCCTCGAGCGGTCTTTCAGCATCCCCGAGGACGAGGAAGGTGTTGTGTGACTTGACTCTCTGCACTCGACCCTCATACTCTGATAGGCATAAGACGCGCACAAATATCCGGTGCCCGTGGGGGTCGGGCGCTGCGAATCGTAGCAGCAGAGACGGGTTACGGGACACTGTGACATAGTCTGGCTGTCGGCCGCGCATGAATTCAGCGGCCGTCGCCGACCCGTATATTAGCTGCGCCTGCGTAAGATCGCCGTCCCTGATGATACACTCGCTGTCGTTATGTCGCTGCAGGTTGACGTTGACCCAGCTCGAGTTTGATCCGTTGTGCGTGCGTATCAGTGAGTTGATCGACTCGCACGACCCGGTGTCGTCGACGGACTCCTGTCTGCACTGGTCGACGTCTTCCGGGAGACACAGCTGCGGGATTATGAGACTGGTCTCACTCGACACCGGGCACGATATGTGGAACCTCCACGTGTCTGAAAGTGCGTCGTAGAATAGCGGACTTTCGTACTCGATGAGGGGCTGTGCCATGTTTCTGAGAACAAAGTCTGCCCTCACGCTGGCTGCGAGCACCGCCAGGGATACAGCGCAAAGCCAGGTCGTACACATTTCGCGCACGCTTCTTATGCCCTATATATAGACGCGCCCAGCAACAAATTTATTGGCCAGGCATCTACATGTAAAAAATAATTTGGGCGTGGAGCTCATGTCTGTCCCAGGCCCTAGCGCCATGTCAGACTTTGCAGATGAGCGTGGGTATATCAAGGACTACATGCAGGTCCTGGCCTGCAGGTACATTGGAGATGAGTCAAGCTACAACAAGTTCATAGTAAAGCAGGCAAGCGTGAACAACGACGACGCGACACACAAGCAGATGTCCGTCGCGTACATGCAGTCGCTCAAGGACAGGATCGCAAGCTGTATAGATTATTTCTCCAACAGCGGCCATTCGCGCATCGCTGACTTTTGCCTGAGCGTCATGAACCTCGAGCAGCCGGTATTTCCTAAAATAGAGAGGTGGTCGATATGCAGTCTCACAGGGGTCAATTCAAACCAGAGCCTGCAGCTGGGAGCTGCCGGAGATCTCGGGAACGTCGACATCCGACACGAACCGTTCGTGCGGGGGCTGTGGATATGCTCGCACGTGAACGATATCGAGCATATGCGCATCAGCAATTTCATGAGCACGCAGGACAGCCTCAAGAGCATTACATTAAATATATCAGAGTACCTCGACAGCAGTCACTTCCCGAGCGAGACACACATGCAGATCTACTTTGACGCCTTCAGCATGGTACTGGGGGTGCTAGAGGGTACCGAGCAGTACATAATAAATGGTTACAGAGACATGTGAATGGCGGTCTTTATTTTTTTGTGTTGGCAATAAACGGGGAGTATCTGTTGAGCTTTGATTTTATGGCGTGCACCAGACTAGGGATGTTATAGATGAGAGGGAGTTGGAACTGTAAGGGAAAGTGTCGCCCGCACAGCGTGATATGGTGTCTGACCCCGAGCAGGTCGTCGAGTACGTCGATGCTCGACAACGAGGTCGTGCGCTCGCACAGCGCACATGACCGGCACTTGACTGCAAACACTGTGCTCTGTTGCATGCAACATCGGTTGAACTCGTGCCCAGTCGACTTCCACTCGTGTACATGCATGCATGTGACACAGAAGTAGAAGCGCTTCTTGCGCAGACGCAGGATGCGTCCCAGCATGCAGACAGCCACCATGAATTCCGACGAGTGGCACTTCTCACAGAACACCACGTGGCTACCCGAGGAGCGGATCTTGCTGCTGATGGTCGGGTCACTGTCCTCCAGCGAACACCGAAAGCACATGTGCATGTCCAGGCAGTTCAGAGTCGCGTTGCTGTCCGAGAGCAGTCCGCGTTGCACAGCGACAGCCTGCATCCGGGTAATATTCACGGGGAGCGTGTACACGTCGGCGTGCTCCTGTATCGTCTTGATGTTCGCGAGTCTGTGCGACCCGAATGAACGGAGCTGTGGTACGATGAAAGCATATGAAGGGTGGCTGAAGCGTGGGCTGGCGAGCGCGTCGAGGACCAGCTGCTTGTCTGTCCCAAGCTTTGTGTTATCCGGATGGTGGTTCTGTGCGTGTACCTTGCCCTTGGCAACGCGGTTGCACTTCTCGATGCCGACCTGCGCGCTCGAGTTGATGTCCTCCCAGTTCATTGTCTCTTTCTGAAGGGCCATGAAGCGGAAGTTGTCGATAATAGCCGAAAACTGTCGGAAAATGTCGTCTATGTCGTCTTCAAGACCAAAAACGTAGCACAGCACCTGCTTCTCCACCGGCATGCAAGACTCCACAAAAAACACGAAATACTCTATGATGGAGAGCCGCATCACACTCAGGTTCGCCTGGCAGAAGAGGTAGAAGTCGGCATCGTTTCCCATCGACACGAGGCGGTGGAAGAACGCGTAGAGCTTGACCCGCAGCGCCCACAGTGGCCTCTTGGACCGCTTCCGGAAAATGCCGAGACAGCACCCCAGCACAATGTTGAGCAGGTGCATGAGGTCTCCGGTATTGAGGTCTGACATGTGCGGGAAATTGAGGCGGTTGTGCTTCACGTAGGGCATGCTGTATTGGATCATTCGCAGCATGAGCTCGTTGCTGTTGACGCCGAGCATCGTCTTGCGGACATACTGTCCGATATCGTACATGTGGTGGCACGCGAGCACGTCCCCCTGCGCCAATATAAATGTCTCCCTGGGGGCCAGCAACAGCAGGCTGCACTTCGAGGCCGACATGTAGGCGTACAGCAGGTATCGGTCGATCTCCTGCTGACAGTCGATGCCCATGTTCATTTGGTCATGCAGACCGCATACTACAGAGGCCACCTCCGGGTCTGAAATATTCATATCGAGATCATTCACATCAAGCCCCATTACACGTGTCAGATCAAACACTCCCGATGTGCACATCACCGGGTGTCTGACCGTAACTCGTTTCGTAATGGGGCTCAGGGAAAATCCTCCATGTACACGTTGCGTTGCGCTATATGTTTGTATCCGTTGAACGTCTTGACGCTGTACCGGTTTCGCTGGTGCGCCACGATGGGCAGTGGCATGCACTCGACGCTGGAACTAGAAGGGCACACCAGCATGGCACTGGGATGGTATTCGCCGGGCTCGTTACATATATTGCCGTACTTCTGAATGGGCACGTTGGTCTTCAGCCCCTGATGCAGCGTCTTGTAGAATATCAGCTGCGTGGTCTTGCGCAGACAGAGCACGCACATTCCATTGGTGTCGTACTCGACGTTGGGCAGGATGAACTGTGTGCCGACAAACGGCTGTGTATTGTCGATGATCATGCACTCACACTGCTGTCCCATGACGCAGTCGTTCTCGGTCGCGCTGTGTGACTGTCGCATGAAGCGCTCTTCGTACACCCTGCTCACCAACGGGATGCTTGGGCCGGGCTGCACGTGCCCGATGCTGTTGAGGATCTTGACAAATGGGATCGTCTCGAGCAGCGAGGAGGTGTCGAAGCAGGGCTCTCTCTCAATGTGGGAGGGGGCGCGCCGCAGATGCGACCTGACAATCTCTTGGATGTCGTGGATCGTGCTGATGTCTGCATCCCCCGGCTTCTGCCGCTTGACAGGCACACCGCCAAGTGATTTCGCCTTGCGTTTCGAGGTGTTCCAGTTTCCGGGAAGCGGAGGCATCATAGTACACAGACACATGACACAGACAAGCAGAGCATATTTATTTTTTTACGAACATTACAGGCTCTGGGTCATCATCATAATGTCTACCATCTCGTGTGGCCTGGCACCCGAGATGCACTTTGCAAATATCCGGATGCGGTCAGGGTAGTGTTCTTCTCCATTGTCCCGCAACATGTACGGCTTGGGGTATGCGATGTTGCTCTTACGGTCCCCGATACCCCCGATCGGATACGCGTCCATGGAACCGAGTTCGCGTTCTATGAAGCTTTTGCGTTTCGTCTCCTTTTCATTCGGTACGTATGTCGAAGGTTTAATAGTCGATCCTATGTCTCCAAATATATCAGACCTGCGCATGCCGGCGTATATGGTGTTTTGCAAGGGTTTTTGTGAAGTCTCTCTCTCGAAGCACTCACTCTCAAAATCAAAATACCATTGAATCAACTGACCCGCCCTGCACTCAAAGTGTCCGTTCATCACAGTCTGCATCCCTCCGATGAGGATGGAAGATACTGTGTCGCCCGACAACACGCTTGCGTAAGCCACGCCAAGAGCATATCCCTGTGCAGTAAAGTACGGAAGATTAGTGAGCTCGCCTGCCACCTTGGTTCTATTTTCCGGATTGATAAGCTTGCTTCTAGAACCCCCACTACTGATTTCTTTCGCATATGTATGAATTCTCTGCTTGTTTGTGATGAATTCTTGAGCCGTTTTCGCGTTGTGGTAAAGCCATAGAAGCACCTTTTTGGACTCTTCTGACATGTCGCCGAGGTTGCTCACCACAGCTGGGTACGCCTTGTTGGGGTGGATGATGGTGCCATTGCGATTGAGCTGCTGTCCACAGTTGAGCACGAGGTCGTTCTTGTGCACGCAGTACTTCATCTTGTGGTTGTGCAGGTGGCTGCGAGAGTTGACCTGGTCACAACACCACTGCATCATGAGTGGCTCGTTGACCTTGCAGGCCATAGTGTGCTTGGCGGCCGAATCGACACGGGTCCCGGTGGCGGCGGCGATCCCAGGGAACGACATTTGCAGACGCGCCTCGGTCCTTATATAGTGTGAGCGGTTTGTTGGACAAAGATGTGCGTGCCACTCATTCCAGAGGGGTGTGTAAATTAAGATGGCGCATGTATTTGTTGATGCTTGTCAGGATGAGGGCGTTGCGGTACCAGGCGCTGTCGGTCTCCAGATTTCTGATGACGTGAGCCATGCAGTGCCGCCGATTCATCGAGTTGTCGGACGCGCCTGTGTCCCGGCGCAAGCGCCTGTGGCCTTGCGAGTCTGAGCATGTGCCGTCTCCGGTGAATTCCGACATACATATGTGGGCGTGCAGCTGGTACACGCTAGGATGGTAGTGAAAATATATAGAAAACCCGGGCCATTCACTGTGACGCTCTCGCACAAACCGCGCCACTCTATGGTGTATGGTGCGCAGCAGCGGCACATCACTGCCCCGCAAGTCACGAATCGTCTTGAGACGCGTGTCTCTGAATATGACGAGATACCGGATGTCCTGTCCGGGGTGTATGTCTTTCGCTAAAATGTAGTCACCGCATTCGTAGTACACCTTTTCACAGCTATCATTACTGTATTTATTGTATATCATGTGGTATATCCACTGCTTGTCTATGTGTCTGCAGTTTGTGTCTATGTATTTCTGGAAGACTGCGCTGTTGTATATCTCCGGAGAACACACCACACATTCTCGCCCCATTTTCCCACATACACATGCACTTATATGCGCAATGTGTCGCACTCTGTGTGTTACCGTGTGATATGCGGAAACCCCTGCTACTGTGTATATAAACAAGCCGCTGTCACCGTGCAATGAGGCAGCTTGTGGTGATGTGCATCAAACTGGCCCTCTGCAGCGCGTTGATGTTTGGGAAAATGCTTCTGATGCAGTCACGCGTCGGCAGCCGGCACATGGCGTGGCAAGACACGCAGACGCAGATGGTCCTGACCTCTGTGCAGATCTACGTCGTGTTCGTCGCCATGCTTATCCTGAAGGGGTGCCGCTTTGTGCTGCACACGGTCTACAACAGCACGCGCTACGCCGCACTCAGCCGCCTTTCGGAGGCAAGCGTGGGCGAGAGTGCTCCCGAGTCAGTCAGCCTGTCGAAAAACGACAGCGGAAGGGCGAGCACCTTCGAGTTGCCAGATGCCGCGATGGAGGACGATATTGCGGACGACATGTCCGACATCTGCGTCGACGTGGTCGAGGGGGCTTCCAAGCCACACCTCATCTTCCGCACAGAGGGCGCGCTGCATCAGTACGTCATCAGCGTGCACGTCTTTGGCTGTGTGTTGTGGGGTACAGTCTACTGTCTGGACTACGCGCACACCCAGGCGGTGCTCTACTTCATAGTCGGACTCTTTGTCGGGTGGGTCTTCCGAGTCATATTCTACAACAAGAACAGAGGGGTCCACAGCCGCACTACCATGGCCGTCCACGTCGCCAACGTGTTTTTAATGACCCTGGTCATGTGCCTCTACATCTCGGACCAGGCGCCGCATACAGACTACGAGTCCGTCGCAATCGAGTACGTGCTTCCAGTCGCCACCGGCTACGTGTGGACCACAGTCGTGTCGCAGGGCAACGCGCTGCAGCACACCTACAACTCGCTGGTGTCCACCGCCTTCGTGTGTCTGCTCGTGCTCGCCACCTCGGACCCGCAGGTCTTCGCGTCCGTGTGGACGGGACAGACCCTGGTCGTGGCCTACACCGTCGGCGTCGAGCCCATTCTAAAGTACATTGTGATCCACGTCTTCGTCATCTCGATTCACACGGGACGGCGTGTCGAGACGGTCGTCGTGTTTGTATGCGTGTACGCGCTGTGCAGAATGGTGCACATCCCGACATCACTATGGGACTTCCGGGACTACACGGTCGCGGTCTGCGTCTGCATCCTGTTGCTAATACAGAGCATCCGCAACTGCCGTGCAGACGCGGTGAAGTGATCGCAGCATACGAGCAAACACTTAGAGTAAATATGTGTAATGAATAAAAAAGATTAAATAAAAAGACAATGATAATGACACTCACGACAGAGCCACTGCGAGAACGCATGCAGAGTGGTCAAGGACACAGGGTGTGTGTAAATAGAATCAATTTCTACTCCGGCGGTATTTGGCCTTTTTAGCCTTTTCTCGCATGCCATCCTCCCATAGTTCCTCAGTGAACTCTGGCTGGTGTCTCGCTCTCCATATTTCGGATATACACTTTGGAGTGCAATCAAATTCTTTAGTCAGAGCCTTGCGTACTTCCCTGTCTCTCTTTATTTTGGAACTCCCGACCAGACCCTGCCCCAGTACTCTTATTTTTGCCGCATAAATTTTAAGTGCATCCTCTTTGCTGTGATGTTTCAAAGCAGTCGACGACTCCACAAACGGAGAACGATTGGACCTTACTTCCGATGTCCCGTCGATCACAACCTTCGTCGTTTCCCGCAGGTAACCACGCGTGATTTCTCTATAACAAAAACGATTCCGTATAGATTGCACAGTTCTGGTATTCACACCAAACTTAGCGGCAATTATGGCAATGAGTTTCTGTTTGCAACACCCCTGAATGTCTTTGTGTAAAAATATTTCGAGTACCTTGTCGTGTGGAACACGAGTACAATTGAGTTTTTTCGTATCAGCATCCTCTTCCGACTCATCTATTGGCGATTTAGAACCGCATCCGACTGTGTCTTTCAACGAGCAACCGGTTGCGGCTGTTTTTTCGGCTTGGCGTGCTGCGGCTACTTCTTCGGCTTGGCGTGCTGCGGCTACTTCTTCGGCTTGGCGTGCTGCGACTGCTTCTTCGGCTTGGTGTGCTGCGGCCATATATGCGTCTGGTAGCCATACGAAATCTGTCGTATGTTCTTCTTGTAATAATAAACTAGAACCGTACGAATGATTGTTTTCTCCATTCTCATGTGGAAATTGGTCTTCCTCATCGGCCATTCTACCACGTATGTGTGCTGAGGAGTGCGTGTCTTATATATCGTCATATAATTTCAAATTATCTATTTATTATATTACAATCGAATTTATTATATGCGTATACTCGGTGTATATACTGGTGGTTTGTAGCGTAATTTTAGTCTTTATGTTGATTTTTTCTTTATTTCGGGACTGATTGAGCGGTCGACTCGCCTTTGTCCATATGCCCATGCCACATATCCACGCGAGCAGCTCGCCTGCGACGCTCAGGTGGAGGGACATGTACCTGCAACTCGCGCTGCCCGCCGGACGCTGCTTCGACCGGGACGTGCACCTGTCTATAATGCGGCAGATGCACGCACACATTTGCGTGCACGGCATCGCCGCCAGATGCGACGGGCCGGGCGGCGACCTATTCTTTGCGATGCGCTACTACCAGCCTCTGCTGCGCGACATGTTCCCGTCGCTCACATCGACCTGACGACGTAAGGATTCATAGCGAGTCTTATATTGTTTTCACTGTCCATGAGCTTCAAAATTTTCATAATCTCTCTGGATGCAAATGCCTTTACCATCGCAACAAATGCGTCCCTCGTCATGCGCTCATTGTCGTCCTTGTGATATATAGGCTCGGTTCCCCACGTATTGTTTCTGTCAGATGGACCCAGATGTATACAGCGATTTTCGTCTTTTCCAACTTTCGTTATGTCTACAGAATAATCATCGTATAACCGGTAGCATTTCCGAGTTCCAATGTGTATTGCGTCGATATATAGATCTCGTCGCGCACATGCAGCACAATATACCAACAGGTTTACTAGCAGCCGGCAGAATCCCTTTTGTGTGTATACAAACTCGTTGTGTTCGCCCATCGACATGGCTGCTAGAAACGTGTTTATGATACTATTCGAATTTCTGCCGTCCGTTCTACACATCCACTCATATTGAGCAATAATTTGAATGGCTCCCGTGTGTTGTTTCCTGTCGTTTTCTAATCGCATTATTTGTAGTTTATATGTTTCCTGCTTTTTCACAATTTCCAAGACATGCACGACTTGCACTTCATACCTCGCAGGAATGTGTGTACCACTTTTTTCCAGTGATCTGTTGATTGTATTTATCATGTCCACGATTTCTTCGTCAATTTGTTTACTGCCGAACATGACACATCAATATGCAACCAGCCTATATATTGTTTTTACAATACTACTTGGTGGTGCCCCAGTGCTGGAGCCGCCCCATCATGCCTATGCAGCCTGTCAAGCGCACGTCTGTCGAGAAGGCGCGCGTCAAGAAGAAGTCGCAGCAGTGGGCTACGTGCGGCACACAGATTGTGAAGGCAGACATCATCGCCCGGGCCCCGGAAGTCGCGACGGCCCGGAAGCAGGTATTCCGGTGTCTGACATGCCCGCAGCCGCACGCGATGGGTCTCGTGCTGACCCCTAACAAGCGCTATCGGTATGCGGGACACTTCCGACACAAGAAAAAAACAATAGTTTCAATACCATCTGATCACATCAAGACGTGTGTTTAAAATTAATCTAAATGCAGCGCATCACGCGGGTCTCTGTGCCCTATTGTGTGCTGTGCCCTTTCATCGGCGACCGCTACGTCGTGCGCTGCCCCCGTTGCGAGATACAAAACGACTGTCGCTTTCACGACGGGTTCGCGCTGCGGCAGGGTGCCATGACCAAGTGTTGTGACAATGGACACTATTTTGTAGTGCGGCTCGACGCCCCTCCGTGTGTTTTCGACCGGGTCTGCTTCGCTGACGACGTTTTCCATGCGTGTGCTGCGGGGAGCGAGGATGCAGCTCCCGCACACATCCCTGTGATCTGTAGTGTCGCTCCTGGGTGAAGCGGCCGTCACACGTTGTCGTCGCGCCGGGGGCCCGTGCTCGCGCGCTCGCGGACCCACCAGGCCCCGAAGAAGAGCGACATCATCGTCAGGTCGAGGTCGGGGTTTGTCTCGGGCGGCCGATCGCGCACGATGATGGCCTCGAAGGTGGCGGGCATGGCAAGCATTACATGACCGCAATAAACTCTCATATATGCTAATTCTCGCCGATCTCCAATAGTATGGCCCGCAGCTCACTCTTGGGCATGCCAAAGACGAGAAGCACAGCCTCGTCGACCAGGGCCTCGCAGTGCGTGTGCCGGAAGCCGAGCGTCATCCAGCCGCTGAGCGGGTAGCTGAAGTGCTTCATGATGCTTGGAGTCAGTCCCCGCACGCGCATCTGGTCGTAGGTGACGTGCATGCTGCCGAGCTGCTCGGGCGTCCACTTCATGGACCACATCTCCGCCAGGTCCGCGCGCATGTCGACCAGGGGGTTGACGGGGAAGACGGACATGTCTAGCATCTCGTAGAGCGTGAGCGCCCCTCGGTTTATCCACTCCGACTTGTCGGGCTGCAGCGTCTTGAGTTGGGCTGCCGAGAACGCATAGTCCGAGCGCAGTCGCCGCCAGGTGAGGCACTGTGCCTTGACGTCGTCCCAGAGCAAAATCACACGGGGCTGGTCCCATATGCCGAATATCTTGACAGACTGTACCGCCGAGATCTCCATGTTTCCGTGACACAGACCCGCACTTAAATGGCAGATTGATTACCATTATACAATATAAGGCAGTCATGCCATCGGCAAATGTCTGGCACAGCCCTACCAGAGTCTGTATTTGTGATGCTCGCCGAGAGCGTCATCTTCGCCATGTACGCAGTGGGGCTCGTGCTGCTGAAGTACACGGTCAGCGCGCAGCCTGCCGCCTTTGCCGTGCTTGCCGGCTCGTGTGTTCTGGTAGCGGCCATCCAGATCCTCGCAGCCTCGCTCTCTGTCTTTTTCCCACACAGCCTGCGAGAGAGCGTGGTGGTCCTCATGCAGGTGTCCTGGCACTGGATCCTCGCGCTCAATGTCAACTACGTGACGTTCCACGTGCTGCTCATGACGGCGCCGGCCACCTCCCGCACCCTCTTCTTACGCATGTTCTACACAGTGAGCGTGCACCAGAAGCAACACGAGTACGTCACCAACATGCACTTCACCGTCGGGCTTGCAGTGCTTCTTTTTTTCACAGTCATCACCACCGTTGTGTACACGCTCACCAAGAACAGGCTGTCTGCCACACAGCCGCCCTCAGACGTGTCCCGGCTTGCGACAATGGCCTCGGCCACCTCCCTATTCACACAGTACTCCATGTACCTCTTCCAGGCCCGCATATGCGCCAACGCCGAGGACTGTCGGGTGGAGCTCATGGACGCGGTGATCAGCAGAGACTTCTCGGCGTGGAAGAACGCCTCGGTGTATGCTGCCGTGCTGCTGTCTGTCGACGTCCTCTGCTTCGTGCTGTGGGAGCGACGCCGCAACGGCACGACCGGTGTCTCTGCGTGTATTATGTATGCCGCCATCCGGCTGGGAGGCACCGCGTGCTACTTCGTCGTCATCCTGGTGTTATTCGACACGCCGCTGCCCTCGCTGCAGATATACAACTACGTGCTGGGCGGGCTCATGCTCGTCGCCAACGCCTTCGGCATCACCCGCTTCGTCCGCTTCCAGGGCGAGCCCCGGGGCCCCGCCCCCGGCCCGGGCATGCAGAGCCTCGCGAGTAGCCGCAAGGACACACTCAAGCGAGAGCCCTTGGACACCGCCACGCACGAGGAGATGCCTGACAACTACATTAATGTGGGCACGCGACAGACGAGGCTCAGACGCAAGATAGCACGCAAAAAC
>Ga0335396_10002665_pt1 | contig 21280 bp, 15 predicted proteins | sample FRY02_FD_205743 | JGI IMG/M metagenome (GOLD analysis project Ga0335396, IMG submission 205743) | Freshwater microbial communities from Lake Fryxell liftoff mats and glacier meltwater in Antarctica - FRY-02 (spades assembly) (version 2) | ecosystem: Environmental > Aquatic > Freshwater > Ice >... | reverse complement strand
GACCGCAGTTGGTACAACCGCTTCAATGTGGAATGAGTGATGAAATTTGCCACCGAAACCCAGGCCCAGGAATTCCGGCTCAACTGCATCAGCCACATTCTCAGCCATATTCCTTACAAGGATGTCGTGCCAGCGCCTGTACAATTGCCCGATATGGAAGACATCCCCTGCCTTCGCACGCCCTTTGAAGAGCAGAATATCGTGCCGTTGGTCTATTAAGAAAACGGTGATTGGGGAGCGGCGACTGGCACGCAAATATCGCCAATCGCCAGTCATCAATCCCAAGTCGCCATCACGCCAAAGGAATTAGCGAATGACAGCAGGCTTGCCTTATCCCAAAACCCGCACAGTTGATCAGGTGAACGACTACCACGGCACACTTGTGGCCGACCCCTACCGCTGGCTGGAGGAGACGGATTCGCCCGAAACCCAGGCTTGGATCGCGGCCCAGAATGCGGTCACCCAGGACTTTCTGGCGAACATTCCGGCCCGCGCCCGCATCCATCAGCGGCTCACCCAGCTTTGGGACTATCCGAAATTTGGCGTCGTCTATCGGCGGGGCGAACGCTATTTTCAGACCCGCAACAGTGGCCTGCAAAACCAGGACGTGCTGGTCGTGTTAGACACGCCCGACGGCGAGGCCCGTCTGCTGCTGGACCCCAACACGCTCTCCGACGACGGCACTGTGGCCCTGAGCAGCTGGGCAGTCAGCCCGGATGGGCGACTGCTGGCCTATGCCACCAGTGCCAGCGGCTCGGATTGGATGACCTGGCGGGTGCGGGATGTGGAGAGTGGCGAAGACCTGACGGATCGGGTGGAGTGGAGCAAATTCTCCGGCGCGGAATGGCTGCCAGACAGCAGCGGCTTCTTCTATAGCCGCTATGCCGCGCCCGCCGAGGGAGCCGCCTACCAGAGCGTCAACTACGGCCAGGCCCTGCATCTGCACCGGATGGGCGACGCACAGCCCGACGATCTGCTCGTCTATGCCCGGCCCGATGAAAAGGAGTGGGGCTTTCACCCTACGGTCAGCGACGACGGCCAATGGCTGATTTTGCATATCTGGCAGGGCACCGACACCCGTAACCGGCTCTTTTATGGGCGGTTGGCCGATGCCTTGGCGGGAGAGATAACCGCGGTTGAACTGATTCCCGATTTGGAAGCCAAGTACCATTTTGTCGGCAACGACGGAACACTCTTCTATTTTCAGACGGATTGGGAAGCACCCCAGGGGCGGCTGATCGGAATCGACATCAACCAGCCAGAGCAGGAGGCGTGGCGGTCGATTATCCCCGCGGGCGAAGATACCCTGGCCGAAGTGCAACGGGTGGATGATTCGTTTATTGGATTGTATATGCACAACGCACACCACCGGCTGTTGCGTTTTGACCAGACCGGCGCGCAGACGGGCGAAATCAATCTGCCCACACTTGGCTCTGTATTTCTGGGCACGCCCCCGCGCCATCACAAACAAGGGGAGCAAAACAGGGGGCGCACTGGCGAGATATTCTATTCCTTTAGCTCCTTTGCCTGGCCCACCAGCATCTTCCGCTACGACTTGGAAAACGATGCCAGCCAACTGTTAACAGAACCCCAAATCGACTTCGACTTTGGCAAATACTCCACCCGTCAGGCTTTCGCCACCAGCGCGGATGGCACACGCATCCCCTATTTTCTTGTCCAGCGGGCGGGCCTGGCAGAGAGCGACCCCCAGCCCGGAAGCCGGCCCACTATCCTGTACGGCTACGGTGGCTTTGACATTTCGCTTACCCCCAGCTTTGCGATTGGCCGCTTGGTTTGGCTGGAAATGGGCGGCAGTCTGGCCGTGGCAAACCTGCGCGGCGGCGGGGAGTATGGGAGCGAGTGGCACAGCGCTGGAATGCTACACGAAAAGCAGCGGGTCTTCGATGATTTTATCGCGGTGGCCGAAGGGCTGATAGAGGACGGCGTGACCAGTCCGGCAGAGCTGGCAATTCAGGGCGGCTCCAACGGCGGGCTGCTGGTGGGCGCGGCTATGACCCAACGCCCGGACCTCTTTGGCGCGGCCCTGCCCGGCGTGGGGGTGATGGATATGCTGCGCTTCCACAAATTCACCATTGGCTGGGCCTGGGTTCCCGAATATGGCAGCAGCGATGACCCGGCACAGTTTGCCACCCTGCACGCCTATTCCCCTCTGCACAATCTGCGCCCCGGCGTCTGCTATCCGCCCACCCTCATCACCACCGCGGATCACGACGACCGGGTTGTGCCCGGCCACTCCTTCAAATTCGCCGCCACATTGCAGGCGGCCCAGGGCTGCGACAATCCAACGCTCATCCGCATCCAGCAGAAGGCGGGCCACGGTTTCGGCAAACCCACGTCGGTTGTGATCAACGAAATCAGCGATGTTTGGGCCTTTCTGGTAGAAGTGCTAGGGATGGAGAAGTAGAAGAAATGCACGATCTGCCCCCACTCCACGAACTTCTCGCCCACACCCATCTGCTAACCGAACGCCAGCGCCGCCAGGGCAGCATCGGCCCCGTGGGTCCCCTGCTCTGTGTCCACGCCGAGGGGATGCGGGACGGCGCGCCCGTGGCTGTGGACCGTTTCTTTGCCGACAAAGCCAGCCCCAACGCCGCGCTGCTGGCTCTGCGCGGGTATGGCCCAGAGGCGGATCACCTGCTCTTTGTGGTGGACGCGCCGCCGGAACGCCAGCAGGCCTTTGTGCGGGCGGGTTTTCGCCTGGTGGAAACCCAATGGCTGATGGCCTGCACGCTGGACGATTGGCCGCCGCCAGAGAACGAAAAGCCGCTGAACGAAATGCCGCTGAGCGAAATGCCGCTGGTAGACATCCGCCGGGCTGTCGGCGCGGGGGATGCGCTGGCGATCAATGCCATCGACGGCCTGGAAGCCATCCCATTCGACGATATTGACGATCCGGCGCTGGTACATTATTATTGCCTTACGCAAGAAAGGTCAATTACATATGGGCGATGGGCGGGATATGACGAAGCAAACGCCTGGGTTTCCCACGTCCACACCGCACCATCCTTCCGGGGTCGAGGCTATGCCACTGCCCTGATGGAGCGCATATTGACAGACAATAAAAATGCGGGCATTGAGCGCAGCCTGCTGCTGGCAACCGGGATGGCCCGCGAACTCTACAAACGCCTCGGCTACCGGGAGATCGCACCCGTTGCCATTCTACAAGCACCGCCAGCGCTTCTGCGCCGCCGCAATCGGCGTAGCTGATCAAACATTTTTCTTTCTCCATTCATTTGGGCAACCCTCTCCAACGCCTTCGTTTGTATGCAGGAATATTGCCGCTTTTTTCGCTAAAATTCCCGAATAATCACCCTTTTCGCTTGCATACTAAATTTGCGCCTCCCCAAAATGGCGGAATTTTACTTGCCACCGAGAGGATATTGCCGCTAAATCGTATAATGAACCGAGAAAAGGGGCCTGCAACCGGTTGCAATTGGCGCCAAAGGGCCAAATACGCTAATTGGGCCGCGAATACGGAGAAAAAGGCTCGAAATTCCTAGTTGCTCATCTTTCCGATTGTTGTTATACTGCGGTTCCTCGCAGTTCGCACGTTCGTTTCGTATCTGGGTAACGCAACAATCTAGTTTAGGGGAGGAATGTTATGGCAAGAAGTAATCCGGTGTTACATCCGTTCCGTTTGTCGGTGATCGTTCTATTGATCGCTGCCTTTGTAATTTCAGCCTGTGGGGGTGGTGACTCTGCTGCCCCGGCCCAAGAGGCTGCACCAGCGGCTGCACCAGCGGCTGCACCCGCTGCCCAGGAAGCTGCACCAGCGGCAGTACCCGCTGCCCCTGCATCTGCGCCAGTGGCCCAGAGCAATGAGGTATATCAGGCCCAGCGGGAAAACTGCACGTGGGCCGCGCCCTGCTGGCCGGAAGTTTCCAGCGAGATGCCCACCTCTTTCAGCGAAGCACCCATGCTGGCCGAGATGGTGGCCGCGGGCACATTGCCCCCAGTAGAGGAACGCCTGCCGCTTGAGCCGCTGGTGATCCAACCCGCCGAGATGATCGGCCAGTATAGCGGCACACTGCGCCGGGCCTTCACCGGGCCGGGCGACCGCCAGAATGTGGAACGCTGGGTCAACGACTACGGCATCTTCTGGAACACCGGGGCCAGCGAACTGCGCCCCCGCATTCTGCAAGCCTGGGAAGCCAACGACGACGCCACAGTGTGGACCTTTCACCTGCGCCGTGGCATGAAGTGGTCGGACGGCGAAGCCTACACTGCGGCTGACTATCAGTTCTGGTATGACCACATGCTAACCAACGAATTGATTCGGCCCACCATTCCGTGGTGGATGAATTGGGGCGGTTCCCTGGCTGTGTTGGAAACGGTGGATGACTTCACTTTTTCCATCACATTCGCCCAATCCTTCCCCGCCTGGGCCGATACAATGTCCACGGCGAGTGTCGCCGGTCAATTTCATCAGGGGCGCAGCGGTTTGGGTCTGGTTGCGCCCGCCCATTATCTGGAACAGTTTCACCCGGACTTTGTTGGCGAGGAAAAAGCCAACGAATTGGCGAAGGCGGCTGGATTTGAAAGCTGGCATCTCCACTTCCTGACCAAGAACGATTCGGCCATGAACCCGGACCTGCCCGTCACCACCCCGTGGAAACCGGTTACGACGATTGCCACCCAGGAATATGTATTGGAGCGCAACCCCTACTTTGTGGGTGTGGACACCGCGGGCAATCAACTGCCCTACTTTGATCGCATCTCACTGGAACTGGTCGAGGAACTGGAAGTGCTGAATCTACGGGCCATTGCCGGTAACTACACGATTCAGGGGCGGCACATCGACTTCTCCAAGCTGCCTGTGATTCGGGAAAACGAGGTCCAGGGCAACTACTTCGTCAACTTCTGGACAAGCAGCACCCGCCACCCGGTGAAGGTTGCCTTCAACCAGGACTGGAAAGAAGACCCGGAGATCACCGCCTACACAGTTGACAGTCTGGACTTCCGCCAGGCGCTCTCCATAGCGATCGAGCGCAACGAGATCAACGAAACCTTCTTCCTGGGCGTGGGCAAAGAGGCCAGCTTCTGTCCCCAAAACACGCCCCCCTACTTCAACAGCAGCCGTTGGGATGACAAGTTCGGCGGATTCGATCCGGTGAAAGCCAACGAAATCCTCGACTCTATCGGGCTGGACAAGAAAGACAGCGAGGGCTACCGCCTGTTGCCCAGTGGCAAGCGGTTGGTTCTGCGTATAGACGCTGTCAGCGGTGCTTTCCTGGACTATCCCAGCATCGCCGAACGCGTCGCCCAAATGTGGCAGACCGAAATTGGCATTCAACTACAGGTGAACCCTGTGGAGCGCAGTCTGTGGATTGAGCGCTCTCTGGCCAATCAGCCAATGATGAGTATGTTCGAGACCGGCGAATGGAATCCCGCAGTCACGGCCCGCCTGCTACCCAGCGATCGTTGGGCGCCTATCGCAGCGATCTGGGCAGCCAACGCCAATCCGGACCCGGCTGAATATGACGGTCCTCAGTGGATCAAAGATATGGTTGCCAAGCATTGGGCAGCCCTTCAGGAGCCAGACCCGGACAAGCGTCTGCAACTGCTGATCGAAGGCACAGAAATTATGTGCGACAACCAGGCTCGCCTGGGCATCGTAGTCGATGTGCCTGTCTACACGACGATCATCAAGAACGACGTACGCAATGTGCCGAAGCCGATGGAATGGGTGGTCTATGCTCAGACCCCAGGCAACGGTCTGCCCGAGCAGTTCTTCCAGATTCAGGATTAGCGATTAGGGTTGGCGACTGGGGATCGGGTTGATTCCGATTCCCAGTCGCCAACCGCCAGTCCCCAATCCCCTACATTCCAGGTGCATCTATGCTTGGCTATCTCATTCGACGCATTACGTATGGGCTTGTGACGATCTTTGCCGTCTCGATCCTCTCGTTTCTGATCATCCAACTGCCGCCGGGCGACTATGTGACTTCCTACATTGCCGCATTGGAAGCCCAGGGCGACGAAGTATCGGCAGAAGAGGCCGAGACCCTGCGCGCCTACTTTGGGCTGGGTCAGCCACCCTACGTCCAATATGCCAAATGGATATACCAGATCGGTCAGGGCAACTTCGGCCTCTCCTTCCAATATCGAGTTCCCGTAACGGAGGTGATCGGCGAGCGAATGTTGCTCACGATTATTCTGGCATTGGGCAGTGTGATCTTTGTCTGGATCACGGCTATCCCCATCGGCATCTTCTCCGCGGTACGTCAATACTCCATCCAGGATTACGTCGCCACCACACTGGGCTTTATCGGTCTGGCCGTGCCCGACTTTTTACTGGCACTGGTGATGATGTATGTGGCTTGGGATTGGTGGGGTTTCAGCATCGGCGGTCTCTTCAGCCAGGAATACGCATCCGCGCCCTGGAGCGGCGGACGGATTGTCGATCTGCTGCAACATATGATCATCCCGATTGTGGTTTTGGGCACGGCAGGCACAGCCTCGCTGATCCGCATCACACGAGCCAATTTATTGGACGAGTTGCGCAAGCCCTATGTCGTCACAGCACGGGCCAAAGGGATGACCGAATGGCAACTGATCATGAAATACCCCGTGCGGCTGGCACTCAATCCGGTCATTAGCCTGACCGCCTATATTTTCCCTTTTCTGGTCTCTGGCAGTATCATTGTCTCGGTGGTACTCAGCCTGCCCACGCTTGGCCCAATTCTGCTCCGTTCCCTGCTCTCCCAGGATATGTTCCTGGCCGGGGCCATCATCCTGATGATTGGGGTGATGACGGTCGTGGGTACGCTGCTGTCAGATATTCTGTTGGGCATTGTCGATCCACGGGTGCGGCTGGAATAGGGGAGAAATAGGACGCAGATTCTCGCAGAAACCACTGATTTGTGCTGATAGAATCGATGAAATTTCTTTCCATCCGTGTCATGCCATGTCCTTTTGTTCAGTCATCACTTGTCCCCGTATAGGCAGTTCTTATGAGCCACGAAATTGAAAGCATAAATGTAGAAGTCGCTATAACCGAAGATCGGGTCAGCGTAGCTTCCCAGCGGCAGCTAATCTGGTGGCGCTTTCGTCGTCATCGGGTGGCCCTGGCCGGACTGTTCATCGTAATGTGCTTTTATCTGGCGGCTATAGGCGGCGAATTTCTGGCGGTGAGCGATCCCAATGCAGGCCGTTCTGCCAGAGCCGTCGTACCACCCCAGCCCATCCACCTCTTCGACGAGGGGCGTTTCTCCCCCCACGTCTGTGCCGTGGAAGGTGCGCGGGACCTGTATACGCTGCGCAAAACCTATGAGGCCGACTGCACCCAAAAGATCGGCGTTCGCCTCTTTGCCCAGGGATTTGAGTACAAGTTCCTAGGGTTGATTCCGTCCAACCGCCATCTTCTCGGCGTCAGCAACCCGGAAAAAGAGAAGTCGGAAGAACACATTTTCCTCCTGGGCACAGATATCCAGGGCCGCGATCTCTACTCCCGCATCATCTACGGAACTCGCTCGTCGATGACAATCGGGCTGATCGGCGTGACGATGAGCCTGGCGCTGGGCATCACGCTGGGCGGCATTTCCGGTTTCTTTGGCGGGGTGATTGATAACGTTATCCAGCGCACGATTGAGATCATCCGCTCCATCCCAACCATTCCCCTATGGATGGGGCTGGCCGCGGCCCTGCCCGCGGACTGGTCTATTTTGCAACTCTATTTTGCCATCACAGTTATTGTTTCGCTCTTCGCTTGGACCGATCTGGCCCGGGTGGTGCGGGGGCGCTTTCTCGCCATGCGCGAGGAGGATTTTGTCACAGCGGCGCTGGTGGCCGGCGCTCCCTGGCAGGATATTATTTTCCGCCATATGGTTCCTTCGTTCTACAGCCATCTGATCGCCAGTGCCACCCTCGCCATTCCTTTTATGATCATCAGCGAGACGGCGTTGAGCTTTCTGGGTTTGGGTCTGCGCCCGCCTGCCATCAGTTGGGGCGTGCTGCTGCAAGCCACCCAGAATGTCCAGGCCATCGCGCTCACCCCCTGGCTGATGTTCCCGGCTGTACCGGTCATCGTGGCGATTCTTGCACTGAATTTTATGGGCGATGGGCTGCGCGACGCCGCGGACCCGTACAGCACAGTAGAATCGTAAATCGACAGTCCATTCAATCTGCACTCCATCTCGACGAAAGATTTCCTAATGGCCCAATCCATCCGTAGCGAAGCAATTGCCTCCCACAGCAGCAGCAACCACAAGCCGCTCTTGGAGGTAAAAAACTTGCACACCCACTTCTTCACAGGGGAAGGGGTTGTCCACGCGGTCGATGGCGCGAGTTTTGAAGTCCACGCGGGCAAGACGCTGGGTGTGGTGGGCGAAAGCGGCTGCGGCAAAAGTGTGGCGGCCAAATCGATCCTGCAAATTGTGGACAAGCCGGGGCGTGTCGTCGATGGGGAAATTCTCTACACATCGCAGGTGTCGGCGGGGCAGGAGATTCGACGGGACATTCTGAAACTGGACGCCGGCGGCGCGGAGATGCGCGCCATCCGGGGCGGCGAGATTTCGATGATCTTCCAGGAGCCGATGAGTTCCTTCAGCCCTGTCCATACAGTGGGCAATCAGTTGACCGAGGCCATTCAGCTTCACACGGAGATGAGCGACAAAGAAGCGGAGCAGGCGGCCATCCAATGGTTGAGTCACGTGGGCATCCCGAATCCAACCCACCGGCTGAACGAGTTTCCCTACCGACTGAGCGGCGGTCAATGCCAGCGAGCGATGATCGCGATGGCCCTCTCCACCAATCCCCGTATCCTCATCGCGGACGAGCCGACCACCGCTTTGGATGTGACCACCCAGGCCCAGATTCTCAATCTGCTGCAACGTTTGCAGGCCAATACAGGCATGGCGATGATCTTTATCACCCACGATTTGGGGGTAATCGCCGAGGTGGCGGATGAAGTGGCGGTGATGTATCTGGGGCGGATTGTGGAAAAAGCGCCGGTGAAGGAGATTTTCCGCAACCCCAAACATCCCTACACAAAAGCGCTGCTCACGTCGATTCCGCGTATCGACGCCCAGCCGCGCGAGCGATTGCCCTCGATCAAAGGCTCAATCCCCCATCCGCAAAACCGGCCATCGGGCTGTCCTTTCCATCCTCGCTGCCCGGCTTTTATTGCAGGCACGTGCGACCAGAAAGAACCTCAACTTGCCGATGTGGGGAAGAATCACCAGGCCAGTTGTTTTCTCTATCCGGGTTGTTAAGTAACACAAGCTGTTAGCTTGTGCAACACTCTCCACAAGCTAACAGCTTGTGTTACAAAACCAGCGGTCAAACGAATGAACAACGATACCGTTTTACAAGTCAACAACCTCAAAAAATACTATCCGGTGGAAACGGGCTTTCTGAAACGGCGGGTGGGCACTGTGCGCGCCGTGGATGACGTAAGCTTTGCCATCCGCCAGGGCGAGACGGTCAGTCTGGTGGGTGAGAGCGGGTGCGGCAAGACCACCACCTCCCGCTGTATTGTGCGCGCGGTGGACCCCACCGCAGGCGAAATCCTCTACCGGCGGGAGAACGGGGAGGTCATCGACCTGGCAACTATCGGCCAGAATGCCCTGCGCCCCATCCGTCGCGAGTTTCAGATGGTCTTCCAGGACCCCTTCTCCTCCCTCAACCCCCGCATGACGATCTTCGAGATCATCAGCGAACCCCTGCGCGTGCATAACATTGGCAACCAGCGGGAGCGGGAAGACCGGGTGGCCGATCTGCTCAAACGGGTGGGGTTGCGGGCTGAATATATGCGCCGCTTCCCCCACGCCTTCAGCGGCGGACAGCGCCAACGCATCGGCATTGCCCGCGCCCTGGCCGCCAGCCCTCGCTTGATTGTGGCCGACGAGCCGGTCTCTGCGCTGGATGTCTCTGTCCAGGCCCAGGTGCTCAACCTGATGATGGATTTGCAGGACGAAATGGGGCTGACGTATTTGTTCGTCGCCCACGACCTGAGCGTCGTTAATCAGATCAGCAACACGGTTCTGGTGATGTACGTGGGGCGCGTAGCCGAGATCGGCCCGCCGCTGGAAATCTTCCGCAACCCCAAACACCCCTACACCGCCGCGCTCATCGCTTCGGTCCCCAAGCCGGACCCCTTCAATCTGGGCGCGCGCATCATCCCCGAAGGCGAGATCGCCAATCCAGCCAACCCGCCCAGCGGCTGCTACTTCCATCCCCGCTGCCCCTTTGTGGTGGATATTTGCAAGCAGGAAACGCCGCCATTAGAGGAGATCGAACCGGGCCGTTTTGTAAGTTGCCATAGAGCTACCGAGATCGAACTGACGGTGTAGCACTGATCGGCCGGGAAGATTTTTCTGCAAACGAAACGTGAGACGAGAAACGTGAGATCGAGGGGCGATCTCACGTTTCTTGTTGTACCCCCAAACAAGCCGCCAATGGTGTACAATAAGGCTATCCAACCTTTCCTTCCGATCCGTGAATCCCCTAAAAACCGAGAAATCCTCCCGCAGAGACGCAGAGAAACCAGGAATGACATCCGTTTTTATCAGCGTTTTCCAGCGTTCATCAGCGGCCAAAAAGGGTTTCTTGCAGTGGACTCATCCAAATCCCCAAAGAGAGAATTGCTGATGAATTTCTATGACAAACTAACGACTGCTGCCAAGCGAAACGACTCCCTGCTCTGCGTGGGGCTGGACCCCACGCCAGAGGGATTGCCCGAACGCTATCGTTCCAACAGCAGCGATGTGACAGGCGATCTGTTGCGTTGGAATCTGGCTGTCATTGAAGCCACGTCCGAACTGGTCTGTTGTTATAAGCCCAACATCGCCTTCTACGAAGCACACGGCGCGGCGGGAATGGATGTTCTGCGCCGGACAATCGCCGCCATCCCCAGTCACATTCCCGTATTGCTGGACGCCAAGCGGGGCGACATCGGCTCCACAGCCGCGGCCTATGCCAAAGCCTGCTTCGAGGATATGGGCGCAGACGCCGTCACCCTCAGCCCCTACCTGGGCCGTGACAGCATCGACGCCTTTGCCGCCTACCCGGACAAAGGGATGTTCGTTCTCTGCCACACTTCCAATCCCAGCGCGGGTGAATTCCAAAACCTACCCCTGCCCACGGGCAACCCGCTCTATTTAGACGTGGCGCGGACGGCCACTGGCTGGTCGCCCCAAGTCGGGCTGGTGGTGGGTGCCACTTATGCCCACGTTATGGCCGACATACGCGCGGCTGCGCCGGACGCCTGGTTTCTCGTCCCCGGCGTAGGCGCACAGGGGGGCGATCTGGCCGGGTCTTTGGCAGGAGGGCTGCGCGCCGACGGGCTGGGCGTCCTTTTGGCCGTGACCCGTGGCGTCACTGGTGCGGCAGACCACCGCGCCGCCGCCCGTGCTCTGCGCGATGAAATCAACGCCGCTCGACAAAATCACTCCTTCGACAAGCTCAGGACACCGCCACTCCCCCAATCCCTAATCGCTTCTCTCCACACCCTCGGCGCAGTCAAATTCGGCGATTTCACCCTCGCCAGCGGCATCCAATCCCCTTTTTACATCGACCTGCGCCTACTGGTCAGCCGCCCTGCGCTGCTGGCCCAGGCAGCCCAATCCTATGCAGCCATCCTGCGCACGCTGGGCTACGACCGCATTGCGGGCGTGCCCTATGCGGGCCTGCCCATCGGTGTAGCGGTCTCGTTGGCGACGGGCGCCCCTCTCGTCTACCCGCGCAAAGAAGTGAAGCAGTACGGCACGGGCAAAACTATCGAGGGGCATTGGGAAGCCGGTGAACGGGTGGTGATTATCGAAGATTTGATCACCAGCGCGGGCAGTATCATCCAGAGCGCGGAGCGGCTGCGGGAGGCCGGGCTGATTGTGGAAGATGCGATTGTGCTCATCGACCGGGAGCAGGGCGGGATGGCGAATATGGCCGCCGCGGGCATACGCGGCCACGCAGTCTACCGGCTGTCAGATGTCGTGGCAGAGTTGGAGACAGGCGGGCAGATCGACAGCGCGACGGCGGAACGGGTGATGGCGTTTGTCAGGGGGGGAAAGTAAGGCAAAAGGCAAAAGGGGAAGGCAAAAGTCGGATTTGGCTGATGGTGGGTGAGTGCAATCTTCCGGGTGGGGGCCACAGCCAGATGGGAATTATCTGTCACATCCTGACCCCTTCCCGGAAGATTTTTGCTGTTTGACATACTTTGCCAGAATCTGTACAATGCCCAGGCTGTGTAAGAATCACCCCCATTGAGATTATTGACTTCTACCCACTTTCACCGAAGGAGACGTTCCAATGTCTGTTGTACAGAAGAAACTTTCTCGTCGTGATTTTCTGCGTTCAAGCGCGCTGATGACCGCAGGCGTGCTGCTGGTCGGCTGCGCTGCCCCGGCTGCCGCGCCCCAGGCGGCTCCCGCGTCCAGCGGCGGCGAAGCACCCGCTGCGCCAGCCCAGGCGGCTGCCCTCTCCTTCTGGATGTGGAATACATTCGCGCCCAATGCGGATGAGATTATGCAGACGAAGCTGAACGAATGGGCAGCGGCCAACAATGCCACCATCGAAATCTCCCGGGACGCCGATCCGAATATGGCGCAAAAGGTGATGCCCTCGATTGAGGCTGGCACGCTCCCCGATGCGATGTTCATCAACGGCAGTGTGGCCTTGCAGATGCACGATGCCCAGGCGCTGGAACCGCTGAATGACCTCTTTACCGAAATCGGCGACGCCCACGGCGGTTGGCAACCGCGCCTGGATACCTTTTCCAATCGGGCAGGCGTCGTGCCTTTCCTGCCCTACTCCATCGACACGCCGATGGTCCAGTTCCGCAAGGATGTCTTTGCCGAGGCCGGTATTACCGTTCCCGAAGGTCAATGGACCTGGGATGAGACCCGTGACCTCTGCGTGCAGGCGTCCAAGTTCAGCGAAGATCAGGGCAACAAACTCTACGGCTGGGGCTTTGGCATTGTCAAGCTGACCCACGACGGCTGGTGTTCCGATCTCTTCCGCAACTACGGCGCTGACGTGTGGGACGAGAGCGGCCAGAAGATTATCCTGGCCGACGAGAAGATGGAAGAGGCTGTGGCCGCCCTCAATTTTGCCAAGGAAGCCTTCGAACTGGGCCTCTTCCCGCCCGATGCCGCGGCCTATGACTACGCCGCCAACAACAAATTCTATCTGGAAAAGCAGGGCTTGCTGGTCATCAATGCCGCGTCTATCTATGTGGCAGCCCAGGCCAATGACCCGGAACTGGCAGAAAATACGGGTCTGGCCCCCAAGCCCAAAGCTCTGCGCGATACCACAGATGCCAGCCTGCGCTATACGGTTGTAATGTCCAACGAATCGAAGGAAAAAGAGAAGGCCAGCGATCTGGTGCGGGCACTCTATGACAGCGACATCTATGCGCCGTGGCTGGAAGCGGGCTTTGTCGCCAACGTATTGGCCGAGTACAACAGCTTGCCCATGTGGACGGGCACACGGGCTGCCTTCAATCTGGCGGCCCAGATCGGCTCCTACACAGGCTACCCCGCCCCCTATGACAATGCGGCCATCTCTGAACTGAGCGGCAGCCCGGATTCGCCCATCGGCACGGCAGTTGTGCGCGTGCTGATCGATGGCTGGTCGCCAGAAGAGGCCATCGCCGAAGCGGATACATTCTCCAAGCGCGTCTTTGAGAAGTACTTCTAGAATCTTTTCGACAATTGGGGGTAAAGACGAGACCTGTCAGGTGCGCCAGTTGAGAAGCCATGCCAACCCAGAAAGTCGGTTGGCGCACCTGACAGGTCCTTCCCCCTGCCATTACGCCGAATTGATTCGGCGGCCACATCTCACCCCATTTCTGGGGTGTACCCCCCTGACACTAAGTTTTAACTTTTCCCGGTGCAGATGCACCAGCACTTCCGGTTTGCTAAACCGTAGAGGCCATCAATGACCCAACAGACTTTATCGCAACGGGCCGCGTCGACGCCGAGTCCGAAGAAACTGCGCCCCCTCTTTTCCGGCGATGTGCGCCTGGGCTGGATACTGGTCACGCCTGCCCTGCTCGTCGTGCTAGGAATGGTTGGATACCCTTTTGTGGAGGCGATCCGCATTAGCTTCACGGACCGAATGGTCGGTCGTGGCCCAGGCCGATGGGTGGGGCTTGCCAACTACGAGTACATTTGGGGCTGGCCCGGCTTTGCCGAAATGGTGACACGCACGGTACTGATTACGATTGCCGCCGTCACCATCAAAACGCTCGTGGGGCTGATCCTTGCCACCTCGCTCAACCAGAACTTTAAGGGGCGGGACGTCTTGCGCGGCATATTTATGCTGCCCTGGATTCTACCCACCTACATTATCGTTCTGGTCTGGCGCTGGATTTTTGACGGCCAGACCGGGCTGCTCAACCAGATTCTGATGAGCTTTGGACTGATCAGCGAAAACATTCCCTTTCTGGCCCAAAAAGGATCCGCTGTCGCGCTGCTCATCTTCGTGATGGTCTGGAAAGGCTATCCCTTCTACGCCCTGACTTTCCTGGCCGGTATGCAGACAATTTCGCCCGAACTCTACGACGCGGCGAAAGTGGACGGGGCCGGGCGGCTGGCCCGCTTTCGCCACATCACCTTGCCCGGCCTGCGCCAGGTGATGGGGGTGGTGATTCTGCTCTCCACCATCTGGACGATGAACACTTTGGAAATCCCAATGCTCCTGACTGGCGGTGGGCCAAGCAACGCCACGGAAGTCTTCCCGCTGCTCACCTATCACTTGGCCATGCAGAATTTCCGCCTGGGTGAAGGGGCCGCGCTACCGATTATGATGTTGCCGGTGATTGGTCTGCTGGTCTTGGCAGTGGCAGGTTATATGGACAAGGAGGCCACCGAATGACAAGACTTTTGGATCGCATCCCCGAATCAGTCTTCCGCGTCATTTCCGCACTGGTCATTGTCATTCTCTTCTCAATGATTCTCTTTCCACTCTATTTTATGGTGACGACAGCGTTTAAGTTTGAGAGAGAGATATACTCTGAATTGACCTGGATACCCCGTGATCCCACAATTAGCAACTTCCGGGATGCGATATTCAACTTTCACATTCCGCTCTATTTGAGCAATACGTTGCTGGTCGCGGTCTCCACAACTGCGATTGTGGTTGTCGTCTCCGTGCTGGCCTCCTACGCGCTCACCCGGCTGCGCTTTCCGGGCCGGGCAGTTATGGCCCGGGGCGTCCTCTTTGTCTATCTGATCCCTGGCTCGCTGATGCTGATCCCGATGTATCTGATTATCGTAAAAGCTGGGCTGAAGGACACTTTCCCTGGCCTAATCATCGCCAATATGAGCTTTAGTGTGCCTTTCTGTACCTGGCTGATGATGGGCTATCTGCGTACCCTTTCGTCTGAAATCGAAGAAGCTTCGCTGATTGATGGCTGCACCCGTTTACGCTCACTCTGGCATATTGTGATTCCCCTTTCGCTCCCCGCCATCATCACCGCCGCTATTTTCATCTTCAATAATGTCTGGAATGAGTATATTTTTGCCCTGGTTCTGGCCCAGGACGACCAGCACAAAATGATCTCCGTGGGTCTGGCGAACTTCTACCGCTCCGACTATTATATGATTGGCCCGATGATGGCCGGTTCTCTGATTGCGATGACGCCGGTGGTGATTCTCTACATTCTGGCCCAGCGCCACGTGGTCGGCGGCCTTTCGGCTGGCGCGGTGAAGGGATAGGTAAAAAGTCCGACAGCTATCGAAGATACATTGCCACTGAAACGTAAAAGGTGAGATCGCTGTGCGATCTCACCTTTTACGTTTCAGGATTTTCTTGTGCAAGCGAGTTCCCATGCACAATCAGCAATGAAAAACAGAACGCCGTTTATTGTAACCCGCACTGTTCGTGCGGGCTGGGTCAGCGCAAGCTGACAGCTTACGTTACTGGGCCATTGCAGGTAAACCAAAATGCCGCCTACCGCCTACCCCATCGCTTCAGGATTGACGGGTGCAGGTGGCATTTTGCCTGCCAGCACAGCCAATAGATTCTCCACCGCCAACTCGCGCATAGCGCGCCGGGTCTCTTCCGTCGCTGAGCCAATGTGGGGGAAGCAGATGACATTGGGCAGGGTGTAGATGGGATCGCCGATGGCGGGCGGCTCGGCATCCAACACATCCAGACCCGCACCGGCAATGACGCCATCCTGCAACGCCTTTGTGAGGGCCACCTGATCCACCAGCGGACCGCGCGCCGTGTTGATGTGAGATAGGCGGTCGGCTTCATCCTCGCCAGTTCAGCCGTACTAATCAGATGGCGCGAGTTCGCATCCAAATTGGTGTGCAGCGTAACAAAATCCGACTCGACTAGCAGATCGTCCAACGAACGACGTTCGCTCTTGGGTGCGGCGGGGTGTGGTGTATCAAAGACATCGTACCAGAGTGTCTTCATGCCCAATGCTTGCATCCGTTTGGTCACCTCCTGGCCAATGCGCCCGTAGCCGATGACGCCTAAAGTCTTGCCCTGAATGTCGTTGCCCAGCGGGGGAGCTTTCTCCCGGCGCGCCCAACCACCGCTGCGCACGAAAGCTTCGTTATCAAATAAGCGCAATGCCACATTCAAAATGAAGGCCATCGTCAGGTTTGCTACGGCGTCTGTCAACACGCCGGGCGTATGGCAGACCACAACGCCGTGCTTGGTCGCTTCCGAAATATCAAATGGATCGTAGCCCACGCTGGACGTGGATATCACCTTCAACTTGGGCGCGGCATCAAAAAACGCCTTATCGGCCCGCACCCGGGGCGACAACAAAATACCCTCCGCGTCGTGAATGGCCGCCAGGAACTGATCCCGAGGCATTCCGTAGTCGATATACTCTGCGTCACAGGCCGCGCGAAGCTGTGCTTCCAAGTCATCTTCGATGTTAATAATGATATAGACTTTTGGTTTGCTCATGATCTTTTCTCTTATGGGTAACTGTTCAGCCTCTTGCCACGAATTTCACAAATTCCACGAGTATCGAAGAACAAATTCGTGTCATTTGTGAAATTCGTGGCAAAAAATCTTCTCCCGACCGGAGTAATTACTTTTGTGGTTTGTTAGTAGCTTTGTGTAAAGCGAGAAACCGTCTCTTCTTCTTTGGTCATCACTTCGATCAGCGCAGGCTTGCCGCCCTGATTCGTCGCAATCGCCTTGCGAATGGCCGCGGCCAATTGACCCGGCGCATTCACCCGCTGGGCAAAGACCCCCAGCCCCTCGGCCACTGCTGCATAATTGCCGCCCATTTTATTCAAGTCCCAATGCTCCGTGGCATAGGGCATGTGATCGTGATAATGGGTCATCACGCCGTTATTGAGCACAATCGTCAGGATCGCGATCCCGGCGCGGCTGGCCGTTTCCAGATCGAGGCCGGCCATGCCAAACGCGGCATCGCCCATCACATTGATCACCTGTCGTTCCGGCGCGGCGAGTTTGGCGCCCAGGGCCAGACCGAGGCCGTAGCCGAGTTGGGTCGACTTGCCCCAGCCCAAATAGCCGTGGGGTTTGGTTGGCCGCCAGAAGGGCAAAAATTGCTCACGCGGATAGCCGGAATCGTGGGTGATGATTGTGTTGTCCACATCGACGGCAAGCTGCAACTCGCGCAGGACACGATAGGGGCTGATCGGCACTTCGTTGGAAGTCAAGCGCGGCTCCCATTCGCCCATCCACTCCTCCCGCTGTTGCGCGATGCGATCCACCACGCCGCCGACATCACCCCGTCCTTCGACACCAATCTGCCGTTTGACTTCTTCAATTAGCTGGCGCAACACCAGCTTGGCGTCGCCGATGGCGCCAAAGGCAATGTCATAATCCTTGTTGATATCCTCGGCACAGTTCGTCACCTGGGCCAGGAGCACATTGTTGGGCATAGCCGCGGTAAAAGTGTTGCGGGTGAAGCTCGTGCCAATCCCCAGTACAAAATCGGTCGAGTGGAGGAAACGGTGGACCATCAGCGTGCGTGAGATGCCGCCGACGCCCAGGGCCAGCGGATGAGTCTCGGGGAAGCTGCTCTTGCCCGCGTGGGAGGTCATCACTGGAATGTTGGTTAACTCGGCAAATTCGATCAATTCGGCAAACGCCTCGGCATAGAAAATACCGGCACCGGCGCAGATGATTGGGTCTTTGGCCTTTAGAAGTGCAGCCACCAGATCGCGTACATCTTCGCTAGAGGCTGCTGAGGCAAAGCGTCGCACAGGGGTATACTGCGCGGCATCTTCGGCCACCTCAACACCCATCACATCCGTGGGCATTTCAAGCATCACGGGTCCCAAGCGGCCATGTTTAAGATGTGTAAAGGCCCGCCGCACCATCGAGGTAATGTCATCGGGGCGGTGGATCACAGCGCCCCATTTTGTGATGCCTTTGTAATTGGGCACTGCATCAAAGGTGGGTTGTATCCCCCGGCGGCCGTGCGGTTCACCGCTGGGCAAAACGAGGATCGGCACTGAATCAGCATAGGCTTGGGCCACGCCACCAAAGGCATTTTCCGCGCCAGGTCCCTGCTGCATGGTAAAGACGCCGATTTTGCGTCCATTGCTCACCCGGCTAAAACCGTCGGCCATATTCACCCCCGCCCGTTCCTGGCGGCAAATAATGGGCCGGATGCCTGCTTTGGCAGCCACATCAATGAGTTGTTGGGCAGGAAAGGCAACAACGAATTCAACCCCTTCCGCCTTTAATGCTTGGGCCATCACTTCATTTCCATTCACAGTGTTCCCCTTTCAAAGGTTTAACTTCGGGTCGGACAGTGGAGTGGTCTATCAAATACTGGAACAAATATCGGAGATGTACGATTATTCCTGCACAGGGATGACTGACAACTACGTCAAGCAGCCACTAGCAAAAACGTGGTGAAACCTGAATATAAGTATGGTACAGAGATAGGACTGATGTCAAACGCACGCGCCCCGGTCTGGCAAAAGACTGGGGCGCTGTGCGTTTCAAATGGGTAGAGTCGATTGATCTGATGGGCCTACCGTAGCATTGAAGCTTAAAAACCAGCCGTATTCACCCCATACGCCTCCCCCGTCCACGCCCGCCAGCCCGCCTCAAACGCCTCTGCCGAAACATCGTAAACTGCCGGAATCAGATTTTCCCACGTCACCGGCTGGCGCACTTCTGCCAGCAGCAGGGGCAATCGGCCTGTACCGTAGCGCTGGGCGGTGTAGTCGAAAAAGGCAGCAAAGGCAAGTGTATCCCGCTCATTCGTCTTTGTCGAACCGCCCCGGCAGGGATAGTCATAGAGTCCCGGACAAAGGTCACGCGGTTGGAGTTGCAAGTTCCTATCGTTGAAAAGGTCGGCCGCATTTGCGCGTCCTTCGGCTGCGGCGGAAGGACAACTCTGCCACTGGCTTCATAAACGCAAGCCCTGCATCAATTCCGGCGCGGCTTGCCAACTGCCCGGCTCGCCTGCAGGGCCGAACGGAATGTGTCGATAGAATCTCTACGTCTGGTATATCCAGTGGAATTTTGAGTTCGGCTGACATTGCTCCATTCTGTCTGATAGCTTAATGAAATACCTATTCTATGTCCACCCCCTGTATTCCCAGAACGAAGGGAACGAAGGGAACGAAGCGTCCATTTGACAAACCCGGCAAAGAGAAGATAATAGAGCTATCCGCAGCCCACCCCTGGCTGTCGAACCGATTGCTGTTTCCCCCAATCCCTTGCCTCCACAACTTTTTGCGTTTGTGGATACGTCGAATGTTTTCATTCAATTTCACAGGAGATACCTATGCGAAAGAACACACTATTGTGGTTCATTGTGCTGGCGTTGAGCGCGTTGGTTCTGGCCGCTTGCCCTGCGCCGCCCCCACCCGGATCGGTTGCACCCGCGGCCAGCAGCGGCGGTGAAGAGGCGGCTGCGGCCCCTGCCGCGCCCGCCGAGTTGAGCGGCGAGTTGAATCTGCTCTGCACGCCCCAGGTTCAGTGGTGCGAAGGCATGAAGACCGAATTTGAACGGGCCAACCCCGGCGTCACCGTCAATTTTGTGCGTATGTCCAGCGGCGAGAGCCTGACTCGACTGCGCAACGAGAAGGACAACCCCCAGTTCGACATCTGGTGGGGTGGCCCCATCGACAGTTTTATCGCCGCCAAACAGGAAGGTCTGCTGGAACCCTACGCTTCGCCCAACGCCGCGCTGATCAAAAACAAAGCACTGATGCTGGACCTGGACAACGCGTGGGCTGGTATTTATGTCGGTAGCCTGGGTTTTGTCACCAATAAAAACTGGCTGGCCGAGCATCCGGGCACAGCAGCGCCCACCAGTTGGGACGATCTGCTGAAGCCTGAATTCACCGGCCAGGTGCTTGTCGCCCATCCGTCCAGTTCCGGCACATCCTACACAGCCATGTGTACGATTCTGCAAATGCGGGGCGAAGAAGCGGGCTGGGAATATCTGAAAGCCTACGCCGGCCAGATGCTCCAGTTCACCAAGAGCGGTTCGGCCCCGGCCAAGTTTGTGGGCCAGGGCGAAGCAGCCGTGGGCATCGTCTTCTCCCACGATATTGTGGCCGAGATGGAAAAGGGTTCGCCCGTTGAGTTGACCTTCCCTGCGGAGGGCACAGGCTACGAGATCGGCGGGATGGGCATCATCAAGGGCGCCAAAAACCTGGCAATTGCCCAAGCCTGGTTTGATTGGGCGCTGGACCCGGCCACCCAGGAACTTGGCCCCAAGTATGAGGCGTTCCAGGCCCCGACGGTCGAGGGCGCGTCGGCGTCCCGGCCCGAGCTGTTGGATGTCAATCTGATCGACTATGACTTCCAATACTGCGGCACGAACAAGAAGGACTTCATCGACCGCTTTACAAATGAGATCGCCAACGCCGAGAAGCTGAAGGAATAGGCTCGGTCTATAGCTTTGTTCAAAAAAGAGAGGGGGTGCTGCCGCGGCAGCACCCCCTCTCTTTTTGTTAGCGCAAATAAGGGTTGGGTCAATGGAATTGGCAGGATTTTACAGTAGGGGCATAAGGGGGATGACGGCTGATCTTTGGAAAGAAGCGAAGGCGTGGGCATAGCCATCCCGGTTGATTACCCGCAGGGCAACCGGCTCGCCCACCTTTGTTGTAAGGGTATTCTGGACAAAAGACATTCCTTTGGCCTGCACAGTGAACACCTTCTCTTTTTTAGAGCCGCCAGCGGGGTGGGCTGGTTTGGCCGCGCCCATCCTCCTGCCACAGGAGAAGAATCATCTGACGATAGCGGGGTGTTTGTTTTGGTAGTTCGCTTTTCACAATTTTTATCTTTCGGTTGTCAATACAGTGCATTTGCCATAGAATACAGTTCTATCGTTTCTAAATCGTTACGG